>ERZ795046.4233-NODE-4233-length-10627-cov-8.810253_pt1 | contig 10627 bp, 13 predicted proteins | sample MGYA00375130_ERZ795046 | MGnify/ENA primary metagenome ERZ795046 (study PRJEB30175, sample SAMN05720202) | activated sludge metagenome | isolation source: anaerobic digester from wastewater treatment plant | place: Japan | collected 2015-05-15 ...
AAACAACGATTGAGGAAGAGAAAGACCATGAGATTGTGCGTGTCATCTGCCCAATTCAGAGAAAAATTGAATTATTCAAGCTTCTTCACGAACATGGATTCGAGGTTAAATAATGTACCTGTACCTAAGGTGTTTTTGGCCACGACTTTAGTTGAGTGTTGTTCCGATTATCTCGATACGTGGGTGGTTGTGAAAGCAGTGAAAATGCTGAAAAGGAGGGGAGAAAATGGGCAGAAAATCCAAGCTGACGCGTGAGTTGATTGAACAAGCTGCGAAGCTCATAGAAGCAGGAAATTACCAGAGGCATGTTGCGCAGGCGCTCGGGATAGACCATTCGACTTGGTATAAATGGCTGTCAGAAGGCGAGCGTACAAAAAATGGGCTAAAACACGAGTTTTTCGACGCCGTGAAAAAAGCCGAGGCGCATGCAATTGCGCGCAACGTTGCGCTCATACAAAGAGCCGCGCAAGATGGTAATTGGCAAGCTGCAGCATGGTGGTTGGAACGGAAGTTTCCAGAAGAATGGGGAAGAAATAGACTCGATATTCATACCGAAGGAGATACAACAATTCGAATTGTGGAAGTTGGAAAAGGTTCTGAATGAGTGAAATCATGGTCAAGGTCATCCGGCGCGCTTGGGAATTTTTGAAAAATACCAAGTATCGCGTCAATCTCATTTATGGTGGTGCAGGCGCTGGAAAGAGTTATGCTGTCGCACAGCACATAATCCTGAATCTGTTCTTGAAAGAAAAAGACAAGCATATTCTCATCACACGCAAGACCAATCCTTCACTCCGGCTCACCGCGTACAGGCTTGTCCTCTCACTGCTCGAAGAATATAAAATACCTTATGCGCATCACAAAGCAGACCAAATTCTGAGTTTTCGTCCGCATGGAAATCTCATATTTTTCCGCGGGCTCGATGACCCTGAAAAAATCAAGTCCGCGGAATTCAATTATATATGGATGGAAGAGGCAACGGAATTTGCGCTTGAAGAATATCAACAACTGAAACTCCGTTTGCGCCGGCATACCTCACGAACTCAAAATCAGATGTTTCTGACCTTCAACCCAATCCCGTGCTGGATAAAAGAATATTTTTTTGACGCACATAAAGAAGATGATATTGGCAGCTTGAAGTTGACGTACAAAGACAATCCATTTCTTGCTGAAGAATATGTCCATTCACTTGAAATATTGAAAGAGCAAGACAAGACATATTATGCGATTTATGCGCTTGGTGAATTTGTGGTGCCTGAGAATCTCATCTATACTAACTGGGATGTCATATCTGAAGTTCCAGGGATGGATGAAGTTATTTATGGCGTTGATTTCGGGTACAACAACCCGACAGTTGTGCTGAAAGTTGGGATAAAGGACAAAGAAGTGTATGTCCTTGACGAAATTTACCAAACACATATGACAAACGCTGACCTAATCGAGGCATTGAAAAGGTTTGTGCATGTACCGAATGCATATATTTTTTGTGATTCATCTGAACCACAACGTATTGAAGAACTCAGACGCGCAAGATTCAATGCGTTTGGTGGAACAAAAGATGTGAAACAAGGGATAGACCTGCTAAAGAGAACAAAAATCCATATATTTCACACTTGCGTAAATACGATAAAAGAGGTAAAATTGTATCGGTGGAAACAAGACCACGCAAGCAATGTCCTTGATGAGCCCCTCAAAATCAATGACCACGCAATGGATGCCCTTCGGTACGCTTTCTACGGATATTGTTCCCTTTCTAAGCCAAGTATAGTCTCGTTGTGAGGTGAAAATATGGCTTTTTGGAACGGGTTGAAAAATATATTCAAAAAAGAATCACGTATCACAACGGTACTCGCCCCACTTCCAGAAGTTGAGCATATGCCGAAAAATTATTTTTCCTATTTCAAAGCCTACAATAGAAATCCATACCTCCGTGCAGCTATAGACCTGATTGCAAAAAGCATCGCAAGTATTGAAATTCTGTTGTATGCAAACAATACGGAAATTGAACAATCGCAATACCTCGACTTGGTATACAAACCAAATCCATACCAAAACAAATCTGTCTTCTTGCAGAGTCTTGCAAGAATGTCGCTTATCACAGGCAACGCTTTTATTGAAATTGTGCGTGTTGGTAATACACCAAAAGAACTGTATGTTTTGAGAACAGATAGAGTGTTTATGAAAGTGGGCAAAAGATTTGGCGAGATAGATAAATACGTGTACTCTGTCGATGCACAAAAAGTCGAATTTGAGCCACAAGATATCCTACACGTCTATCTTTCAAAAACCCAAGATGATTGGTTTGGGGATAGCCCACTTGATGCATGTTCGTATTCTGTCGACATGAATGACGCAGCAAGAGAGTGGAATACCAGATTGTTGCAAAACGGTGCAAGACCTATGGGAGCGCTGATTTCGCAGCATGAATTAACCGATGACCAATTGCGTATTTTGAGAGAACAATTTGCAACACAATATGCATCCGCAAGAAATGCAGGAAAACCGCTTATTCTCCAAGGTGGACTCGATTGGAAAGAGATTGGCTTGACACCAAACGAGATGAGTTGGCAAGACGCGATCAAAATCACTGCACGAGAAATTGCCATTGTCTTCGGTGTACCACCTGAACTGCTTGGAGAACCTGAATACAAAACATACTCGAATTTTCAAGAAGCACGAAGGCAATTCTTCATCAATACAGTCATACCAATTGCAGAGATTATTCTTGAACAGCTGAATAAAATATTGCCGAATGAACTTGAATACAGAATTGACTACGACGAGATAGAAGCATTGCAAGAAGATAGAAATGTCGTATGGCAACAGGTTCTCGATGCTGTTTCACGTGGTGTTTTGACAATCAACGAAGCACGCGAGAGATTGGGATATACAAAGATTTCAGGAGCTGATTCATTGCTCGTGAATGCTTCGCTTATCCCGCTTGGTAGCGGATATGAGGAGGAAATATGAAAAAAATTGACATAACGCGCATCTTGTGGATGAAACTCGCAAAAGACGAGAACAAATTCATCCGTACACTCGCCCGTGTACGACAAGGTGTGCAAAATGTCATATCATACAAGCAAATTGAAGAAATGATTTTCACACAGCAAATACCTGTCGAAGTCATCGATGCGGCACAAAAAGAGTATGCAAAATGGCTTGCAAATGATTTGAAAGAATACTATAAGAAATACACCAAAGAAGGAATTCAGAAAATTGCCGAAGCATTTCAACGTAAATTGAACTATGATAAGGTTTTGGTATACGTCGATAAATGGATCCTTGAACGTGGTGCAAACCTTGTGACGAAAATTTGTGAAGACCAAAGATTGACTTTGCGTGCTATATTGCATAAATTTGTCATTGAAGAACCAAAATCACCTGAAGAACTCAGCCATTATATTCGTTCTGTGGTAGGTCTGACAGAAAGACAAACAAATGCATTGTTGAAAATGCGAGATGCATTGCTTGAACAAGGTTTACCTGAAAATAAGATAAACAAAATTATTGCAAAACAAGCGAAAGATATGCATATATTTCGAGCGAGAATGATTGCACGAACGGAATTGAGTTTTGCATACAATCGTGGAACTCTTGCAGAAATGGAAGACATCGTGACAGAATACCAATTTGAGCAAGTCGAGAAGATATGGATAACCGCACCTGATGAATTTGTTTGTGAAGACTGTGCAAGGATGAACGGTACGCGTATAAGCTTAGACAACGAATTTCAATCACCTGCAGCAAAAGGCAATGAACTATTACTGACCCCACCGCTTCATCCAAATTGCCGATGCTCATTAGTCTATGAGGTGAGGTGATAGAATGATTGAAAAATCTTTCAAATTGAGTTTGAAAGCGATTGAGGAAAAAGATAGTTTTGGATATTTTGAAGGATATGCGGCTATTTTTGGAGAAAAAGACCTTGTTGGAGATATCATGAGACGTGGTGCATTCAAAAAAACCTTAGATTCTTGGAAAAACTCAAGAAAGAATATCCCGCTTTTGTACCAACATGAAGACACAATCGGTGTCATCACGGAGGCATACGAAGACGATGTTGGATTGTATGTCAAAGGCGAGATCAACCTGAACGTCGAAGAAGGCAGAAAAGCATATGAATTGCTCAAACAAGGTGCATTGCAAGGACTCAGTTTTGGATATGAAGTCCTTCAGTCAAGGTGGAACAGAGATGGAACAAGGGAAATACTCGAAGTCAAGCTCTGGGAAATCAGCCTCGTAACATTCCCGGCGCAAGAAAAAACAAAAATTCTGTCCTTCAAAAAAGTCGTGCCATTCCAAGATTTGCCGCTCGCAGATGAAGATATCGCTTGGGATGCTGATGAAGCACGCTGGAGAGTTGCAAGATGGGCATCAAGCGACGGAAGCGGAGAAAAGGACAAAATGGATTGGGCAAAATATCGCAAAGCGTTCCTATGGTATGACGAAGAAACACCTGAAAACTTTGGAGCATACAAATTGCCAATTGCAACCGTGATAGATGGACAATTGAAAGCAGTCCCGAGAGCAATATATGCCGCAGGTGCCGTACTGATGGGTGCACATGGTGGTGTGGATATACCTGAAGCAGAAAAAGAAATGATTAAAAGACATTTGGAAAAATATTATGACAAGCTTGGTCGTGAAGCGCCATGGAATCAAGAAAGGCAATATGAGTTAGATTTGTTGCTCGTAACAGGCATATTGGACAATATGAAGCTTGAGGTAAAAGAAGGCCGTGTGCTGAATAAAAGGAATAGAGAATTGCTTGAAAACATCAAAAACGCACTTGAAGCACTTCTCAAGCTCACTGAGCCGCAAGCAAGCACTCAGGAACTTGAGAAGCCGCAAGATGAAACAAATTACGATGCTTTGTTAGAAGAAATGTTGAGAAATTTGCAAGAAATCCAAAGTAGCTTGTCAAAAGGAGGTTAAAAAAATGGAAGAGAAAATTGTGGAATTGAACAAGCTGATTAATGAGTTGAGAAACAAATTGGAGGAGAAAGAAGCTGGCAAAATCACTGTTGCACAATTCAAAGAATTTGAAGAGAAAGTCAATAAAAGAATCGATGAAATTGAAGTTGCTTTGAAAAGACCTGTAGTCGCTTCTGCACCTGAAAATACAGAAATAAAAGAGGCATTCATAAAATACTTGCGAACTGGAAAAGTCGAAACAAAGGCACTTGTAGAGGACTCGACTGGAGAAATACTTGTGCCCGAACAATTGATGTCGGTTCTCATACGCACATTGCCTAAATTGACAACTGTTCGCCCACTTGCTCGTGTACTTGCTGTTTCCAAGAGCGATAGATTGAGAAAAAGAAGCATAAGTGGCTTGAATGTAGGCTGGGGCAAACTCGAAACCGGCGCAACAACCGGCGCAACATTGACCGTCTCCACCCTCACGCCATCCGAAGGATACATTTATGTCGAGGATTTGTATGGACTAACTAAGATAGGCGAAGATTTGCTCGCGGATTCTGACGTGAATTTGGCGACAATAATAACCGAAGAATTTGCAAAAGCAATTGCAAAAGCTGAAGACGATGCATTTATTGCTGGAACCGGGCATGCAAGCAGCAAACCTGAAGGCGTCTTAACAGCGTCTGGCACAATTTCTCGCACAACCGCATCAGCTGGAACAGTGGATTTCGATGACATACTTGATCTCTACTATGCCATTGCTGCACAATATCGTGCAAATGCGGTTTTCATATGCCACTCTTCAACCGAAAAAGAACTGAGAACATTGAAGAGCAACAACAATTATATTTGGGCTCCCGCAGTATCTCAGGGTATGCCAAATACGTTGTTCGGACGCCCAATCTATACAAACGATGCCATGCCTGAATTCAACGCAGGAAACAAAGCAATGATATTCGGTGACTTCAAAAATGGATATCTCGTACTTGACCGCGAAAGCTTGACCATTCAGCGGCTGAATGAACTTTATGCAGAATCAGGACTTGTAGGATTCAAGGTTCATTACCGAGTTGGCGGCGGAGTGCTTGACCCGGGAGCATTCGCAATCTTGACAGTTAGTTCATCTGGTTCACCATAATTCATGAGCCGAGGGAATATTCCCTCGGCTTGTTGAGGTGATTTCATGATTATTGCGCGCACGATTCAAATACTTGGAGACATGATCTCAGTGCCTGAAGCAAAAAATTATCTCAAACTTGATACAGAGATATTGGAAGATGACATTCTATTGACGATGATAATTGCAGCTGCATATACAAATTTTGCGGCATATACGGGTATTGCACCAATTTTGACTGAATACGAATGTCGTGGATACAGTAGCTTTGCGAATACAGAGATGTCACCAAGAATTCCAGCAAAAGAAATTACAGACCCGTCATCTCCTGAAATTGCTCTGATTTCAGAAGATACAATATCTGTCCCTGTTGGTGTGGAGTATTTTTTTAAGCTGAAGGCTGGATATGAAACCACACCTGACAATATTCGGGAAGCATTATTCCGTGCAATCGCAGAAATGTATATCAAAAGAAGCGTTGATGTTGATTTGACACCAATCTTCTATTCATTCCGGAGGTCCTTGATATGAATCTTGGAGAATATGCATATAGAATTGAAGTTTTCAGAAAGACATATGTGCTTGATGAACAAGGCGGGCGTGTCGAAACACTTGAACCTGTCGGAAGATTTTGGGCATACGTAGTGCAGAAGGAAAACATGGTCGAGCAAGAAGCCATGAAAGACGAATATAGAGCACAATTTGAATTCCACATAAAGACAAACAAAACAATCGTTCCGGGCATGATTGTGAAATTTAAGGATAAATTTTTTAAGGTGAAGATCGTCACCGTGAGACTACCTTATGACACGAATTTGATTTGTGAGGAAGTGACAGGATGATGAATATACAGGTGGAATTGAAAGGGAAAGAAGAACTGATGAAAAAATTCAACAAGCTCTCCGATGACATAAAAAAAGAGATCAATCAGTCTATTGTCAAAGCAGGTACAAACACACAAAAAGAAGCCAAGCTCAGAGTACCTGTCAGGACAGGCGCACTAAGAAACTCCATAATGATGCAAATAAACGAAGGCATAAAAGGTTCAATATCTGTCACGGTGGGTGCATATATGCCGTATGCAAGCTTTGTTGAATATGGAACAATATACCAGCGTCCCAAACCATACCTAATGCCTGCATATGAAAAAGCAAAACGTGAATTAGAGCAAAAATTGAAAGAAATCGAAAGGAAGATTGAAAATGCTTGATGCTGAAAATATCCTCAGAAAAGCTATTTTTGATACGCTGAAAACGAAATACACAACATTTGAAGATGTGCCAGATGACGCAAGTTTGCCGTATGTCGTCATTGGACAATCAAGCAAAATTGACGATTCAACAAAAACCACATCGAGAATGCGTGTTTCTTTGAATTTGCATGTGTTTTCAGATTATCAAGGATTCCATGAAGTTGCAGAAATTGTAGACGACATTATTGAAATGTTCGACAAAACAAGATTAGAGTCAGAAGACAAAGAAATCTGGATATTCATTGATGAAGCAGAAATTACAGATGAACCGCCACACAAACACGCAATAATAAGGCTTAAAACATATATCCATGAAGGAGGTTGATGAAAATGGCATTAATTCGTGGTGTTGACGTGCTGGTAACAATCAAACAAGGCACAGCAGACGTCATAATTGGTGGACAAAAAGACGCGACTTTGTCAATATCTGCAGATACTTTGGAAACAACCACAAAAGACACAGGAGATTGGAGAACATACCTGTCTGGCTTGAAGCAATGGTCTTTGACTTGTGATGGACTATACGTCGAGAGTGACGCGGCACAAACCGCATTGTGGAATGCATTTCAAAGCGCAGAAGAGGTCACCGTCACCCTATCCAAACCAACTTCTTCTTTCACCGCGTCTGGACAAGCCGTGATAACATCTATCGAATACGGCGCAGCTATGGAAGATGCCCTGACATTCAATGTGGAGTTTCAAGGAACTGGCGCGCTAACAGTCTCATAATTCAAAGGAGGCAAGATGAATGAAACCATATGTGACGATTGAACTTGACAAACTCCGAACATTGAAATACGGCTTCAACGAGTTGTGCAAACTCGAAGATTTGTTCGGTAAGAAAATCACCGAGCTTGGAAACATGCAATGGGGTGCAAAAGAAATCCGTATTTTGCTGTGGATTGGGCTCATGCACGAGGATAAAACACTGACATTGGAAAAAGTCGGTGAGCTCATTGATATGGCTGGAGACATTACCAAGGTCATTGAAAAAGTTGCAGAAGCGCTTCAGCTTAGTTTGGGTGGTCAAAAAAACGCGGTAGCAACGGAAACACAATAACAGATTGGTACGAAGAGCTTGTGAGAATTTCAGGGCGATATAGCATACCTGTAAACGAGCTCATGGAATTGACCCCTGCAGAATTGGCAATATTTGTTGAAGAACGAGAACGGACACAACACGATACAATTGTTTTGGTATCATGGTTGACAGCCGCATTCACACGTGCCAAGCGTCTACCAAAAATAGACAAATTTCTAAACAAACCGAGCGCAAGAAAAATTGATCCTAAGAAAGCAAAAGAAGACTTTGAAGAGCTGAAAAGGAGATTAGGAGGCGCGAAATGGCAGAATTGAAGGTTGTTTTCAGCGCGGTCACAAATGAATTCGACCGCGCAATGAACAAAGTTAGCCAGCAATTGAATGATGTAGAACGAAAATTTCAAAACCTGTCTCGGATGGGAGACAGGCTATCTTCTGTTGGACGTCAGCTTTCTATCTCCCTAACCGCACCGATTGCAGCATTAGCTGCCACAGCAGGTGTGGCGATTACAAAATTTGCAAATTTTGCAGATAGGATTTCTGACTTGACACAGATAACAGGTTTATCCGCGAAGGCAATTCAAGAATGGCAAAATGTCGCAAGAAATGCGGGTGTAGATACTGAAGCGCTCACAAATGCTATGTCGGGCTTAATTAGAAAATTACCTACACTTGAACAGGAAACAGGTATCTCGGCAGAACAACTTGCAAAACTTGGGATCAATCTCAACCAGCTCAAACAAATGTCACCAGACGACGCAATTGACACAATTATGAATGCGTTGCTTGGCATGGAAAACATCATGGAAAGAAATGCCGTTGCATCCGCATTGTTTGGGCTTGCATGGCGGGATATTGCACCAATACTCGGGCTTGGAATAGACGGGATACAAAAGGCAAAGAAGCAGGCACATGAACTCGGTTTGGTGATGACAGATACATTCATAGAAAAAGGCTCACAAATAAATGCACAATTGGAGATATTGAAAGCACAGCTGTCAATTACCTTCATAGAAGTTGGTGCCGCAATTGCACCTATCCTTTCTAGCTTATCGAGAACACTCACTCAGCTTCTACCTACAATTGAAGCACTTGCAAATGCATTTGCAAAATTACCGCAGCCACTTCAGCAAGCTATTGTTATTTCACTTCTATTTCTTGCAGCTCTCGGACCTATTATTTCCGCAATCGGTGCACTTTTGAAAACAATTGTTGCACTTAAAACTGCCCTGACAGTGCTCGTGAGTGTTTCGAAATCTGTGCTTGATGTCCTTTCAAAGGTCATGATTGCGGTACAAGGTTTGTCATTCGCAGCAAAAGTCCTTTCAGGATTTATTGGTTTTCTGATAATCGATTTCATCACAGGTGCTATTCAAGCAGAAAGGTTTCGGAAAACGGTAGAAGACCTAAGGCAAACGATGAATTATGCAGCAAGCGATGCAGAAAAATACATGGCAGCAATGCAATTATGGCAAGATACAAAAAGCGTAGAGGCACTGAATAGAGCAATTGCGATCCTGGATAAATACAATATCACCACGACAGATATAATCGAAAAATCCCAAGAATTGGGCATATCTTATGAAGAAGCTGCTGCTTTGCTTATCAGACAAGCAGAAGCAACAAGACAAGCAGCAGAACAAACCGACAAGCTTAATTCAGAACTATCCACACTTCAAAAAGTTCAGAACAAAAATCTGCAGACTTTCGATGAAGTCCATACAATTTCAAAAGAAGAAGAAAAGCTCAGCCCGTTTGAAAATCTCGTGCAGGATATCAAAGACCTTGGCCAAGCGGCAAAAACCGTCAATCTTGATCCACTGAAAAAATCAATATCCTCAATGATAAATCCCGCAGATCAGCTTAGTATTGGACTAGGAAAAATAGGTGGATCGCTCGGAAAATTGAATCCTGTGCTCGAAACATCTTGGGGCGAATTCCAGCTCGTAGATGGACAATTGCAACAACTGTCAATGGACGCTTGGAATGTCATACCTCCGTTTCAAGAACTTTCCCTTACTTTGCCTGATATCAATAATAATACATCAGAGTTATCTGAATCGATATATTCGGCCACAATCCCAGGTTTTCAAGATTTGGCATTTACAGTTGATAGCTATCTGCTCCCGACAATTGAAGCAATCCCAACAACCTTTGAGACAGCAGCTGAAGACATACGATATGCCACAGGAGATATGAAATTTTATAATGAAGACGCAACACGTGAAATCGTTGAAGGTTTTCAAGATTTGGCATTTACAGTTGATAGCTATCTGCTCCCGACAATTGAA
>ERZ795046.4239-NODE-4239-length-10618-cov-4.778093_pt1 | contig 10618 bp, 13 predicted proteins | sample MGYA00375130_ERZ795046 | MGnify/ENA primary metagenome ERZ795046 (study PRJEB30175, sample SAMN05720202) | activated sludge metagenome | isolation source: anaerobic digester from wastewater treatment plant | place: Japan | collected 2015-05-15 ...
CAATTTTCTGCAATTCCCCTCCACTCATCTCGTCGATATATGAGAGCCTGAGATGATTCATAGAAAGACGGGAAAAGATGGCGTCAACAATCATGAGATCTCGTTCAGAGATGTCCCACCCGATATGTGGTCTCCTACCCAGCAGAACTGCATCAAATGCAGTAAGGCGCCCGGTCTCAACACGCTGTGGGACATACCCTGCACGTTGTGCAATTTCAAGTGAATTCAGTTTACCAATCTCTGATCCATCAAGGAAGACCTGGCCGTGTTTTGGTTTTAATATCCTGTTCAGACATTTCAGCAGTGTTGTTTTTCCAACCCCGTTCGGTCCGAGAATAGCAACAATCTCACCATGATTCACTTCAAAAGCAATCTTTTTGAGGACATCATGATTTCTGTATAAAAATCCTAATTCACGAACATTCAGGATCATCTTCTGTACCCCCTTATTATGAGATAGATAAATACCGGTGCACCCATGAATGCTGTGAGAACAGCTACCGGAAGGACATATGGTGCAACAATGAGTCTGGCGACAGTATCTGATGCAAGGAGCAGGATACCCCCCATAACACAGGAGCCGGGAATTAAATATCGCTGATCATCTCCAATAATTCTTCTGACCATATGGGGACAGACAAGTCCAACGAATCCGATAACTCCCAGAAATGCAACAAGGACTGCCGTGATGAGTGCTGCAACCGTCATCCCGTACAGCCGGATTCGCTCGACATTCACACCCAGTCCTTTCGCAGTCTCATTTCCAGCATCAATCGCATTATAATTCCAGCGGTTTGCCAGAAAATACAGAGTTGATGCAGTGACAAGAACTGTTATAATCCCTAATTCAGATCAGTTCGCCCTACCAACATCACCAAAAGTCCAGAAGACAACGGCTGCAAGCTGCGTATCGGAAGCGAAATACTGTAAAAACATGGTCCCGGCTGTAAAAAGGGAAGAGAGAGCAACTCCTGTCAGAACCATGACCTCAGGGGAAGCCCCTCTGATGTGGGAAATCATCAGGATAATGGCAGTTGCAATCATGCAGAAAAAAAAAGCCATTATTGTGGTAATATAGGGATTATTAATGGTAATGGCCCCGGCAACAGTTGAATGGATCTGACCGGTTCCAAGAAGAATTACTGATACTGCGGCACCAAATGCTCCTGCATTAGAAATACCTAATGTAAATGGTGAACCCAGTGGGTTTCGAAGAATTGACTGCATCGCAACCCCTGCCACTGAAAGACCAACACCTGCCAAGATGGCTGTGAGTGCCTGCGGGAGGCGGATATTCCAGACAATCGCATCCCATTTATGATTCACATTTTTTCCAATTAAGGTCAGAAAGACATCATATGGCGGGATAGATACCGCTCCGACTGAAATTGAAAAGATCAGAAGGAATAATAAAAGGATAATCCCTCCGATAATCCAAAATACCTTGGTTTTTACATAAGCCAGATAATCATTGGGGATAGTACCATCTGCGATATGCATTATCCCACCTCATAAAAAAAAGAGAAAAATAAGGAATTCATCAGATTCAAATGGTTATCTGACTGAATGCAAGGTTTTTATACATTGCATTTATTTTGTCCAGCGGAGATGCTCCAAGGAATTTTGTCATTATCTCATCTGCCTTTTTCTTGGGGTCAATATCAGCAAACCGGTCTGGATATACTACCTTCCCAATGAAGTAGGCATCAGCAAGGACATTTTCGAAGTTGGTATTATAGAAGTTGTAGGGAAGCACTCCGTAGACTTTTCCTTCCTTAACTGCAGTCAGTCCGGCGAGTGATGGATCATTCTTCAGTTCCCCGATTCCTCCATCATTGTCCATTTGAATCGTTCCGACATCCATAAACAGGAATTCCGGATCCCAGTCAACAATTGCTTCTTTTGCAACATCAGCGTGGGCAGTTCCCATCTTCCCTGCAACATTCTTTACATGTGTCCAGAGGAACGGCGGGTATGCCGGCTCGGTCGAGATGATGCCATGTGCTCCTGACATACTGACTCCTCCGACATAGGCAGTCTTCTGTTCAGATTCAGGTATGTCTTTCGTTCTTGATTCAAGGTCAGCAATTGTCTCCTCGATGTATGCAATCAGTTCATTCGCACGATCTTCTTTCCCAATCACTTCTCCCATTAAGCGAAGTCCCTGAAACATGGCTTCCTGTTCTTTGGGAGTCCGAAGTGATCCATAGTCAAACATCACAACCGGGATTTTTGTCTTTTCAGTAAGTTTGTCACCTTCAGCAGCATTTGTTGCAGAGGGCTGGCCGGTAGCACCAGTTTTAAAGACTAACTGTGGTGCAAGTGCAATAATCTTTTCAGGATCATCTTTTCCTCTGAATTCTCCAAAGAGTGGCAGGTCCTTAAACTGTGGGTTGAGGAGGGCATATCCCCTTGCATCCATCTTCTGATCTTCTTTTTCAATACTGTCAACGCCCACAATGAGATCCTGACCCCCGAGATAGGTCAGATATCTGAGGCATCCCGCTCCTGAACAGAGAATATGTGTGGCAGGAACAGGTACAGTCACTTCTCTTCCAAACCCATCTGTGATGGTCTTTTCTACTGTTGTACTCTCTGCCATACAACCTGGCACTGTCAGAACTGACAGTACAAGGCAGATTGCAAAAAAAATTTTTGTGATATGATTCATGGTACTCACGTTTTGTATTCTCTCTTACAGCATTCCCAATACTTTATAGGGATTATTCCCCGCGGTCTTCAGTTTTGTCAGGTTTGCTTCGTCAACATCAAATTCCTTGAGTGTGGTAATGACTGATTCTGGCTTGTCAACATACGGCATCATGCCAATATCCTGCACCAGCTTCGGAGCCCAGGATGGCAGGGTATTGTTCGTAAGGCCCAACTCTTCAGTCACCTGGTCAAAGTTGAACCCAAGAGCAACGCCTTTTCCTTTTTTGGCCCCATCATTCCACCGGATGATGATACCTGCAGGGCGTGTTCCATACTTTGCCTTCAGGGCTGCTTCATCGTCCGGGTTTAATGCCATGACAAACATACTGTTCTTACCCGGAGTACTATCCCATATCATCTGGAATGCATCCTCCTTACACCAGTTCGGACATCCGATATCAATGTAGGTCTCGGCGGTCTGGTTGGTAATCGGGAGAACCTTCTGGATGTATTTAATGATCATATAACCACTTGTAACCCCGGGACAGAGATGATCATGGAATGCTGCGGCGTTCATGAAATCGTAGGTTGCACCGGCAGCCCAGACGTTTGAAAGCCCTACGAGAGAGAATTCATTGCCCCCGAATTTTTTCTTGTTAAAGGTGGTGTTCCCTTCGCTTGGGTTTGCAAGTAATTTGTCTAAGTTTGCATTCATCAGGGTTACCTGACTAAATGCCTTGTCTGCCGGGAGTGCTGCACGGTCTTCCGCACTCATCGAGTAAAAAGACGGATCAGGTTCCATGTATGCAGCCATACCGGAGTCCTTGTTGTAGAAATAGAACCAGAGACCTTTCCAGTCAGGACGATTGATCTGATAAAGATTATTATCTCCGTTTCTAAGGCCTGATTTGTCGGTAAGGCCGGAAAGGGCACGCTCGGTTGTTTTTCCTTTAACGATGGCATGTCCAGCGTTGGTAAGTGCCAGGATGTTATCTGCTCCCGGCTCAAATTTCAAAAGGTCCATGCCCACTTCAGCTGCCCGGGACCCGAGATCATACATCACATCATCTTCAGCAACTACTGATATCGGGATAAGGAGACAACAAAGTGCTAACAGGAGTGGTATTATTCTTCTCATGCGATTCCTCATTCATCCAGATGATAGCCATTCACTTTCGTACCTGACGTCCATTACAGGAAAGCACGAATTTAATACAAATTTGTATTATCATGCATTACTCCTGCTATGAACATCGTAATTAGTTATACGATTACTATGAAATTTATAATTTTTGAAAATGATTTGAAATTATATTACAATTGTGAAGAATAATTATTGTTTTTTCAAGTAAGATATGAATATTTTTTAAAATTTATATTTCTGATAATACCGATTTATGTTTCCTGCGAAGACTATATGAATCTCTTTGGATAATCATTAGTGATATATGTGTTTACCTCAACCCATTCAGGAAAAGAAGTCCGGAGAATTCCCCACGTACGATGAAGTAGTTGAGTTTCACGGGCATTCATGCGGAGGACTTGCAAGCGGGTTCCGGGTTGCTGTTGCTGCAATGAAAGCACTTGGGGTAGAGCGTCCAAAAGATGAGGAGTTAGTTACCATCGCAGAGACAAATGCCTGTGGGGTTGATGCCATCCAGTTCATAACCGGATGCACGGCAGGCAAAGGGAATCTCATCATCCATGATTATGGAAAACACGCGTTTACTTTTTATTGCAGGAAGAGCAATAAAGCCGTTCGTGTTGTCACCTGTCTTGACGGATTCATGCCTGAGGAGATGCACGCACTCAGGCCAAAAGTATTCTCCGGTCAGGCAACAGAGGAAGAAAAGGCACGGTACCAGGAACTTGCACATCAGGGCGTTCATGCAATACTCGCAGCACCTGAAGAGAAAATTCTGAAAATTACATATGTTGATATAAAGCCGCCACAGAAAGCGATAATGTATCAGTCAATACCCTGTGAATGCTGTGGTGAGATGGTGGCCGATGGGAAAACCCGTGAACTTGATGGAAAGCGGGTGTGCATGCCGTGTTATCTTTCAGCTACGAATCAATAATTAATCTTTATCCCTCTTTTTAGTCATTCAGAGTTTTCAAGTCGAAATGAGATACTAATAGAACAGGATTGAAGCGGTATCTGATGTTATTTCTGTTCAGAGATGTCAAAAGCTGGCAGGTTCTCATTCATGTATGCAGGAGATATACATGTTATTTCCAGGATATTGGATGGTATCCAAAAAATCAGCCTCCTGGTATAGATCTTCTGGATGAGACTAATTGAGAATCCATTCTATCTTGAGTAATTGTTTGATCAAACCCTCTTTTCGAGACCGGAGGTGCTCATTCAGACCTAAAAAATTATTTTTCTCCGACGACAACAAGTCCGTAGGGATGGGCAATAACCTGTAACCACGAGAAACCGATATCCTGTACCAGAATTTCTAATTCATCTTTTGTATACGCTGCCTGAACTGAAGTCTGAAACCCTTTTTTAATCTCCGGACCCTGACAGCTGCCCAGCATGAACTGGTAGATCTCAGGTGACAGATCCCTTCGGAGATCACTCACAGCAAACCCTCCGCCTGGTTTTAAGACCCGATAAATCTCTGAAAAAACTCTCCCAGGATCTTCCCATTCATGCAGGGATCCGTTTGAAAACACACGATCAAAACAATTATCAGCGAATGGCATTGAGAGGGCATTCCCTTCCCTGTAGGTTGTACGGTCAGAAAGACCATAATCCTGACTGTTCTTCTCTGCCATACGAATCATCGCAGGACTTATCTCAAGGCCGGTCAGGTGAGTTTTTTTCGTATGTTTCAGCCATTCAAGACCAAAGTATCCGGGTCCCGGGCCAATTTCAAGAGCGCTATCTCCTGGTTTTGATGTCCGGACAAGTTCCTCAACCGGGAGGTGCCCGGCATCCCGAAGCCCTCTTTGCATATGATCGTACTGCTCTACGGTTATTTCATCCTGAATTCCTTCAGTTGTTTCTGGTATTCTGGGTTTTAGTGTCATGTGTTCCTCTTTTATGTCTGTTTCACGGGGATGTGCATATCGTGCGTCAACCACTTCTTCAAGCCTGAGCAGTCTGCCGTTTCGCCGTTGTATGAGCGGGACACGGTTCTGACTTCCCGTTTCCCGGAATGATCTCATTGACGAGGTAAAACTTGCTGTATCATATACGCCTGAAAATCGTGCACAGAGGTCAGCAAATTGTTTTTGTTCATCAGGTGTCAACCTGGAAAGACCGGATTCGAGAAATCCATAAATCTTTTCTTCAGTGGAAAGGATCCATTCTTCACCTTTTTCAGTAGGTATCACCTGAATACTCCGTCTGTTCTCTTCATCCGGAACTCGTTTGACATATTCCTCCCGCTCAAGGTAATTGACCAGGTCTGTTGCAGAGCTGGGGGATATCTCAAGCATCCCGGCAATATCTCCCATACAAATCCTGGAAAAATATGCTGAGTAGAGTATCTCAATTGCTCCCGGGCTGAGAAGGTTTTTTCTTCCTTTATTCGTTCCAAAGATCATACTCATCACTGTTGAAACAAATCCCAGGGAGAGTCGTAATCGGGTTGTTGGATCCATCTGCCATATAATTAGGATATCCGTAATGATATAACTATTACGGATGTCCGTAATATTTTGCATAATATCTCCGAGTGATGATTTCATACTTACTTGAAATTTAAAAAATATCATGAAAACATTGGAATATTTCAAGATCTATATGATACATATCAGGAGGGTCATATGTGCGAATTCACCGTATATGTAAAGAACGCAGATTCTGAAGAGCAGAAGAGAATAACCCGCAATATTGTAGGTGCGATAAAAAAAGACACATCAGTTGCCCTCATCGATGTAATAGGTACTTCTCAGTTTGTTGAAAACGTCTATATTGAATCGGTTAGCACGATGAAACAGGAGTTGATACTCCGGAAGATGAGTTAACCAACGGTTGTTTCAGAGTCTTATGCATCTCCGATTAAATAATTATCCGTTTTTACGGGGCCGTTAACAGCCATTTCCAAATTGGAACAACCGATATTCCATTATCAGGAATATCAAATAACTCCTCATCTTCAAAAGTCAGGATGAGTCCCTTTTTCACATTGAATTTTTCCATCGCTTCTACAAGTCCTTTTACCTCCCGGTCCAGATTTTTTTTGATTAATGAGTGAATAGGATACCTGAATTGCTTCTTTTATTACCTGATTTCTTTTTACCAGAAAATCACATGCTCCAGAACCAGAATAAAAGTATACTTCCTGGTATCTTCGGAGTAACTCAAGGAATATAAGATTTTCAATTCTTTGACCCATATCGTCGGTCAGATGAAACCCTGCCGACTGGATGAAACTTAGATCTCCTGCATAGATTTTATGTGATGCCCTGCTGGTTGCTTTGAGAGAATAATGAAGTGGCGCAATCCGGAAGAGAAGAAATGCCTGCTCCAGATAATCAAGATAATTTTTGATCGTACTTACACTTTTAAGGCCGGTAATTTCAGCAAGTGTTTTGTATGATATCATCCTTCCGGCATTTGATATCAGATACACTATCAGATCCTTCAATTCCTTAATCTCACGATTTCCAAATCTGCTCACAATATCCCTATATATGATATCTGTCAGGTACTGTTCGGAAAGGGAGATATCACTAGAACGGATAACTGCAGGAAATCCTCCCTCTTCAAGGTATCTTCTAAGATAGCGGATTATTTCTCCCTTCTGTGTTGATGAGATGAATTCAGGATTCACATCGGCTATGGAGTAATATCGAAGGTTTTCCCTAAATGAAAATGGATGGACCCTGATTGTTTTGTGTCGCCCTGTCAGATATGTGCTCAGTTCAGAGCTGAGAACCGATGCATTTGATCCGGTTACAATTGTTTTAATCTTAAAAGTATGAAGATTATTCAGCCAGCGTTCCCAACCAGGGATATTCTGAATCTCATCCAGTAATAGGATCACGGGTGCATCTGATTCAAAGAGTTCTCCCATAATCTCATAGATATGCTGGAAGTTTTCCTGACTAAAATCTGAAAACCTGATATCATCAAAATTAATGTAAAGAAAATCGCTGTCGATTATTTTTGACAGGCGTGTGAGTATTGTACTCTTTCCACACCTGCGAATCCCTGATAGTACTGATAATATCGTTGTCAGAACCGTTTTTCATTGTGCTCCATTACTGCACACAGCAATAGATGACGGAGCCGGATGTGTACGGATCAGTCCTTCATGGTTTACCACCGATGAAGAGTGTCAGATTGCTGCTGCTATACAGGAGATCGCCCACCATGCGAATTATCAGGTCGAATCGCCATAAATATTGTGCTGACGGTTCGTTTATGAAAAAGTTTATTCTTGATACTGAAGTCAACCCCGAATTTCTGGATTTTTTAAAATACTACGGAAGCCTGGAGATGCTCCCCGGTCTTGGGGAGGGATTTTATCAATTTGAAAAGACTGTTATTCAATCAAGGGGTTTCTGAACGAATCAAGTTTTGAAGTGCGATTCAAAAAAGAAGTGATGGAATTTACCTCTGATTTTCTCTATTCAATGCTGTATTGTTACCAGAATGGCAAGCCTGATTATTCCACGTTAAACCGTTGTGATGCCGCTCTTATGGAACGTGTGAAAACCTGGTTACATGAAAATTGATCCTGATTTCATGCCTCTCACTGTTTTTGAAGAGTATGCTGCCGAGTATGATCAGTGGTTTTTCGATCATCGTGATGTATATCTGGATGAATTAAAACGGATCAGTGAGGCTATTTGAGATATTCCTTCTCCTGCTCTTGAAATCGGGGTTGGTAGGAGGCGATTTGCAGAGCCGCTTGGTATACGGTTTGGTATTGAACCGTCCCGGGCTCTTGGTTTGATGGCGAAAGATAGAAGAATTGAGGTTATCCGTGCCGTGGGGGAATTAGATCCGATAAAGGCTGCAACTTACCAGATGGTTGTAATGATAACCGTTCTCTGTTTTCTGAAAAAACCTGAGGAGACCTTCCGTGAGATCCATCGAATACTCATGCATGATGGGAAGCTCCTCGTTGCACGTATTGAAAAAGGGGGAATTATTGCAGAGCGATATCTGGCACGTCCGGATAAGGGCAGATTTCTTTCACATGCTTGGTTTTATGAGCGTGATGAGGTGATTCGTATGATCACCGGGACTGGATTTGATATCACATCAATTGATTGCAGGCTGGGGTTTTGTATTTTAACATTTCACAAAAGTGATGACGTCTGAACAACCTGTTACGGTTTCAACGGGTTATCCCCAAATCGGATCATCACCAAAATGTTTCTGCCAGTATACCATTGATCGGGAAATCTGTCGTTTATTATCCCCTTCATTGGGAAATGTGACCTGGTAATTCACACAATAATCGACAAGAATTTCATACGCCTCTTTCTACCGTATCATCATCTCATGGGATTCATCAGGCTCATGGACTGATACATCCGGGTGCCATTCCCTGACGAATTCATGATACCGTTTCCGGATTTCTATCAGGCTGGCTTTATCAGAAAATCCAAGTATTTTTGCGGCTTGTTGAAGAGTAATATCCGGTGTCGTTTTCATGAGAAATACCTATTAGTATTATTGATGAAAAACTGTTAAAGTAATTCTATTCATCATTTAAGGTTACTTTATGATTCCACCTGATAATGAATTCCGGGAAAAAAGTCGAAAAGACCGGATCTCATTTATCATGAGATCTACTGAATGGGTTCTTTCTGTCCCAAATGAAGTATGGAGTAAAAAACAAAGTGAATTTATTAATTATCAGTTCCAAAATCGAAAATCATATCCCCTTACAAAATCGCAATATCTCCATATGATTGAAACTGCCCGGAGATTATCTGACCGAAGAAAAGGATCTCCACCCATGCCTGAGAGATTTAGAAAGAAAGTAAGTGAAGAGAATTACTTGTAATCATTCACGATTTGCGTCTTTTGCAGTATTTCCAGAAGTTCACCCGGGCTTGATACCATGTATGCACCGTTTGACAAAAGTCTTTTTATGGTGTCAGTTGCGGCTCCACTTGTATAATCCGGGAGATATGGTTCAGAAGAAGGAAGAATACATATTATCTTTTTTGGATCAATCTGTTCAAGAACCCGGATATTTGGATAATTCCCCCACCCGACTGGCATTGATGTTACGATGACAACATCGGCTTTCTGAACCAGCTCGGTTAATTTTTCTTCCATTTCCAGAGAGAGACGGGAGAAAGGTGGTTCTGCAAGAGTTGGGATTTTATACTTTCTTGCCATAAGGCAGTCTGAATCATTTTCACCCAGTACCCCACAACTGAGTGAATATCCGGATCTGCTCAGAAGAGAGATCAGGTATGTTCCCGTTCCTCCACCTGAAATCAGGTGAATCCTGCGTTTATGGACATCTGGTTCTTTCCATTTCTCCTCGACATACACAAAGGGTGTTCCGGTAGTGGGATTGATATCGATAACCGGATTTATCTTAAATACCTCGTGTATAAGCTCGGTGGTCAGGACCTCTTTTGGTTTTCCATATGCACGGATTTTTCCGTCCTGCATGAGCACGAGGTGATCACAGTACGCAGCAGCAAGATTGATATCATGAAAAACCCCGATAACGGCCCTTTTATCCCTGGATGTCTCCTGGATAATCCTGATGAGTTCATACTGATGATGAATATCGATATGGGCGAAGGGTTCATCCAGAAGAAGGAGAATCGGATCCTGTGCAAGTACCCGGGCGATCATGACCCGTTGTCGCTCACCTCCGGATAATGCAGTAATTGGCCGGTCAGCAAGATCCAGGGTTCCGGTCTGCGTGAGAGCCCTCCTCACCGCCTGATGATCTGCGTCTGATGGAGAACGAAATCGCTCGATATGGGGATTTCTGCCCATCATAACCACATCATATACCGGATA
>ERZ795046.4255-NODE-4255-length-10588-cov-14.045476_pt1 | contig 10588 bp, 5 predicted proteins | sample MGYA00375130_ERZ795046 | MGnify/ENA primary metagenome ERZ795046 (study PRJEB30175, sample SAMN05720202) | activated sludge metagenome | isolation source: anaerobic digester from wastewater treatment plant | place: Japan | collected 2015-05-15 ...
TGTCCACTCTCCTTGGAATTCTCCTTTGTTACAGTACGTTTTCTGCGTCCAGCGAAATCGTGGCTATGCGGGCAGCAGGCCTCAGCTTGGTTCGAATAATGACGCCTGCGCTGGTCATAGCCTTGGTGATAAGCGGAGTGGCGTTTGCATTTAATGAGAAAGTGGTCCCTCATGCGAATCGTAGGTTCGAAGAAATCATGTGGGAAATCGGCAAGAGGTCAAGCCCGTACGTCCAGAGAAATGTGGTGCTGAAGGAGTTTGAAAAAGGGGTCCTCTCAAGGCTGATTTTTGCAGATACATATGACGCCTCTCGGAAGCTGTTTCAGCGCGTCACCGTCCAAGAATTTGAAGGAGGAAAACTTACCCGTATCACTGAAGCCGCCAGGGCAAAATGGGATAATGCAGGTTGGCTGTTTGAGGATGGGATTTCTTACAATGTAGTTGACGGCGATAGAATGGTTTCAGTGAGATTTACGAGGCAAGAAGGGCGCATAGCTTATACTCCGAAAGAGGTAGAAAGGGGTGCCTTGCGTCCTGATGAAATGTCCGCACGGGAATTGGGAGAGCATGTTCGCCGACTGAAGCAGCAGGGTGCAGCCGCAGCAAAGCTTTGGGTGGAGTACTATCTTAAGTTTGCAATTCCCTTCGCAAGTCTGGTGTTCGGTCTTATCGCCGCCCCTCTTGGCATAACGACGCATAGGGCTTCAACGTCACGGGGTTTCGGCATGAGTATACTAATTATCTTTGCTTACTATGTTATAATGAGTTTGAGTTGTGCATTGGCTGAACGCGGCAGCATATCGCCTATGCTCGGTGCATGGTTTTCAAATATGTTGTTCGGCGCTGTCGGTGGTTGGATGATGGCAAAGAAGTCCTGACGCAAAATTCTTTTTAGGAGGTATATAGTGTACGGGCTCGGACTCGTTCTTATGCTGGTAGTCATCGGCGGTATAATCGCATTCATCGGTGATCGTATCGGCATGAAGATCGGCAAGAAAAGACTGAGTATTTTCGGGCTGCGTCCGAAGCATACCTCTATGCTGATTACGGTTATTACCGGGATTGTCGTGGCTGCCACGTCTGTTTTGGTAATGAGTATTGTGTCCCAGGATGTCAGGACTGCTTTATTCAGGATGCATGAGATCCAGACTACGCTGGCTTCCACACAAGATCAGTTGTCCACTGCTTTTTCCCAGCTTACCGCTAAAGAAGAGGAGCTCATCAAAGGCGAGACCCGTGTCAAGGAGCTCCAGGGGGAGATCGACCACTTGACGTCGCAAATCGACGGGTTAAGCACTGAGCTTGCGAAGGTCCAAAAGGAACGGGAAAAGGCCAGGGAAGACAAGGAAAAGCTGGAAGAAGAGAGCAAGGCTTTGGAGACTTTGATAGGCGATCTGACAAAAGAAGCCAATGAGCTCTATGAGTTTATCGGCCTTATGCGCAAGTTCCTGGAAGGCCTGCAACTCAGTGATATCACCTACCGTTCTGAGGAGATTATTTTAGCCAAAGTAATGGACGGGAAGGCCGAGGCCGGGACTATCCGTGAGGAGATTTCCGTGTTCTTGCAGCAGGCGAACAAGTTGGCATTAGGGCGTAAGGCAAGTATTGAAGGCAGTGAAGAAGAAGCCATAATTTTCTTCATGGATAATCTCGAGACTATCACAGAAAAAATAGCGCAAGCCGAAGGCCCGGTAGTAGTAAGGTTAGTGTCTGCCACTAACGCGTTTGTAGGCCAACCTGTTTATGCATACCTTCAGATTTTCGAAAACAAGCTTCTCTTCAAAGAGGGACAAGTAGTGGCGGAACGGATTATTGACGGGTCCATGGGTCAAGACTTAATTCAGGACGAGCTAATGAACTTGCTTATGGCAGCTAACGATGAAGCGACCCGCCTTGGGATGGTAACTGACATAGAAGGACGGGTCGGCCAGGTTTCTTATACTGAGTTTAATATGGCTAAATCACAGATTGTCAACTACGGTGAAAAGGTGCGCGTCCTTGCCGTAGCTGCACATGACACCTGGAATACGAAGCCTCCTCTTAAGATCGCTTTCAAGGTTGAGAGCGCTTCAAATTAAAAAGAGTAGTCTCACAGTGCATATAGAGTAATACCCTCTTTATTACTCCTTATCCCAAATCTGACTATGACCCCCTTTTATTCCTCAATTCCCATTAATCCACGCCTCTACCTGCGCTTTTTCCGGCAGGATTATGTCAATCCGCACAGTAAGTACAAGTTCAGCAAAGCCCAATCCAGCAGGTATTTAGCATCCAATTAACGCTTAGGTAACCAGGAAATGCAAAAAACATTTCCGAAAACCGGTACCTGCAGCAGATTGAATCAAAGTTTCCTGTAAGGAAGACTAATACGGCGCGAGGGAGGTGTGTCTTTCAGTCAGGTCTTCATGCAGGATAGCCTCACCCGTAACCAGCGGTTGACGCAGGGAGGAAACATGGAAACTCCTGTGCTAAGGCCTCCTTATTACGGGAAAGGCTTTGTTTAGGTAAATAAGGGGGTATTAAATGATGAAAAAGTACATGGCAGTAGTAGTAGCTATAGCTATGGTTCTGGGGCTTATGCTGCCTGTCATGGCCGGCCCCTTTGCTGATGTCCCTGAAAATCACTGGGCATACGAAGCCGTAAAGCAGCTGGCTGCATACGGCTTGATAGAGGGATTCCCGGATGGGACATACAAAGGGCAGGAGCCTATGACCAGATATCAAATGGCAATTGTAATCGCCAGATTACTTTCGGATCTTGACACAGAGATAATTGAGCTGAAGGATGAAATAAGCTCCGGTATAAATGCGGAGCGTAAAGCAATTAATTCCGCTGTTGAAGAGGCTCAGAATGAAGCTGTCCGGATGTCAACTGAGATAGCGGAAGAGCTGGCGCAGAAGGCAGCGATGGAGGCTGCGGAGGCTGCTGCGGAAGAAGCCGTAAGCAGGATGCAAGAAGCAGGTCTCGTACCCGAAGACGGGGAAGAGCCTGTTGCGCCTCAGCAGACTGCTGAAGCACCTATTATCGAGAGAATCATCGAAAAGCACATACTTGAGAGCGAAGGTTCAATCGATGAGGCGACACTGGACGCTAAAGTAGCCGAGTCCATCGCTTTGATCGATGCGGTAAAAGCTGAGTTTGCCATGGAGCTTGCGGTCCTCGGGGTCAGGGTAAGCGCTCTTGAGGAGCAGTTGGCTCTTGCAACTGAGAGGATCGAGGATGTAAATGAAGCCACTCGCGAGCTCAGCGTAAAGCTGGCCCAGACTGTATCTAAGCTCGAAGAAACCAATGCGAATCTGGACCGGTACATAGCTCAGGATGAGAAGGTACGCCTCTCCGGAGGAAGCAAAGTCTCATTTGAGGATGTTGATGTAACAGGGCCCGGCATTCCTTGGAAGGATCCTTTTAATGCCGACAATAAAGAAGGCGACGCTGATTATAAGTACGTGCCAACTTCCAGTTTCAACCATGATCTCACTCTTAAGCTCACGGCAAACGTAGACAAGGGAATAGTTGTAGAGGCAGGCCTGGACACTATGAGGAATATCCTCGGAGGCGGCTGGGACACAAGAGCCTTCCAGTTGAAAGACGGAGGACTCTACCTCGACATTACAACACCCGGTGTTGTCAATCATGTGCGCGTAGGCAACGTGGCTGAACCTGCCGGTGCTTTCACCGACTTTACGCTGCAAGGCCACCTTCTTCGTGATGAAGACGGAAAGCCTGTCTATGAAGGCGCCCTTGGTGAGTTCGGATACGGCAGAGCACAAGGAACAGGACTCTTCTTCAGATTGCAAGAGCCTGTGGCTGACGGAGAGCAGAAATATGCCAGATATGCAGCTGCAGTAGATACGAAGCTTGCACTTACTGAGAATATCACAGCAGGCGCAACCTACGTGACTATGTTTGACGATAAAGGATCACTGGAATCAGGTCCTGAAACCGTTGAGAAAGACACTGTAATCGGCGCAAATGCAAAGATGACTCTTATCCCGGGCTGGGAAGCGGCCGGCGAGATCGCTCAACATACAGCAGGAGAGAACAAGAGTCTCGCCTATACGATGAACCTCCAAGGCCGGGTATGGCTTCTCGGAATTGACGCCTCTTACATGAAGGTGGAAGAAGGATTCGATCCGTTCTTCGTAGAGGTTCCTCATGATAAAGATGCCGGAGTCGGTATTGACAATAACGTGAGAATTGCACAAGCCGGTGCAACTCTTCCGGTAGGGGGTATCTTAGGCGGTGACTTGACTATGAACGCCGCCATAAAGAAGTCCGGCAATGCTGACTGGACTTACGATAATCAAGACCTTGTCACGAAGACATCAGTCGGCGCTACATACGCAAGAAACCTTATGGGTGCGGATGTAGTGGCACGTGCAGGACTTGCACTTTCACATAACGACAATAACGCAGCAAACATAATAGTCAATTCTCTCGAGACCAATGGGTCAATGGTTGCTAAATACGCGCCTTTCACTGCTGAATACGCTATTACTGATACGAGAGACATCGAGACCAAGGCTGCTGTTTCCAGAGAGAGTGTGCTTGATCTTGGATTCGAGTACGACCTTACCTCCAACATAGCGCTGTCAGCAGGATATAAGTCCTACAATCTTAAAGATGAGGATGAAAGGACAGATGCGACAAGTCAGGCGTACACCACGAAGAAAGCGGGTATCGGCGCAGGGTTCAATCTTACGCCTGTTACCCGGGTCACCGGTTCTTACGACTATAGCAGAGTCGACTACAGCGACACAACGCCTTGGACTGAAGACAGCGACGAGACAGAAGGCGTCAAGACCACTGCTAAGGCAGGGCTTGAAATGACTCTCTCTCCTGCTACGAAGGTCCTCGGTGAAGTCGGTATTGAATCAGGCGCTGTAAGTCTTCCTAATGTAGACGGCCGTCTTACCACCGGTAAAGTGGGCGTAACGCATGATTTCACAGACAATGCCAGGCTCGAGCTGGGTTACGAAGCCTATATGTTCCAGGATAATGACAATCCGGACGGTGACTACAGAGCAAACAGAGCCACTGCATCACTCTCAGTCAGCTTCTAAAGACACGGACTTGAACCCGGGAATTATTCAGACGAGTCCGAAGTGAATTGCGGAAGAAGTCAATACTGAGGATGCTATAGAAAGAGCCCCCACGTCAATTGGACCGTGGGGGCTCTTTCTATGACAGATGCCGTAAATAACCGGGCCGAGATATTTTTTGCGGACCTGCCAGGAAGGAATTTCAGGCTCTCATGGTGAATATTACTCAAACAACCGTTATTCAACAGTGTCAAAAAAAGTTGTACAAAAACTATACATAATTAGAGGAATTCCCGACGAGATGGCGAATAAACGAAAATGAGGCTAATTATGAGCCTTATACCATGCTTATCCTACACGGCAGTGGGCGAAAGGAGGTGCACCTTAAGGTTTCCCGCATAGGCTGGAAGGGGATAAGCAAAAGGGTGTGCTTACCACATAACTGTGACGCTTGAGATGAGGAAACAAGGTTACTCACTTTAGGCGGACAGAAGACGGCATCACACCCTCACTACTAAAATAACCTAGGGGGAATAGAATGATGAAAAGGTATCTACCGGTCGTGCTGTCTGTTCTATTGGTAATAGCGCTGGCAGTGCCGGCAGCTGCAGGTCCTTTCGCTGATGTGCCCGAGAATCACTGGGCATATGAAGCAGTGAAGCAGCTTGCAGCTTACGGGTTGGTTATCGGTTTCCCTGATGGCGAGTACAAGGGTAATGAGCCTATGACAAGGTATCAGATGGCAATGGTAATTGCCAGACTGCTGGTATCCCTTGACGCGCAGATCAAGGCTGAAGTCGAAGCCGCAAAGACAACAATCCCTCCAGAAGTACCTGTACCTGAGAAGGAAGTTGTCGAGCAGCCCGTAATTGAGAAAATAATCGAAAAAACAATAGTTGAGAAGCTGGAAACTGAGGAGCTCGATGCGCTCAAAGCCAGAGTCGCTGCACTCGAAGATGAGGTCGGCGGACTTGATGCCGATACCAAAGCGAAGATTGCAGAGCTCGAGGCGAAGATCGCTAAGGGTGACGCGGATAACGCCGCAGCAATTGCTGCACTGAAGGCTGAGTTAGCCGCGCTGGACATTCCTGTCGGAGTCACCCCTGAAGAAGTCGATGCAAAGGTAAACGAGGCTATCGCGCTTATCGACGCTCTAAGGGCTGAGTTCGTGACTGAGCTCGATATCCTGAACGCAAAAACCAACTGTCTCGACGGTGAGCTTCAGCTTGCCATGGAGAGGCTCGATGTTCTCGAGCAAGACTTCGCAGCTCTTGACGACAAAGTAGCAGGCATTGACGCTTCACTCAGCGATCATCTTGCCGGCCATGAGAAAGTCAAGATCACAGGTTCGAGCACAGTAAAGTTCGAGGATGTCGATATTCGTTCAGAGAATCCGGATGTCAAAGCATGGAAAGATCCCAGTGAGATCTTTGAGGATGATGAGGATGACAACCACGGATCCGGCAAGTATGCGCCCAAAACAGACTTCAAACATCAGCTGGCTTTAACTCTTACAGCATATCCGGCTGACGGAGTGACAGTGAAGGCGGATCTTGCGACTGTGACAAACCTGTTCACAGGCGACCTTACAGGGAATCTTGAAGTAGACAGTCTGTCGCTTGAAGTGACTACGCCCGGCGTGCTTGAGAGACTGTATGCCGGTGATCTGACATTGCCTGACGGAACGTTCACTGATTACACCTTCTGGGGAGACATGATCCTTGACGATGATGACGACCCAATATTTAAGGGCGTCACAGCTGAACTGGGTTATGGTATGTTCTCCGGAACGCTTCTCTTCACGAGGATACAGGAGGCCAGTGCCGCTGTTGCTGAGACTCCTTGGACAGTTAACTTTGATGATATGGCTATAGTGTGGCCTGAGGGCTTCGATCCTTATGACGAAACCACCTGGCCTGGGCATCAAGACAGTGCGTGGGATGCTCTTGAAGTATGGGATGATGAGCTACAGGAGTATGTAGTAATTGCCTTTGATCCCACCGATTCGGATACTTGGCCGGAGGACTTCTATATTTACGTAACTTTTCCCGTGATAATTCCCGGCACTCCCGCCGTTGCTCCTCAACCTGCCAAGTATGCCTTTGCAGGCGAGGCCAAGGCTGCTATCCTTGACAACCTGAATCTTGGAGTAGCATACGTAAGAGTATGGGATGACTATCTCTCAGACGTAATCGATGAAGAAGAGGAGAGGCCTTACGTTGACCAAGTCATTTCTTTAGCGGGAGACTACTCGTTCCTTGAAGGCTGGAAGGTTGACGGCGAATACGCCAGGCACGCCCATACGGAGCCTGCTGACGTGACAAGATATGCTTCAGCCGCAAAACTCAACCTGAGTGGTACAATCGGACCTGCTACTGTCAAGGGTGAGTACGTCAGGGTTGAGAAAGACTTCGGACCTGAGTTTGTCCACATCTGGGATGACGACGAAGGACTGAAGAGAAACGTCAAGACGATCGGCGCCAGTGTTAAAGTAGTGCCCATCGAGAACCTGACTCTTACCGGCGGGTACAAAATTACGGGTAATGCCGGTGAGGCTGGCGGCGTGAAGATTGACTGGGAAGACAAGAAGCATGCAATTGCAGAAGTAGGCGCAGAATACAAGTTGGCATGGGGCGATCTGACCCTTACTCCAAGCCTCAATCTGAAGCACACCAATTACATTATCGAAGGTGGTAAGCTTAAATACGGTAATGATGGCGCAGTGTTGCTGACTACAGCAGCAGTAGCAGCCGAATTTAAACCGATTGAAGCAAGCTTCACACACGTGGATGCCCGAGTTAAGGGCGCCGAGTTTGAGCCGTACTATAAGAAAGATACCCTGAAACTGAACGCTGACTACGACGTAACCGAAGCAATCAATATCCATGGCGGTTACATGTGGGATAAGCGGGATTATCAGATACTCAAAGGCTCGGTAGCTAACGATAATCTAGACGCTGATAGCCACGACAGCGAGTTCAACATCGGCGCGAAAGCAGGATTCGCAGTATACGAAGGCATCAGCTTGAACGCAGCCTACGACTATGCAGTCGCTAATGATCATCTGGGCGACTACAAGCCATACACAAAGAGCATCCTGAAAGGCGGAGTCGAGGCACAGGTGACGCCGAAGTCGAAGATTGACGGGAAGGCTGAGTATCAGAGACTTGACAGATTCTACGACGGAGTGCAATATCCATATGCTCCTGTAACTAACATCATAGGTGAAGTCAAGTATGCTTATAACATCACAACTAACACTGACCTGAACCTCGGCTACAAGGTAATCAAGTCTGACGTAGATGATACGCCAGCCCTGAGCTACCTGGCCCGCATAATCACCGGCTCGCTGAAGGTTACGTTCTAGTCTAAGCCAGGACTACACCCCGGGGGTCTCCCCCCGGGGTTTCCTGCTTTTCCGGCCTGAATACTCTCCAAAAAAAAGCAGATCTCTCGCATATCTTCAGCTTTTTCAGCAGGCTGTTCTAGGTATGCTGTGACAAGTCTTACCCTGTGCTTATTACATGAGTATAGTGCACCCAAAGCTATAGAATCCTCACACAAGGACGGTCACCTATGGCTATAGCAAGACTCACAAGGAAACCTAGGTGAATCACTAGCATCATACTTAGCCGGAGACGAATTCACGTTATTAAGAGAGAACGGATTACCTTATATCAATCTGCCCTATGGTATAATATAACTGATAACGATCGTACTTCCATCCGGTGATTCCGCTTCCCGAACTATCACAAGAAGGCTTCTGAAAGAGCGCAGGAAGTGAAAGGCATGAATTCTGAGCAATCCTTTAGGGAAACCATAGTATCCGTAGACCCGGGAAGGGAAAAGTGCGGAGTCGCAGTGGTTACAAGCGATTTGGAACTCATCTTAAAGGAGATCGTTTCCAGGGATGAGGCAGTAGGGAGGGTCTTGGAACTTACTAAGAAATATGGTGTACATCGGGTAATTCTCGGAGACCGGACCGGTTCAAGGGAGTTTGCCTCAGAGATCATGGAAGCGACAGGAGAGCTTTCTGCATGCGGCTGCAACCGGCAAGACCCGCGTCCTGAGCTCATCTTCGTAGATGAACATGAAAGCAGCATGGAGGGGCGTCGCCGGTATCTTCTGAATCATCCTCTTCGAGGGATTGGGAGATTACTTCCTATATCTCTAAGAGCTCCCAGTGAACCGTTTGATGATTACGTTGCAGTGGTTCTTGCCGAAAGATTCTTCCAATGCCTGAAAAGGTAGGGTCTCAGGGAGGGATTATTAGCACATATATAGAATAGTATTTGGTACAGATAAGATTCCAAAACGGGCTTATGCTGCTTGGGAGTGATTATGCGCATGAGACGTTGCGGCGGTGAGTCAGCACGTGGTATACGGCGTGGCATAGGGCACCCGAAGTCACCGGGCAAGTGGTTGTCTATGGTGCTTGTTGTAGTATTGTGCGCTGTTTTTGCCTTACACGGAATTGCTGTCGCTGCCAACCCTTTCAGCGAAGTCGATAAAGACCATTGGTCTTATGCCACTCTTTCTGAGTTTGCACAGGCAGGGTTGATAGAAGGGTATTCAGAAGAAGCCTTCAGCGGTGAACGCCCAATCACCAGGTATGAAATGGCCTGGGCCATTTCAAGGATTGTACCGATTTCCCTTTCGTTGCGTCAAATGGAAGTTCTCCAGCGCCTGCAAAAGGAATTCTCTTTAGAACTTGCGCTGTTAAAAGGAGCTGAGCGCTTTATAGCGCCTACCGGTGAAGATGCAAAGGAGATTAGTACAGGCAGCCTTGGGCTTGGGAACCTATCTACTCAATATCCCATATCTACCGGCCCTCATCCTGAGACTATCAGTGGAGGAAAGAGGCTTTCAGAGATAATAGGCACAGATCCTGCTAAACCCCAGGGTGCCACTTCCGGTAATCCTTCAAAGACTATCAGTATTCCGCTGGATGCAGGGGCAAAGGCAGAGCTTTCACTGGGAGGCCCTTCGTCAGTGGGGATTGGGCAAGGCACAGGGGAAAGTGATGACGTCATAGCAAGGTTGGATCTTAAGTACGCCTTGAGTCAGCTTGCGATATTCAGGGCCAGTTGCGAACTGGCTAAGGAGGATGAGGCGTCTCAAGACGGGGAGGCCAGCGCTGCAAGGGCTACCGCCCTTTTGGGGATTGATTACAATTTCGCTCTCTCTGATTCAGCTTTTATAAAAGCAGGTTATAGTTACTCAAGGACTACTGATGTCCCTGTCCCGAAAGGGGTGGAGCTTGTCGTGCCCGGAGGTTCTGAGCAAACAAGTGATGGTAAGTCTGCAGGATTTTTTGGTGATTATCGGGTCCCGGGCTTGTCCCTTGATGCCCGTAAGCACACTGCCAGCTTAGGTGTGGGCTACACATTCAGTGGGACGACATCTATTTTACTAGGTTACAAGCTTATAGACTTTCACGAGCTGGATCCTGAGTCGCAGCTTCCGGGGGTTCACCGGACCAATATCGCAACTGCGGAGTTAACCATAAGGTTCTAAGTAATGCGGTAGTGGCTAGGACTCCCGG
>ERZ795046.4256-NODE-4256-length-10588-cov-4.504320_pt1 | contig 10588 bp, 7 predicted proteins | sample MGYA00375130_ERZ795046 | MGnify/ENA primary metagenome ERZ795046 (study PRJEB30175, sample SAMN05720202) | activated sludge metagenome | isolation source: anaerobic digester from wastewater treatment plant | place: Japan | collected 2015-05-15 ...
TCTTCCCATACACCAATCAGCCTGAAAGAGGCAATTATTCAGAAACAGAGATCACATGCCCGTCCGGTTATTGCTGAGCTGAAGTTTGCATCTCCGTCGCGAGGTGTTATCAGAAGAGAAGGACAGCCAGAAATGATCGCAACAGACCTGGTTCGTGGCGGGTGCTGTGCCCTATCGGTACTGACAGAACCTGAATACTTCTCCGGATCTGCCAGCATCATCCCGGCCATCAGGGACAGGGTGACCGTTCCAATCCTGAGAAAGGACTTCATTGTACATGAGCAGCAACTTGATGAGACCCGTGCTCTCGGAGCAGATGCGGTCCTTCTCATTGCCTGTGTTCTTGGTGAGAATACCGCATATTTTGTCGATGCAGCAAAAAAACGGGGACTTGAACCACTGCTTGAAGTGCATAGCAGACAGGAGGCACGAATGGCCATTGACACCGGAGCGGATCTCATCGGGATTAACAACCGTGATCTTCGTTCGTTCAAAACCGACCTGTCCACAACAAAGCGGATTGCGCCCCTTATTCGTGAGGCAGGCAGGACGGTGGTGTCTTTAAGCGGGATGATATGGCCCTGTGATATCAGGTTCATGAGTGCCTATGCAGACGGGTTTCTGATCGGATCAAGTATCATGTCCTCAAAGAATCCTAAAAAACGACTGGAGGGATTGGTATACGCATAAAGATCTGCGGCATTACAAGACCTGAAGATGCACGCCTTGCTGACAGGGCCGGAGCTGATGCCATAGGGGTTGTCCTCTTTTCGGATTCCCCCCGCTCCGTATCGGTAGCGCAGGCATCAGACATTTTCAGGGCAGCAGGACCATACATGGGACGGGTGTGTGTATCCCATACCAGTTCTCCCGGTGAACTGAGAGAGATCCTTGCGCTTCAGCCAACGGCGATTCAGATCTCACACCCCCATATTCTCCCTGCCTCTCGTCCATACCAGGTCATAAGAGTCATCAGGCCCGGTGATCCGATCCCATCAGCTGCCGACGCCGTGATCGTTGATGCAAGTATGGGAAGAGGAGTTATCTATGACCATGAATACTCGAAAACTATCATATCCATGTCAAAAATACCAGTAATACTTGCCGGGGGACTTACCCCGGAAAATATCAGGGATGCAGTACGGCTGCGGCCATATGCAGTCGATGTTGCATCAGGTGTCGAATCATCTCCTGGCATTAAGGATGCAGAGAAAGTGATGGCATTTGTAAAAAACGCACGGGAGGCATCTCATGCAGCTTAATACCCGGCTTGGTGAGTATGGCGGATGCTTTGTACCGGAAACCCTTATGGGAGCCCTGGAAGAACTGGAAGACGCATACCTGAAAATATTGCCGGATAAGTCATTTCAGACCGAACTGAACGAGTACCTGACGACATACGCCGGGCGTGAGACACCGTTGACATGGTGCAGAAATGTCTCACGGGATCTGAAGTGTACCGTATATCTAAAACGCGAGGACCTTCTCCATTCCGGTGCCCATAAATTAAACAATGCACTTGGCCAGGCTCTCCTTGCAAAACACATGGGTAAAAAACGACTGATAGCCGAGACCGGTGCAGGACAACACGGGGTGGCAACAGCTATTGCTGGAGCAGTCCTTGGTCTTGAAGTGGACGTGTTCATGGGTGAAGTGGATATCGCCCGTCAGGCCCTCAATGTGGCACGGATGAATATGATGGGGGCACGAGTCATCCCGGTGACGAGTGGAACCCGGACACTCAAGGATGCCATGAACGAAGCACTTCGCGACTGGGTAGCCAGAGTATACGATACCCACTACCTGATAGGGACGGTTGCCGGACCCCATCCCTACCCGGTTCTGGTCAGGGATCTCCAACGGGTTATCGGGGATGAGACAAAAAAGCAGATTTTAAAAGCCGAAGGAAGACTGCCTGATGTTATCATCGCCTGTATTGGCGGGGGATCCAATGCGATTGGAATCTTTCATCCATTTATCAATGATCCATCCATCAGTATGTACGGCGTGGAAGCAGGAGGGGAGGGGCTGGACAAGAAACACGGGGCGTCACTGTGTGGAGGAAGACCTGGAGTACTTCACGGGAATTATTCATATCTTCTTCAGGATGCCTTTGGTCAGATCATTGAGTCACATTCCATATCTGCCGGGCTTGATTACCCGGGAGTCGGTCCTGAACATGCGATGCACAAAGATTCAGGACGGATCATCTATACCGCAATAACGGATACCGAGGCCCTTGAGGCATTCCTCTACCTTTCCAGGATGGAAGGCATCGTTCCTGCACTTGAATCATCACATGCGGTCGCCTTTGCACGAAAACTTGCTCCTGAATTATCAGAGGACGCTGTCGTCATCATCAACCTCTCCGGAAGGGGCGATAAGGATGTGGAAACGGTCATGAGATATATGGAGGGGAAACGATGAACCGTCTCAAAGTGGCATTTCAAAACCGTACAAAAAGCCTTCTTATGACCTTTACCGTTGCTGGCGATCCGGATTATGCGACCAGTCTGGAGATTGTCCGGGCACTTTTGAATGGTGGGGCAGATATCATTGAACTTGGTCTTCCCTTCTCTGACCCGGTTGCTGACGGACCGGTCATTCAGAAGGCTGATCAACGGGCACTTGCTTCAGGGATGAATACCGACCGGTTCTTCGATCTTGTCAGGGATATACGAAGGGAGTCTGATATCCCGCTCGTGGTCCTTACCTACACCAACCTGATACTTCAGCGGAATATCAGAAAATTTTACCAGGATGCTGCTGATGCCGGGATAGATGCCGTCGTGGTTGCCGATCTGCCGTATGAGGAGGCTGGTCCGTATATTGACGCCGCAGAGGCAGTTGGGGTCGCCCCGGTCATGATGGTCAGCACAACCACCTCGCCAGAGCGTCTTTCAAAAATCCTGACCGTTCATAGTGGATTTATCTACCTGGTCGCGGCTCTTGGTGTCACCGGGATGCGATCACATACTGACCCTGTGGCACGAAACCTGCTTTTGGATCTGAAAAAAAGGACAAATATACCGGTTGCACCAGGATTTGGTATTTCTGACCGGGAACAGATTCGGGAATGGGCTGATGCAGGGGCTGATGCAGTCATTGTGGGGTCTGCCCTGGTCAGAAAAATTGAAGAATGCCTCAACGAGCCGGATACCCTGGTTCCTGGTATAACAGAATTTGTCCAATCACTCATCAAAGAATGAATCAGGGGCGGTTACAGCACCCGTCGCGAATGAGCGGGAGGCAGATCATAAACCGGGATCCGGTTCCCGGTCCGTCACTCTCCACCCATACTCTCCCTCCATAGCACTCCATCACCCGTTTTACTATGGCAAGCCCAAGACCTGAGGACTGCCGATCATGCCGTGACTGGTCGGCCATGTAAAACTCATCAAACACATGTAACGCCTCTTCCGGAGAAAGGCCGATACCAGTATCCTCAAAGATGATAGTGACTGCCTGATCATCTGCCTGGGCATAAATCCGAATCATACCACCAGTACCGGTATACTTGACTGCATTGCTCATCAGGTTTTCAAACACTGATGAAGCATCCCGGTTTGAAAAATTAATCGTCAGATCCTGGGGAACACGTACCTCTACGGTCAGGTTTTTCTGTTGAATAAATAACCATTGCTTCTCTACAGCCTGATGAATGAGGGCAGCCGGATGGATCATCTCAAACTCAACCACCCCTTCCTGCCTGGTGAGTCTGGCCAGGGTGAGAATCTTTTCTATCTGTTCCCTGATTGAGTACACGGACCTGAGAAGAACCCCATAGAGTTCACGCCTCTCATTATCCTGTTCCTCATGAAGAAGCGTAGGCAGCAGGGCCACGAGCGGGGTAAGTGGTGTTTTCAGGTCATGCCCCAGCTGGTTGATAAAATCATCCTTCTGTTTAAGAAGCCTGCTTACTTCATCAGTCCGTTCCCTGACACGATCATCTAGTTCACGGTTCATTTTTATGAGCCGGTTGGTCAGATAGTCAAGCTCACGGTTTTTATCTTCAAGCACCTGTGCATACTCCCTGAGCTGTGCTTGTGCCTGCTTTCGCCCACTGATATCTCTGGCAACCACCAGGATGGCCATCTTTCCCTGATACCTGATCGTCATGGTAGAGACTTCAACTTGTAAAATCTCTCCTTTAAGACCGACAAACCACTCTTCAACAGGAGGGTTTGCCGGTGTTCCGGATAAGGATGAATCAACCCGGGAAGTAACGAGAGGGATGTAATCAGGATGTACAAATGAAAGGGGATCCTGACCAACTATCTCCTCATCCTTTTCAGCCCCAAAATGTCTGATCCCGGCCGGGTTTGCATACAATATCTGTTTGCCGTCATGCACATAGATGGCATCTGGAGAGAGTTCGATAAGGGTCCTGTATCGCTCCTCACTCTCCCGCAATGCCTGGTATGCCTGCATAAGTTCACGGGTCCGCTCACTTACCAGAATTTCCAGCTCTTCGCGGGATTTTTTGAGGGCTTCTTCCGCCTGTTTTCTGATTGTTATATCACGGATGCATTCGATGGCACCGACAATCTCGCCATCAGGGTTTCTCAGCGGAGACGCAACACCCCACAGATACACAACCTCCGGACCGAGACAGGTCATATACGCCTCGCCGATGATGATATCCCCGTCCCGCCTGAAATTATAGTATTTTTCCGGGGTACCCTGAACAGGGTTGAGTGCCATATCTACCAGGATCGGTCTTTTTTCACCATAGAACGGGACTGCGTATGCATAATCACCCTTTCCAACCATCTCCTCTGCGGCAATTCCGGTAAGAGCGACCATGGCACGGTTCCAGAATATCACCTCTCCCTGCAAATTGATAACAACGGTTGCATCCGGGAAAAAGTCGATGACATCGGCGAGTTGTTGTTTAGACTCCCTGATTTCATCCTCCGCCTTTTTCCTTTCAGATATGTCAATAATGACTCCGCGAAGCCCGGTTGTTACACCTTCTTTATAAACCGGAGCAGAATGGATTATGACCGGGAAGGTTGAACCATCCGGCCGTTGTGCCACATACTCATGGGGTCGTGAGGGGGCACCCCCGATAACAGACCTGATAGTGTCTAACGCCCGTGCCCGATCTGCAGGTACAATAAAATCCAACACATTTTTATTATCAACCGAAGTGTCAGGCTCATATCCAAAAAGGGTGTATGCCTGGTGATTGACGTAGGTGATCGTCCCGTCTATGGAACACTCAAAAACTCCCTCAGGAAGCAGATCGGCTAGATCTTTGTACCGCTTTTCACTCTCCTTCAGCATCTCCTGGGACTTGCGTAGCTCTTCCAGCCGGAACCTGAGCTCTTCTCCTGATGCAATCAGCTCCTCATATGCTGCACTCAGATCGATATTCCGCTGCTCAAGCTCGTTTTCAGCCTGTATTCGTTCGGTAATGTCGCGGATTATCGCCTGGTAATGATCTTTCCCACCGATTTCAAGTCTGCTGACACTCATCTCTGCATCAAAGAATGACTCGTCAAATCTACGAAACTTCCAGGTAACAAAGGCACCATCCTTCTGCTCCGTTGTCCCGAGCAATATACGGAGCTTATCTATTGTTCTGGTCCCTTCAGGCTGCATATCAGGTGCAAGCGCGGTAAAGTCATATCCTATCAGCCGGTGCTTGTCAGTATAAAATAAGGATGCAGCCTGGTTGTTACAATCAACAATGGTAACATTGGAGAGCAGAATGATACCATCAAATGCCGTCTCAAACAGGCGTCTGAACTTCTCTTCATTCTCCATCAGCGCCTTTTGTGCGGATTGTGCCTGCACAGCCTGACGGATTTTATGGGCGAGTTCAGCAAAAAGTGACACTGGATCGCCACCTTTCTGCAGGTAAAATGTCGCGCCTTCATTGATCGCCTCAATGACGACCTCTTCCCTGCCCTTTCCGGTAAAAAGAATAAAAGGAATGTTTTGTCCTTTCCTCCGATACTCCCGTAAGAGATCCATACCAGACATCCCGGGCATATGATAATCGGATACAACAATATCAAACGATCCTGACATTATCATATCAAGTGCAAAAAACCCGGACCTGACCGTGGTGACGGAAAAACCTTCCATTCTCTCCAGGTATAACTTGAAAAACCCGCAGAAGGATTCGTCATCATCAACATACAGGACTCTGATCATCGATGGTGTGTCTACCTGATACAACTGTAGGACACCGGTTTATATGAAGGTGCGGACACATTTCATCTGCACCCGATGATGATGAATTTCATAATCTCAGAGAGAAATGGTACCACCATGAAATGTGGATGTGTACTGATCATTCTCGTGGCAATGGTCGTCCTCTGGCCGGTTTCGGCATCACAGGCAGATGATCTGGCTGCACAGGGGAACCTGCTCTATGATCAGGACCAGTATAATGAAGCTCTTGTCATCCTTGATCAGGCCCTTGCCCTGGACCCTGACCATCTTGAAGCATTAAACGGAAAAGGAAAGACCTTAAAGAGCCTGGGTAGGTATGAAGAGGCAATTATTCAATATGACAAGGCAATAGCGGTTGATCCTACCTATAAAAAAGCTTGGAATAACAAAGGGATCGCCCTGACATACCTGGGCAGGTATGAAGAGGCACTGAACATGTTTGATGAATCGCTACGTCTTGATCCGGAGTACGGAAAGGCATACAGCAATCGGGCATGGTGTCTGAACCTGGCCGGACGGTACGAGGAAGCATTGGCTTCTGCGGATAACGCAACAATATTTGAACCTGATTATGCACGGGGATGGAGTAACCGGGGTGATGCTCTCCTCGCTCTTGGTCGGTATGATGAAGCAGTCATGTCATATGATACTGCGCTTATTCTTGACCCGGAACTAAAAGATGCCAGGGAAGGAAAAGAAAACGCAATCCTTCAGATGGAATAACCGGCAATTTCATATAATCCTTTTTTTTTAGTTTTTTCCACAGGTATAGAAAAACCATCAGATAAAACGCAAATCAGATAGCCTGATGAGAGAAAACATATTCTCATGAGAATTCAGGCAATCTTTTCGGTACTCTGTATTCTTTTTCTGTTCGGTACGCTCGTATCCGGCGGGAACCAGTCTGCACAAACCAATAATACGACTGTGAACCAGACCGAAAGTACCCTCGCTCCTGTCATTTCTCCACAGGAAAACTTAATGAATTATGCATTTGAGGCCAGGGCATTTGCACTTGAGAAAGGAAAAGAAACGGCATTGGCAGAATTTTCAAATCCTGCCGGGCAATTTGCACGTGATGGGAAGATCATTCGTGCATATGATACGGACGGGGTGCTTTTGGCAGACTGCACACGGCCTGGCGATATAGGTTCCAGGTTTATAACAGATGACCATGATGCAGGACAGATAAGACAGATGCGGGATCTGGCAAACACCGGTGGAGGCCTCTATGTTGACGCTGCAACAGGTAATTACTGGTTTGTAGCAGATATTGATGGCAGCTGGTGGATTTGTGCAGCCCTTGCCTGAAAAGCAGGTCAAATATTCTAAAACTCATACAGGACCTTTATGATTCTCATCAGAAAGCGAAGTATCGGGCAGGCTCATGAAGAGGTAATCAGGGAGATTTCCAAACGATGTGAAGGTCATGTCAGGGTGACGGAAGATGGTGAATATACCTGGGATCCTGAAGAGCCAATCTGTATTCATGTAGAAGAGCCATTTTCAGAACCAATGCGATCAGGAGCATCCCTTTTTGGAGAGAAGTTTTCTGAGCAGTATCAGGCATCCCTGTACACCATCACACCGCGCCGTGATGACGGGACAGATGCTGTATATACCTATGGAAACCGGCTTCGCGATTATCCCCGGCCAGAGGTCGCTATCATCAGGAAATCCCGGGGAATGCTCCATAATGTCTTCGATACCATGTTTAAAAAACTTGGATATGTTCCTGCAGATGCATGCGGTGAGCTTGTCTGGAAAGGTGATGGGCGGTATGGTGGAATTGATCAGATACAGGAGAGTATCATAAACCGGCTGATTGCAAATCCTATAAGCCGTCGTGCTATTGCGATAACCTGGTTCCCGGTTCAGGATATCACCGCTGATGAACCCCCATGCCTGCAACTCGTGCAGTGCATCATTGATAAAACCAATCATCTCAACCTTGTTTGTGTCTTCAGAAGCAATGACATGTTATCTGCATGGGGGCAGAATGCATATGGCCTTGCCCATCTTCAGAAATACATCTGTGACCAGATAAACCTGAAACGAACGAGCAATGGACAGAATATTGAACAGGGATGGCTTGAAACGATCAGTATATCAGCACATATGTACTTTCACCGGGACCAGCTTGAACTGAACCTGTTTTTAGAAAAAATAAAAACCGGGGAGTTATTCCAGTCATTTCAACGCAGGTAAGCCGTGCTGCCTTCGGCTTATGTCCTGATTTTTTTGAAAGAAAGAGAAATCCTTTATAGTGCCAGTATGATATGAAAGCGTGAGGTGCATATCTGGGGGTGCAGATACCGATCTCATTCCTTCTGAATTCAGGTTGCACCAAAATATCATACACTCTTCACAGAAGGAGGTATCCGGACTTTGGGGATACCTCACTGCCTGCACACTGGTTTCGGACACCCATTCATGAGCGTACTATATTTATAGGATAACAAATCGAGAGATATCCTATGCAACTTGCCGAGTTCCGGGTTCAGAACTATAAAATTATTGAGGACACGGGATGGGTTCCGGTTCAGAACCTCACCGCTTTTGTTGGAAAGAACGAATCAGGGAAATCTGCGATATTTCGGGCACTCTCAAAATTAAACCCATCAGACGGAGAAGGGTATGACGGCCTGAAAGAGTTTCCAAGGCAGCGGTATGCAGCTGAGATAACCCGTACTGACTGGCCGGTCGCGTCGGGCAGGTTTCATCTCACCCCTGATGAACAACGCGACATTTCTGCGATATCTGAACTCTGCAGTGAAGTCAGATCGGTTGAGGTGACCAGACATTATACCGGCTCATACAGTATCACCTATCATCCGGATGTCGGTGTAGATCATGTCACACCACCTGACCTGATCTACGCAATTGAAAGTGCCATTGAGCATATCAGAAATCTTATCGCCCCCGAAGGGAAAGGAGAGGAACTGGGACGGATTAAAGAGGGGCTTTTGGCTTTTCTTGAAGAACAAAAGAGTGGGATACCGGTTGACGGACACATTCACAAACGGCAGATTGCAGATCTCATTAATGCAATCAAAAGCAGGGCAAATGAACCATGGCAGCATGACATCCTTGATCCGGTCACTGAACCAATGTACCGGCTTGTCAGACAGATGGAGACCTATGAGGGACTTATGGCTGCAAACCGGTACATTATTGAGCATCTGCCAAAGTTTGTCTACTTTGATCAGTACAATGTCATCGAGAGCGCCATTCACATCCCGACATTTATTGCAACCCTGAAATCCCATCCTGATACCCCGGGTCTTCGTGCCACCCACTGCCTGTTTCGACACGTAAACCTGGATCTTGACCAGCTTGACCGGCTTGGCTCTCACAAAAACGCTGTTGATGATAATCCGATCATCAGAAGACAGGTCGATGAACGATCCATTCTCCTGTCAACTGCGTCAAACCTGATGACAAAGAAGTTCGAGGACTGGTGGGGACAACGAAAGATCCGGTTCAGATATGATATTGATGGCGATTATTTCAGGGTCTGGGTTTCTGACGACCTGGATCCATCAGAGATAGAACTGGAACAGAGAAGTGCAGGTCTGCAGTATTTCTTCTCCTTTTATCTTGTATTTCTTGTCGAGTCAGGAGATGCCTACCAGGACAGCATTCTCCTGCTCGACGAGCCGGGTCTTCAGCTGCACCCGACCGCTCAGCAGCAGGCAACCCGGTTCTTTGAGCGGATCTCCCACCAGAACCAGATATTCTATTCCACCCATTCTCCATTCATGATTGACCTTGACCACCTTGACCGGGTCAGGACGGTGTATGAAGGAGAGGATGGAACCACAAAGGTATCGACATCCGAATGGCCGGCGGATCGTGACTCGCTCTTCCCCCTTGAGGCAGCCCTTGCAACTAGAATTGCAGAAAAGATCCTTTCTGGCGGAAAACAACTCGTTGTTGAAGATATTCAGGATTTATGGCTGCTTCAGGCCATGAACTATGCTCTTCGGAGCAGAGGAAAGACAGGGCTTTCCCCGGAGATAAAAATAACACCCGCCGGCGGAGCAGCAAATCTCTTTCCCCTTGCCCTTATGATGACAGCACACAAAAAACCGGTAGCAGTTCTGATTTCCGGCAGCAACATTCCATCAGCAGTGATTGACAAACTTCCCTCCCTGCATATTCGGGAAGGAAACGGGCTGTTGCTGTACAGCTCCTTTGTAAACCGCCAGGGGGCGGGTATTGAAGATCTCTTCTCACCAGAGCTGTACCACCGGTGTGTCAAGGATATCTATCCGGATCTTCCTCTGGGTCAGGTATCGGAAAAGAGCCCTGCAGAACGGAATGAGGAACGGGGGATCGCCATGCAGATCGCTGACCTGGTCGAAAGAGGACAGGGAGAACATTTTGAAGGTGGGGGGGT
>ERZ795046.4258-NODE-4258-length-10582-cov-4.025268_pt1 | contig 10582 bp, 13 predicted proteins | sample MGYA00375130_ERZ795046 | MGnify/ENA primary metagenome ERZ795046 (study PRJEB30175, sample SAMN05720202) | activated sludge metagenome | isolation source: anaerobic digester from wastewater treatment plant | place: Japan | collected 2015-05-15 ...
AACCGGCAAAATCAACTCCATTTACATTCTAGTGTAGTTCTATTTGAAGCAAAAATGATGAACATATGATGAACTTGACATTAAGATTTACATTCTAGTGTAGTTCTATTTGAAGGCGTCATCTTGGAATGGCCTTAATAAGCTGAGTCCATTATACTATTCAGTCGATTAGATTGAAATATTAAATCAAGTATAAAGGAAAGTAATATAATTTTTAAAAGCTTGATTTTTAAATTATTATATTTCTGTCGAACCTCGTATAATAATGCACTATTATATATCGACAAATATTTAAAAAATGTTGTTTGTATTATCATCTTCTACTCCCAAAAACTGCTTATTTAACCACTTTTCATCTCTGCTTATAAATATAATTAAAGAATCTCTGTCCTTCCGGATATATTTATTGAGTTCATGTTTCAATTTTTGAAAATTTAATTCAGAAAGATTGCCCTCAAATACCGATTTTTGGACCGGATATAAATATCTTTTTGTGATTTTATAAATATTTCTTGATACTTTTGCACCTTCTTCATCTGCTACAATATCGTATACCAATATTACGTAAATAAAATCACCACCAAATTCTAAAGCCAGAATATTCTTTTTCCCCAATTAAGTGTTTTATAATTTTATAACATTCAAGCCTAATTAAATATCTGTAAGAAACATCTCGATTTAATTCTTTATGGAAAATTGTTCGCTCTAATCTACTATCATAATCTTCTATTATTTTTTTTCTACTATTTTCTTTCAAATATGTGAAATTTGATTCTTCATCAAAGTCATCTATAGTTATTTTATTTTTATTTAATAAAGAAAATATCATTCTATCAGCTATTAATGGTTTGAATATTTCAGAGATGTCTAAACTTAAAGAGAACCTTTTCTCTCCAGGTTCATGTAAATAGCTAATAGTAGGATTTAATTGAGTCTTATATATTTCACTTAAAGTTGTTGTATAGATTAGTGAATTAGCAAATGAAATCAGACTATTTATCATGTTGTCTGGTGGTCTCTTAGTTCTTTTTGTAAATTCTATGTCTTGATTAATAATAATGTTCCATGCAGAATAATATTTTTTTCTTATATTACCTTCTATACCCATTAGTTGATTTATGCTAGATGCAAAATCCAATTTTTTACTCAAACTGTCGATTTCAGTTAGAAAATCATCTAATTCAGATCCTCTAGAATTATAATATCTCAAGTTTCTATATATGTTTGCACTAGCAGTTTTTAAAATTTCTTTAGCAATTGATAATCTCAATGTTTCGTCAATATAGTGTCTTACTTGATTTACTACTAAATATCCACTTACATTGGTTTCTTTAGGATAGTAGCTACCACTATAAAAGCCATAATAATTGAAAATATGGAGTATTATACCCTTCTGAGACAAAAAATTTAGTAATTTTGTGTTTATATCTATTTCTCCAAACAAAAATATCTCATCAACCACTTCAGATTTAATATCCTTAATATCTCCCTCTTTAGTTGTCATTCTTATATTGTTATCTTTTCTAGACAAAACTCCGTTTTTAAAAATATAAAATTTTTCTCCCATATTTCATACTCCTATATTATATATAGCATAATTCATAATATGCACAAGACTTGCAAATTGGACTATTTATTGGTTCTGGTGGTGTTTTAAGCTCTTTAACTTTTTCTATTTCCATTAATGTCTCTTCTAATATTATACAATCTTCTTCATCAAGATAAATCTCTTTCCTTTTTTTAATTAAAGGATAGTCTAATACTCCTTTTTCAATATCAATTCCTTTGTTTTTTAAAACGTACATATAATATTTTAATTGCATAATTGAAGCTTCTTCAATCTTCCTTGATTTTTTAACTTCATGGACCACTTTCCAATCCTTTATAAAATCAACTTTTATATTTTCGTCAATTAATATATCCTTTTTCTCTCTGTTGTATGACTCATCATTTATTAGGCCACCTATTTCTACCAATTCACTATTGTGTTCCATATTCAAATTATGTGCATAATACCAGAGCTTTCTTTTGCAAACAATGAAATAATATACTTCTAATCCAGTTATCGCTGATATAATATCACTTCCTATATAAAATTATCTTGAATTTCCTTACTTTGACCATCAGGATTTAATATTATAACTCCTCTATCTCTAGAATACTGACATGGAAACACTGGAATAATGTCATGTTTTGATATTTTTACCTCTTCTTTGATATAATTTTTATGTTTCACATAAGTATGATAGCTAATATTCACAGTCAAATCTAATATTCTATTTCTAGCGATATTTCTTTGCTTTTTCAAATTAGCCTTTTCAATACTACTTAATTTATTATCAATTTTCATATTCAATATATTTAATGATTCAATGATTAAATCTTTATGTTCTTCGTATATTGCTTGAGGAATGACTTGAGCTGTTAGTATGTTTCTAAATCTATATTTCACTTCATTTTTGCTTTTTTCATAATCTTCAATATTGTTAACGTAATTCATAGTTTCGATTATCTTTTTAAAATAATTAGTTTTTCTAATATTATCAATGCAATATACTGAGTTAATCATATCTATTTTATCTTTTTCAGATATAATCCCATTGTACTTAATTATTTCTGCTTTTGACAAATTAAATATATCTTTGTCTATCACATAGCCAATACCACTTGGAGTTGTTTCAGATTCACCAACGAAAACATAGCAATTGTATATGTCATCTTCTAGAGCTCTTTTACGGTAACACCTCCCCATTCTCTGAAAAAGTCCATTTAAATCTGATAATTCTGTTATTAACAAATCAAAATCAATGTCTAAAGAAGCCTCAACAACTTGAGTTGCTATCCATATTCCACACTCATCTGATTTAACATCACCAATTTTAAGTATTGCTTCCTCTTTATCTTTTCTATCCTTTTTTATAAATGCACTGTGAATCAAATCTACTTTATCTACAATCGGTTCTAATTCATCGTATAATTCTTGAGCCTTTTTCACAGTATTTACTATTACGAGTACCTTATTATCCCTGTACATATTGACAATGAACTCAGCATTCAAATTATCTTCGATAACCTTTATGCTATGCCTATTAAAAGATTCATCAATAAAAATCTCTTCTGGAATTATAAATTCTATTCCCTCTCGTCGTAATAATTCTGGTAGGAAACTTGGCAAAGTTGCTGTCATAATTGCAAATTTTCCACCGACTTCTTGAATATACCTCAGTCCAACAACTAGATATGCTATTAGGTCCGGAGAATACATTTGAACTTCATCAATAATTACTTTTGAATATGCTAATGTTGCTAATTTGAGTTCAAATCCTCTATACCTATATACAAAGTCAAATAATTGGTCTAAAGTGCAAATGGTTAATGGCATACATAATTGTCTAGTTTTACTAAAATATTCTTCAAAATCAATTAAATCATCATCAAGTTTCAAGTATTCATTGTAAGTGTCAGAATGCAATAAACCTACTCTTTCTTCCAAATTTTCTAGAACTATATTATCCTTAATCCTTTTATAAATAGAGTTAATTGCTGCCTTCAATGGCAGTGTAAAAAATCCTTTATTGTCCCCTATCCACAATAAGCCAGCTTCAGTTTTTCCCATTCCAGTTTGAGCTACGACTATCACATCTTCGTTGCTATGTTTATACATATATTTCTGAAGATCATTCCAATCAGCATTTTTGAAGTTTCGCCAATTATCCATCATTCTTTTCAAAGAATCAATCAAAAAATTATTCTTATATTCAACGTCAAGATGTGCACTTGCGGAATAATCTATTCGATTTAGTAGCCCTTTGATCAATACATATTTGTAAAACATATCTTTATCGTTTCTCTTATATATATAATCATGATTAAAGTATTTTTTAGATAATTTACTTACTTTAATATTTTCTAATTTATCATAGTCAAACTCATGGATTACTTTCTGAATCTCTTCTAATTGATATTCGTATTCTTGTTTATTATATTCGTATTCTCTTTCATGATGATAAGCAATTGCTGTAGCAAGTACTTTAATATCACTTTCAGTTAATCCTTCTTCAATTAAAATGTTAGGTTCTAAAAACGAGATGCTTAAAAAAGAATGTGGTACTTCATCAATATTTTTTAAATTTGATTTAATATTATTATTGCCAATTTTTTCTTGGAATTTAGGGTTTATCTTTCCTAAATCATGATATAAACATGCGATATACAACATATCCCAATCTATTTCTAGATCAGGATATGTTGACTTTAAAATATTATAGTTGCGTATTAGATTGTCAGTGTGTTCTTGAATTGTTTCTTGTGGGTTTGATTTAGCTAAAAATTCCATTTTACTCTCCTTATATAGGAAACACTGGGTTGCCATCTTCATCTAATAAAGCATAGGAGTCTTCTACTATGTTAATATGGGAGGTATAGATAACCTCTACCTTATTCCAGTTTCTAATAGTGTTATTCTTTATATTGTGAAGTTGATAGTTCTTATTTAATTTGTACTTGGTTCCCCTATACGAAACCCCTCTAGCACTGCCATCAAGTACAATACTATTATCTTCAAGATCAGAGCATTTAATATAAGCCTTTACATCAGGATCAAGTTCAATGTCTTTATCTAGTTTCTTTCGGTTCACATCAACCATTTTTATTTCTTTTAAATAAACTAGATCCTCACGTCTTCCCAAAGATACATATTCCCTTGGGTTCAAAAACGACTCATAAATTATGTTTAAATATGATTCATCTTTAGGTATGATGTGAATCATTAATTTTATATCAACTAATAATTCAGTATAGCCTGGTCCTTCAACCACACCATATTTGTCTACTTTCAATTGATGTCTCCCTTGTTCAAATGTCATTCCATTTTTAAATTCATATCGAGTGAACAAGTCGAGATGCCTTGAGAAGTAAGAGCCTTGGATGCTTACATCCATTGGCGCATACTCCTCGAACCCGCATATATTGTGTACCATGCCAATCACAGTTGATGGGGGTGGCAGTGGATAGCTTTCTTTTAATTGAAAACTAGTAGGTTTTTTATAGTTAGCTGTTTCTTGTTCGAGGACAATTCTAACAGCCTTCATAATACTCATCTACCTTATTTCTAATGATGTCAAAAAATTCTGCTGTTGTAGTTGCTCCTAGTTCATTTACGATTTGATTTTCATTTTTAAATATATCTTTAACTATACCACATAAAGTATCTTTTTTGATTGCATCATTCATAACGCTGTTAATTGGTTTTGTGGGTATTTCTAGATCTCTTACAGTGACTACATTAGCAAATATAGGATTTTTAATGTCGTAAACTCCGCCAATTACAAACAATGGTTTTAAATCTTCTCTTCTTCCTCTAATATCCCTGTATAGAAATTCAACCGTTGTCAATAATTTTTTTACTCTTCGTGCTTTTTCATTATTATCAATATTTATATTGTCAACTTCGTCTATTCCAATTTGATCTAAATCTGCAGCAATAGTATATCTATAGAATGATCGATGAATTTCTGCTTGAGCAATATTCATATTTGATCCTATTCTGTCTGCCAACCCTTTGTTTGTAAGATAGTCTAAGTCTCCTCTAAATGGCTCCAATGAAATAGCATTTGTCAATCTCACTTTTGCAGAACGCTTTTTACCGGATGTCTCTTTCATAGTTTTAAGATAACCAAAGAAGTCAATCTCTGGATACTTGTCTATAGTTGCATTTTCGTGAAACTGAATAACTTTTTTATCCCCGCTTCCAGAAGCTACCACTTCTGCCAATTCCTCACCTAGTTGTTCTACAATATTATATCTTATTGCTTGTCTAGATATATAGGTGTACTGATCTCCTTTTCCTCTAGATAATTTTTTTAGTGCAGAAATATTTCCAATTGATTCTCCATAGTTTGCACTTTCTGCTTCGAAAATTATAGTTAAGCACAATCCTTTTGGTTCCAATTTATTTTCCATCTTTATCCTCCTTAATTTTTATTATTATCATTTCTATTATTATCGCTTCCAGAAATTAGTCCACTGACGAATGCATATCCGATAGTCCTAAACGCTTCATCATCTTTTAAAACTTCTGTAATGATTTTTGGAACTTGTTTTCCTACATACAAATAGCAATTCAACAATGTATCCATAAAACTATTTTTGTTGTTAGTTTTTAAAGAATTTAGTAGTCTGTAGGATATACCAGCAATTTTATTTTCATTAGATTTTGTCTCATATTCAGTTCTTAAATAGTAGCCTTGAGCCTTTGCCTTATCAACTATTTCACTATTCCAATCCTCCATATAGCTTAACCCCCTTAAATAATTAAAATTAATTTCAATTATATTTACGATATCTCTGCTTGAATAATATGCATTATTTTTCCCCAGTTTATAAGTTAAAAGTTTATGAATCAAAAGATATAAGTTTTGATTGTCTAATAAGTTCTTTGTTACTTCTTCTTGTAAATAATATCTATTTTCATTTTCATGATAGTATTTCCCAGATAAGTGACTTAATTGATCTCTGTTTTTATAAACAATGTTTAAGACATTGGCATTCAATAAGCTAAACCTGTAATTATCATTTTCAAGCCTTACTACTTGAATGTCTGAAACCTCGTACATAGTGGATTTTGCCATTACTTCATTCATGGATTTTATAAAAGCACTGTATGTCGAATTTAAGTCGTTTTTAAGGATTTCGTCTTCTATTTTATTGTTTATAGAAATTAAGTTTTCGATATCATTATTCGCATTTACAAATATACCTTTATTTCCAGTAAATATAAATCCAGCTGGTACACAAGAATAAACTAATTTACATATCGGGCATATTCCTAAATCGAAATAAAAGTTCCAAACATGTGAAGTTTTTCTACCAGTGTCAAACCCAATTTTGTTCATAAATGCTAAGTTCTCATCTAGATTAGATATTTGATTTTCACAAGTTGAACATCTATACGAATATTTGGTTTTATCTTTTTCTAGATAATCAAATATAGTATCAATAAAATGCTTCTTATAAGATATATATGGATCCAATTCTTTATCATTTCTATTTAAAAACGCTACTCCATTCCAAAAACGATTTATATATAAATATATAATATTTCTTGCTGCAAGATACTTCTTTGCTTTTGGTTTTTTCAGCTCATTGATTATCGTTTCTATGGTTTCAAAAACATCTATTATTAGTTGATAATTTTCATCTAATGATTTTTTTGTATTTATTTTTGTAAGTTTTTTTTCAAGCATTGCTAAATCTACTTCTGATTCTAATAATGGATACATTTTAGTAAAACTATTTCCTCTTAAGTTTTTCTTGATATAGTCTATTTGATTATTTAATTTTTCCAAATTCTCTTTATCTAGATTTGATAAATCATTTTGTCTAAGATATTCAATAGTATTCTCAAGTTCAATTATCTTTCGCCATGGTATAATTTTTTCATATTTATTAATTAAATAAGAAAAATATTTTTCTTCAAAATTATTTAAGGCTTCTTTATCAAATGTTATACTATCTTTATCTTTCATTATCGTATCGCCTGAATATGTTAAAATGTTATAAACACCTGCAATCCCTGCGTTATACAACCAATCCTCTAAATAGAGTGTTATCTTTTCTTCCATTTTTTCCCTCCTTTCTATATTAAATCCAACATTCCAAATCCAGATGAACGTTGTGAGCAAACACCAGCTTTGTAAAAATAGTCTAACAAGTATGGTTTTGCCTGAATTTCAATAATAGCTAGATTTGCTGGAATTACAATATCGTAGTGTTTGACTCGCACTTCCTTGCTCTTTAGGACTGACAACTTTAAATTTTCTAAGTCATATTTCGTTTGATCACCAAATTGCTCTTATGCTTGAACTCTAATATTATGTAAGAAAACTTCTTTTCCTTTTTCTGTTTCTAGTGAATGATACCATGTTTTTTTGTTGTCACCATTATGCTCTCTTATTGAAATTGGACTAAGTGTTTTAAACTTTGCGTAATCATTAAATATTGGTTTTTCTTTTAAGTTAATTATATTCTTAGCTGTAATGGAATTGCCTTTAATGTCTATACTCTTATTTAGAATTCCTACTATAGAATTGTAAAACATCAAAGAATCATAGTTGTCGTAAGAAGAGAATTCTAGATCGAATGAGCATGAAGGAATGATTATCTCATCCTGTAAGAACTTAGCTTGTGGCATATAAGTACTGAAAGTGAAGCTTTTACGTTTTGGTTGGTTTTCTTCATATAGCGATTTGTAATAATCCATGTCATATTTGCTATAAGCGGTTTTTAAAAATGATAGAATTACCCTGTTCTTATCCTTTGGTATACTTTCATTTTGAAGACCTAATTTAACTCTAAATCTCATCTCTTATCCCTCCTTTCTATATTTGTTCTATACATCCAAACCCCTGCGAGTTTTTGCTGCCTACTCCTGCATCTAATGCTAATTCAAGAAGTCTTTTATCACCTCTTATTTTGTATTTTCCTGAATATCCCTTTATCAAAAAATCTTTATAGTAGACTATGTTTAAGTTTACATTAGATATTGGTTGAATTGTAAATTCTACATCTTTTTCCAAGTCACCATAAAATGCCTCATATTTTTTTAGGATGTTTTCTTTTATAATTCTGGGGAAATCGTTTTCGTGTGGTGAAAAATAGCAAGTATACTTACTGCCATTTTCTTTAGCAAAAGTTGAGTAAGCTACTATTGGAGAAATTGCTTTAACCTCTATTTCATAACCATCTACTTTTTGTTTTTTTAATTGCGTCCGATTCACCGTCACTTTGTTATTCCCAAGGTTTAGGTCATCCTTTTGCAATATATAAGTACCAAATGAGTTGATGAATTCTGGTATTGGTGATTTTACAACCCATTCAACAGTTTTCCCAAAATATAGTTTTTTATTTTTCACTTGCCCTTTTGTCAATATATTTGAATATGTGAAAAGTTTAAAATTCCTATTGTTTAAGATGTAACCTTTTTCATGTAAAAATTCAGCTAAATCAGCACTAATATTGCTATAGATAAATCCTTGAAGTATATGATTGTAATGAGTTGGTAAAACAATATTATTTTCTGATTGAAAAATTATCCTCAGTTCCATAGCACACCTCTTAATCCGTAATTAACTCTTCTAGAGCCTTTCTATAGAGTTTAATTTTCTCATTGCCTAAGATCTTTTCTCCCTTTTTTATATTGTACATTATATCTTCTATCTTTATCCTTCTTGCAATATTGTTAGTTTTCACTTTTTTAATATATTCCGCGTAGTTTTCTTCCTCTTTCTTATACAAAGCTTTACAGATTTCGATTGTTTGCTCTGAAAATCCATTTTTTACTAAATCGTCTATTGAAAGCCTCCCTTCTTCCAATGCATCGTGAAACAATGCTGCGATTTTCGCTTCGTTAGTCCTCATCTTAAGGGCTATGTCTATAGGGTGGGAAATAAACGGAACTCCATTCTCTTCTAATTTCCCATCATACAATTGATATGATATTTCAATTGCCCTTTCGACATTCATATTATCACCCCCAAATTTTATCCGTTACATTTTTATCATCTTGTAAAGATTTTACCATAAATTGAGGCAATATATAGTCTTAATTGTATATTTTGTTTAAATATTCTATATCTTTTTTTATTTCTTCTCTAAGCTCAATCGGTTCTATTACACGTGCGTATTTTCCCATACTTAAAATCCAAGATTTAATTTCTTTATATCCTGTCATTTCAGCTTCATAAATTATTTTATCTTCATCTATGTCGGTGATTGAATAATCTTTTGAAAACCCCCTTTCTTTTACTAATTGACTAAATGGATAACTAATTTCAACTTTAAATTTTATTAATTCATCATTCATTATTCCAAATGAAGAATTTAATTTTTCATTGATATTTATTTTTTTATCTACTTTAAACCTTTCATCTAAAATAGATATTTGTTGAATCCTAGAAAGTTTGAAATATCTTAAATCCTTTCTAAGCTCACAGTAGCCGAATAAATATACAGCTAAATCGTGTTCAAATACCCCATAAGGATGTATTATTCTAGTGTCTTCTGAGTCTGATTTCTTTTCTAGCGGCTTGTAGTTGATTTTTAATTTTTTCCTTTCTTTTATTGCTTTGTTTATGATCTCCCAAGATTTTAGCTCTTTTTCTTTTACTAAATTTGGCCTTACAACATTTTTTGAGAAAAATCTGATTTCCCCTAAATTAGAACTAAAGTTTAATATCTTCTGTGTAAATCTTTCAAATACTGGAGCATGGGGATAGTCTTTACTTTTTATGAGCTCATTTACCATTTTTAAAGTGTCGATTTCTTCTTTAGTTATTCCAATAAAAGAAAGCTCTAGCGGCATATCTAAATAATATCCTCCATCAGGGCCGCTTTTTGAACATATGTAAAACCCGCTTTTTTCTAAGTCTTCTTTATAGGTCTTTATCATTCTTTCGCTAACTTCTAATTCTCTGGCTAAATCTTTTACTTTCATCGGGCCATTTTTGTTTAAAAGTTTTACCATGTTAATCGCATTAGATACCCTAGACATAAAACCACCTCAATTAGCGTTTTTAATATATTT
>ERZ795046.4273-NODE-4273-length-10555-cov-3.628857_pt1 | contig 10555 bp, 7 predicted proteins | sample MGYA00375130_ERZ795046 | MGnify/ENA primary metagenome ERZ795046 (study PRJEB30175, sample SAMN05720202) | activated sludge metagenome | isolation source: anaerobic digester from wastewater treatment plant | place: Japan | collected 2015-05-15 ...
GCACGCTGCTGCCGGCCAGCGCGCGTTGCAGCCGGCCGCGCGCCTGCTCACGGTTGGCACCGTAAGCGATGAGCTTGGCCACCATCGAGTCGTAGTGCGGCGGGATCGTCGGCTGCGCCACCATGCCGTGGTCGACGCGGATGCCTGCGCCGCTTGGTACGCTCCATCGTTCGATGCGGCCCGACTGCGGCGCGAAGCCGGCAAAGGCGTCCTCGGCGCACAGCCGCGCTTCGATCGCGTGGCCGCTGCAGCGGATGTCGGCTTGCTGCAGCGGCATCGGCTCGCCGCGCGCGATGCGCAGCTGCCACTCCACCAGGTCCAAGCCGGTGATCGCCTCGGTCACCGGATGCTCGACCTGCAGCCGCGTATTCATCTCGAGGAAGTGGAATTCGCCGTCGGGCGTGAGCAGGAACTCCACCGTGCCCGCGCCGACGTAGCCGACTTCGCGCACCAGCTTCACCGCCGCGTCGCCCAAACGCGCGCGCAGCTCGCTCGACACGCCGGGGGCCGGCGCTTCTTCGAGGATCTTCTGGTTGCGCCGCTGCGTCGAGCAGTCGCGCTCGCCCAGGTGCACCGCACCGCCGTGGCTGTCGCCGAAGACCTGCACCTCGACGTGGCGTGCGTGCTCGACCAAGCGCTCCAGCAACAGCTCGCCATTGCCGAAGGAGGCCAGCGCCTCGGCGCGCGCCGATTCGATCAACTGCTCGAGTGCGGCGACATCGCCGACATCGTCGCAGCGGCGCATGCCGCGCCCGCCGCCGCCGGCGCTGGCCTTGATCATCAGCGGTGCGCCGATGCGCCGCGCCTGCCCGATCAGCGTGTCGTTGTCCTGCGCCGCACCCGCATAACCGGGCAGGCAGGGCACGCCGATGGCTTGTGCGCGCTGCTTGGCCGCGGCCTTGTGGCCCAGCGCGTCGATCGCCTCGGGCGCGGGGCCGACGAAGACGATGCCTGCGTTTCGGCACGCGCGCGCGAAGTCGGCGTTCTCCGACAGGAAGCCGTAGCCCGGGTGCACCGCGCCGGCGCCGCTGCGCCGGCAGGCGTCGATCACGCGTTCGATGTTCAGGTAGCTGTCGCGCGCCGGTGCCTCGCCGATGCGCAGCGCGGTGTCGGCAAGCTGCACGTGCAAGGCATCACGGTCGGCGTCGGAGTACACCGCCACCGTGCGCAGGCCCATCGCGCGCGCGCTGCGGATCACGCGGCAGGCGATCTCACCGCGGTTGGCTATGAGCAAGGTGTCAAACATTGGAGCCCGCGGTGAGATCGCCCGTGCGCGCTGCGCGCGCCATGCCATCTGGCTGCGCCGAAACAGCCGCTGCGCGGCTGTTGTCACCGCGATGGGCGATCGGCAGCGTGTCGCACATTGGGGCTCAGCCTTGCCGCGGCAGGATGCCCATCGTCTTGGCGATGATGCCCATCATGACTTCGTCGGCGCCGCCGCCGATCGAGCTCAGCCGGCTGTCGCGCCAGGCGCGGTTGACACGGGTTTCCTCGATGTAGCCCATGCCGCCCCAGAACTGCACGCACCAGTCGGCGACTTCGCGTGCCACCCGCGCGCACTTGAGCTTGCACATCGACGCCAGTTGCGTCACGTCGTGGCCGGCGACGTACAGCGCCACCGCCTTGTGGAACAGCGCGCCCACGGCTTCGACCTCGGTGGCCAGTTCGGCGATCTTGTAGTGGATGTACTGGTTGTCCAGCAGCGGCTTGCCGAAGGCCTGGCGCTCGCGCAGGTAGTCGATGGTCTCGCGCAGGATCTCGTGGTTCTTGCGCCAGCCGGCCGCAGCCCACAGCCGCTCTTCCTGGAACTGCTGCATCTGGTAGGAAAAGCCCAGCCCCTCCTCGCCGATGCGAAAGCGCTGCGGCACACGCACGTTGTCGAAGTGCAGCTGCGCGGTGTCCGACGAGTTCATGCCGGCCTTCTTCAGCTTCTTCGCCACAGACACCCCGGGCGTGTTCATCGGCACGCAGATCAGCGTCTTGTTGCGGTGTGCCGACCCGCCTTCGCTGGTGTTGGCCAGCAGGCAGCACCAGTCGGCCTGGGTGCCGCTGGTGGTCCACATCTTGCCGCCGTTGATCACGTAGTCGGCACCAATCTTGCGCGCGCTGGTCTTGATCGAGGCCACGTCCGAGCCGGCGCCGACCTCCGACACGCCCAGGCAGGCCACGTAGTCGCCGCTGATCGACGGCGCGAGGAATTCGCGCTTGACCTCGTCGGAGCCGAAGCGCGCCAGCGCCGGCGTGGCCATGTCGGTCTGCACGCCGATGGCCATCGGCACGCCGCCGCACCGGATCGCCGACAGGCCCTCGGCGAAAGCCGCGGCATACGAGTAGTCGAGCCCCTGGCCGCCGTATTCGACCGGCTTGTTGACGCCGAGAAAGCCCAGGCGGCCCATCTTGCGGAACAGCTCCCTGGCCGGGAAGATCTCGGCCCGCTCCCATTCGTCGACGAAGGGGTTGATCTCGGCGTCGCAGAACTTCTTCAGCGAGTCCTGCAGCGCGATGTGGTCGTCGGTGTAGATGGTCGGGTGCATTGCGCTCTCTGCGACGCTGCGGTGAATGAAGTTGGAGCGCTCACGGCCGCGCCACGCCGAACTGCATCGGCCGCAGTTGCCGCGCATCGGCCTGGCGGCAGATGTCGAAGGCCAGGCCCAGCACGCGGCGCGTGTCGCGCGGGTCGATCACGCCGTCGTCCAGGTTGCGCCCGCTGGTGTAGAAGGCGTCGGACTGGCTGTCGAAGTTGTGGATGATCTTCTTCTCCAGTGCCTGCAGTTGCGCTTCGTCCACCGCCACGCCTTTGCGCTTGGCGCCGCCCTCGGCGACGATGCGCATGGTCAGCGCCGCCTGCTCGCCGCCCATCACCGCGGTGCGCGCGTTGGGCCAGCTGAAGACGAATCTGGGGCCGTACGAGCGGCCGCACATGCCGTAGTTGCCGGCACCGAAGCTGGCGCCGCACATCAGCGTGAGGCTCGGCACCGTGGCGTTGGCCACCGCCTGGATCATCTTCGAGCCGTGTTTGATCATGCCGGCCTGTTCGCTGGCCTTGCCGACGATGTAGCCGGTGGTGTTCTGCAGGTACAGCAGCGGGATGCCGGCCTGCACGCAGCCCTGGATGAAGTGCGTGGCCTTGGTGGCGCCGGCCGGGTCGATCGGCCCGTTGTTGGTGATGATGCCGATGGGCTGGCCGTACAGCGCGGCGTGGCCGCAGGGCGTGCCGGGGCCGTAGTCGGCGCCGAACTCGGTGTATTCGGAGCGGTCGACGAAACGCGCGATCACCTCGCGCATGTCGACGGGGGTGCGAAAGTCCAACGGCATCACGCCGGCCAGCTGCTCGGGTGGGTACAGCGGGTCGAGCGCGGGGTCGGGGTCGATGCGGCTGGGCGGGCCGGACTGCGCCCACTGCAGCCTGAGCATCAGCTCGCGCGCGATGCGCAGCGCGTCGGCATCGTCCTCAGCCAGGTACTCGCCCAGGCCGGAGATGCCGGTGTGCATCGCGGCGCCGCCCAGCTCCTCGTCGCTGGCGACCTCGCCGGTGGCGGCCTTGAGCAGCGGCGGGCCGGCGAGGAAGGCCTTGGCGCGCCCGCGCACCATGATCACGTAGTCCGACAGCCCCGGCAGGTAGGCGCCGCCCGCGGTCGACGAGCCGTGCACCACGCCGACCACCGGGATGCCGGCGGCCGACAGGCGCGCCAGGTTGTAGAACAGCTTGCCGCCGTTGATGAAGCCTTCGACCTTGTACTGCAGCAGGTTGGCGCCGGCCGATTCGATCAGCTGCACGAAGGGCAGCTTGTTGTGCAGCGCGATGTCCTGCGCGCGCAGCATCTTGTCGCCGCCCATGCGCTGGATGGCACCGGCGTCGATGCCGGCGTCGTTGACGGTGATCACGCAGCGCGTGCCGCTGATGCTGCCGATGCCGCAGATCACGCCGCCGCCGGGCACGCTCTTGTCGGGGTCGCCCTGGTCGACCAGCCAGCCGGCCATGGACGACAGCTCGAGCCAAGGCGCGCCGGGGTCGAGCAGCCGCGCCAGGCGCTCGCGCGGCAGCAGCTGGCCGCGTTTGTCGAACAGCGGCTTGGAGCGCGCCGACGCGGCCGCCGCACGCGCTTCGAGTTCGCGCAAGCGGTCGACCAGCTGCAGCATGCCTTTGCGCTGCGCCTGGAAGGTGTCGCTTTCGGGGTGGATGCGGGAAACGAGAGCAGGCACGGCGCAGTTAATGAACTCGGTTGCAAAATCTTGCCGCCACCGATGCCGATCGTCAAGCCGATGCCGCTTTCGGGCCGGCCGCTTGCTGGTAAACACCGAGTCATCTGCGATCGCGGTTGACGCCGGTGGGTGCCGCTTCAATAATGAACCGCGTTCCAATAATCGGTCATGAGCCCGCTGCCCAAACGCCGCAAGTCGGTGCGCCGCGCCGAGATCCTGGCCGCCGCGCGCGCGGTCTTCCTGGCGCAGCCCTACGAGCAGGCGTCGATCGCGCAGATCGCCGAACGCGCCGGCTGCGTGGTCGGCACGATCTACGGCTACTTCGGCAACAAGCGCGAACTGTTCGACGCGGTGCTGGCCGCGTTCTACGACGGTTTGATCGCCGACATCGAGCCGCGCATCGCGGTGATCGAAGGCACTGCCGACCGGCTGCGCTTCCTGGTGGCGCGGCATCTGCAGATCACCGTGGACGATGCGGCGTGGCTGAAGCTGCTGGACCGCGAGGCACACAGCGGCGAGGCCTACTTCGGCTCCACGCTGCACCAGCTGAACCGGCGCTACGCACAGTTCCTCGCGTGCACCCTCGCCGACGGCATCGCGCGCGGCGAGCTGCGTGCCGGGCTGGACCCGCAGATGGCGCGCGACTTCCTGTTCGGCGGGGTCGAGCACTGGGTGCGCAACACCGTCGGGCGCGGGCGGCGCAACGACCCGGCAGCGGTGGCGCGCGAGATGGTGGCGATGCTGCTGGACGGCTGGGCCGCACCCCGGCCGGCCAAGGCCGGCGCGCCGTGGCAGCAGCTCGAAGCGCGCATCGCCCGGCTGGAAGGGCGCGCGCCAGCCCGCGCGCGGCCGGCGCCACGCACGCGGCAAGCGGAGGATCAGCGATGAACGACAACACCGTGCGCATCGGCAGCGCGTCGGGTTTCTGGGGCGACACCGCGTCGGCCGCGCCGGCGCTGGTCGAAGGCGGCGATCTCGACTACGTGGTGTTCGACTACCTGGCCGAGGTCACGATGTCGATCCTGGCGGCGCAAAAGGCCAAGGACGCAACGGCCGGCTACGCCACCGACTTCGTGCACATCACGATGAAGTCGCTGCTGCCCGCGTTGCAGGCCAAGGGCATCAAGGTGGTGGCCAACGCCGGCGGCGTGAACCCGATCGCCTGCCGCGATGCGCTGGCGCAGGTGGCGGCCGGGCTGGGCATCGAGTTGAAGATCGGCGTCGTGCTCGGCGACGACTCGAGTGCGCGCGCCGACGAGCTGCGCGGCCGCGGCATCCGGGAAATGTTCAGCGGCGCCGCCTTCCCGCAGCGCTGCGCCAGCATCAACGCCTACTTCGGCGCATTGCCGATCGCGCGTGCGCTCGATGCCGGCTGCGACGTGGTGATCACCGGGCGCTGCGTCGACTCGGCGGTGACGCTGGGCGTGCTGGTGCACGAGTTCGGCTGGGACAGCGGCGACTACGACAAGCTGGCGCAGGGCACGCTGGCCGGCCACCTGGTGGAGTGCGGCGCGCAGTGCAGCGGCGGCCTGTTCACCGACTGGGAAAGCGTGCACGGCTGGGACCGCATCGGCTTTCCGATCGTCGAAGCACACGCCGACGGCAGCTTCGTCGTCACCAAGGTCGAAGGCTCGGGCGGGCTGGTCAGCACGGCGACGGCAGCCGAGCAGTTGCTGTACGAGATCGGCGACCCGCGGGCGTACCACATGCCCGACGTGGCCTGCGACTTCACCGCCGTGCGCTTCGAGCAGATCGGCACGGACCGCGTGCGGGCCACGGGCGCCAAGGGCCGGGCGCCGACCGACAGCTGCAAGGTGAGCGCCACCTTCATGGACGGCTATCGCAACACCGCGTTCCTGACCATCGCCGGCGCGCAGGCCGCGGCCAAGGCGCAGCGCACCGGCGAAGCCTTGCTCGCGCGCATGGCGCGCATGCTGGGCGAACAGGGCCTGCCGCAATTCAGCGAGACCCGCATCGAAGTCATCGGCGCCGAGCACATGTTCGGCGCCCACGCGCGGCCGACTTCGCGCGAAGTGGTGCTGAAGCTGGCGGTCAAGACGCCGTCCAAGCCGGCAGCCGAACTGTTCGCGCGCGAGTTCGCCGCCGCCGGCACATCGATGGCGCCGGGCACCACCGGGCTGGTCGGCGGGCGGCCGACGCCGGCGCCGGTGATCCGGCTGTTCTCGTTCCTGCTGCCGAAGGCGCAGGCGCAGCCCGTGCTGCGGGTCGGCGGCGAGCGCACGGCGGTCGACGTCCCCGCCACCGGCGGCTTCGATGCCGGCCAACTCGGGCCGGCGCTGCAGTTCAGCGCGGCGGCACAAGGCGGCGGCTCGCGGCGTGTGCCGCTGATCCGCCTCGCCCACGGCCGCTCGGGCGACAAGGGCGACAAGGCCAACATCGGCATCATCGCGCGCAAGCCCGAATACCTGCCGCTGCTGGTGCACTGGCTCACGCCCGAGCGCGTGGCCGAGCACTTCGCGCACAACGCGCCCAGCCGCGTCGAGCGCTTCGACCTGCCGGGCACGCACGCCATCAACTTCGTGCTGCACGACGTGCTCGGCGGCGGCATGGCCTCGCTGCGCACCGACAACCTGGCCAAGTGTGATGCGCAGGTGCTGCTGGCGATGGACGTGCCGGTGCCCGACGATCTGCCGCTGTAGGAACGCCGCCATGGCCATCGATGCCGCCAGACTGAAGAACTGGGCGTTCCGGCCGGTCGAGCAGCGCTATACCGAGCGCGACACCCTGCTCTATGCGCTGGGGTTGGGCCTGGGGCAGGACCCGCTGGACCGCGACGCGCTGCGTTTCGTCTACGAAGACGGCTTGCAGGCGTTGCCGACGCTGGGCCTGGTGCTGGGCAGCCCCGGCTTCTGGGCCAAGGACCCCGCCACTGGCATCGACTGGGTGCGCCTGCTGCACGGCGAGCAAAACCTGCGCCTGCTCGAACCGCTGCCGGCGCAGGGCACGGTGGTCGGCCGCACCCGCGTCACCGCGCTGGTCGACAAGGGCGCGGGCAAGGGCGCGCTGCTGTTCAGTGAGCGCGACATCGTCGAGGCCGCCAGCGGCCGGCTGCTGGCGGTGTCCAGCAGCGTGTCTTTCCTGCGCGGCGACGGCGGCTTTTCGGCGCAAGGCCAAGCCTCGGACGCGGCGCCGCCGCCGCGCCCGCCCACGCCCGATGGCCCGCCCGACCACGTGTGCGAGCTGGCCACGCGGCCCGAATCCGCGCTGATCTACCGCCTGAGCGGCGACACCAACCCGGTGCACGCCGACCCCGCGGTGGCGCGGGCCGCGGGTTTCGAGCGGCCGATCCTGCACGGCCTGTGCAGTTTGGGCGTCAGCGGCGTGGCGCTGTTGAAGACCCTGGCCGGCTGGAACCCGGCGCGGCTGCAGCAGATCGGCTGCCGCTTCTCGGCCCCGGTCTATCCGGGTGAGACGCTGCGCGTGCAGATGTGGCAGCGCGGCGCGCAGGTGCACTTCGACACCCGCGTGGTCGAGCGCGATGTGCTGGCGCTCAGCCACGGCAGCGCGACCATCGCACCGGCGTAGCCCCGGATCGCCGCACCGGCACGGTGCGCGGCGCACCGAAGTCGTGCCCCTAGAATCCGCGGCAGCATGAACCGTGTGCACGGCCACAGCGGCGTGCACGACACGGGTGCATCGCGCCCGGGTCGCACCTGTTGGGAGATCCTCTTGAAGTTCGCCAGTCCCGAAGCCTTCCTCGACGCGGTGGCCAGCCGCGACCCGCACCAGCCCGAGTTCCTGCAGGCAGTGCGCGAGGTGGTCGCCAGCGTGTGGCCGTTCATCCATGACAACCCGCAGTACGCCGACTACGCGCTGCTCGAGCGCCTGTGCGAACCCGAGCGCGTGATCCAGTTCCGCGTGGCCTGGGTCGACGACCGCGGCGACACGCAGCTCAACCGCGCCTGGCGCGTGCAGCACAGCTCGGCCATCGGGCCGTTCAAGGGCGGCATGCGTTTTCATCCGTCGGTGAACCTGTCGATCCTGAAGTTCCTCGCCTTCGAGCAGACCTTCAAGAATTCGCTGACCACGCTGCCGATGGGCGGCGGCAAGGGCGGTTCCGACTTCGACCCCAAGGGCAAGAGCGACAACGAGGTGATGCGCTTTTGCCAGGCGCTGATGGTCGAGCTGTACCGCCACCTGGGCCCCGACACCGACGTGCCGGCCGGCGACATCGGCGTGGGCGCGCGCGAGGTCGGCTTCATGGCCGGCATGATGAAGAAGCTTTCCAACAGCACCGGCAGCGTGTTCACCGGCAAGGGGGTGGCCTTCGGCGGCAGCCTGATGCGCCCCGAGGCCACCGGCTACGGCACGGTGTATTTCGCGCAGGAGATGCTGCGCCGCGCGCGCCAGTCCTTCGACGGCCGGCGCGTGTCGATCTCGGGCTCGGGCAACGTCGCGCAGTACGCGGCCGACAAGGCGATGGAGCTGGGCGCGCGCGTCATCACCTTCTCCGATTCGCACGGCACGGTGATCGACCGCGACGGCTTCGACGCCGACAAGCTGCGTGCGCTGATGGAGCTGAAGAACGTGCAGCGCGGCCGGCTGTCGGAATTTGCCGAACAGTTCGGCCTGCACTACGAGCCCGGCAAGCGCCCCTGGCACGTGCCCACCGACATCGCGCTGCCGTGTGCCACCGAGAACGAACTCGACGAGCACGATGCGCGCACGCTGGTGGCCAACGGCGTGCGCTGCGTGGCCGAGGGCGCCAACATGCCCAGCACGCAAGAGGCGGTGGAGGCCTTCCAGCACGCCGGCGTGCTGTACGCGCCGGGCAAGGCGAGCAACGCCGGCGGCGTGGCCACCTCGGGGCTGGAGATGTCGCAGAACGCGCAGCGCTACAACTGGTCGGCCGCGGTGGTCGACGAGCGGCTGCACGCGATCATGCAGGACATCCACGAGAACTGCGTGAAGCACGGCCGGCGCGACGACGGCAGCATCAACTACGTGGACGGCGCCAACATCGCCGGCTTCGTCAAGGTGGCCGACGCGATGCTGGCGCAGGGCGTTTACTGACGCTCAACCCAGCTCGACCAGCACCGGCTGATGGTCCGATGCCCGGGTCTGGCCGTCGATCGCCATGCGCCGCAGCCGCGGCAGCAGGCCCGCGCTGACGAAGACGAAATCGCAGGCCACCGGCTCGGGGCCGTAGCTGCGGTCGAACAGGCGGAAGGTCGCCGGCTGCGGCTGCGCGCCGTGCAGCGCGCGCCAGGCATCGTGCAGGCCGCCTGCGGTGATCGCCGCGTACTCGGGCGCGCTGGCTTCGAGGTTGAAGTCGCCGCACAGGATCGCCTGCGTGGTGTGCGTCTTGGCCTGGAAGGGCGATCCGGCATCGCCATCGGCCGGTGGCGCGGCCGCCAGCGCGCTGGCCTGCGCGTGCAGCGCGCACAGCGCTTGCGCCTGCGCCATGCGCTGCCGTTTCGAGTAGTACTCGAGGTGCGTGGTCATCACGCGCAAGGCACCCAGGCGGGGGTCTTGCAGCGTCAGCACCGTGCACATGCGCGGCATGCTCGGCACGCCGGCGTCGGCCGGCCACGGCAATGCATGGTGCTGCACCTGCGCCACCGGCAGCCGGGTTGCGACCAGGTTGCCGAAACGCTGGCGTGTGCCGTCGGCGGCGAACTCGTCCACCGCGGCGCCGAAGAACAGCTGGTAGCCCGGCAGCAGCGCCGCCAGCTGCGCCGGCTGGTCGCCGGGCGCACCGGGCAGCGCGCGGTAGCCCTGCGCGACTTCCTGCAGGCACAGCACGTCGAAGTCGGCCAGCGCGCGCGCGCCGGCCACGATGCGCTGCGCACTGACCACGCCGTCCAGGCCGCAGCACCATTGGGTGTTCCAGGTGACGAGTTTCATCCGGCTCTCACTCGAATGTCACTTGATGCCGGCGCGCATGAAACTCTGCACGAACTGGCGCTGGAACAGCAGGAAGGCGATCAGCAGCGGCGCCGAGGTCATCAGCGTGGCGGCGGTGATGATCGACCAGTCCACGCCCTGGTCCACCGACGAGAACACCTGCAGCCCGACAGTCAGCGGGCGCGCCTGCACGCTGTTGGTGACCACCAGCGGCCACAGGAAGTTGTTCCAGTGGAAGCTCACCGACACCAGCGCGAAGGCGGTGTACACCGGCTTGGCCAGCGGCACGTACACGCGCCACAACGTCTGCAGCGCGCTGGCACCTTCCACCCGTGCGGCATCGTCCAGCTCCTTCGGGATGCCCATGAAGGTCTGGCGCAGCAGGAAGATGGCGAAGGCCGACGCGAAGTACGGCAGCCCGATCGCCAGCAAGGTGTCGACCAGGCCGAGCCGGGCCATGGTCTTGTAGTTCTCGACGATCAGG
>ERZ795046.4275-NODE-4275-length-10551-cov-3.024390_pt1 | contig 10551 bp, 10 predicted proteins | sample MGYA00375130_ERZ795046 | MGnify/ENA primary metagenome ERZ795046 (study PRJEB30175, sample SAMN05720202) | activated sludge metagenome | isolation source: anaerobic digester from wastewater treatment plant | place: Japan | collected 2015-05-15 ...
CCATGAAACCTGTTGATTATGTTGTCATCAGCGTCCTTGTTTTTACTGTGGCAGTAAAAAACACAGTCCCGGCCAATGTCCAACAAAAAATTTACCGGAGATCACAGAGGCAATAAATAAGATCGCCTATCTTTCCACAGGGCATATAAACAGGCTATTCCTTAGCCTTTCTGCATTAAAAGAATTTCAAGCCCAGGGTGCGATTGTTTCCACGGTTGATAATGAACAAATGATTGCCTATACTGCCTTTTTTGAACCAACAAGGGTCTTTCAATTGCGTTTTTTGAGAACCATCTGGAATTGTTCAGACATAGACTGGGAAAGGGCAAAAAACAGAAATAGTGCAAACGAAGGTGGCTTAATCTGGCTTGCCCAGGATTCTTTGCGCATCTCTGATTATGGAAATGCAGAGGCATGTCTTAAAAAGGCAATAGAAGACACACCTGACAACTTCAGGATTTACTGCATATACGGTCTTTTATTTATCGAAAAAGGGGATATGAAAAGTGCGGAAGTCTATCTGAAAAAGGCGGTAAAGTATGTGAAGAATAAAATACATAGGGATTTTCTAAATCTTTTACTTGCCCGCCTGTATTATATGGAAAATAGACTAAACGATGCGTGGAAGGTTATAAACGATATCATTTTTCAAGATCCATTCTGTCTTGACGCCCAGTATTTAGGTATAAAAATCGATTTTTAAATGGAAAAATATTCTAAGGCCATGGCAGGTTTAATGGATTTAATAAATGATAGCAGGGAATACTTCATGTATGCATACATGGATAGTGAATTGTTTCCCTATAGAGAAAAGGTCACAGAGACCCTTGAAAAAATATTTAAAAAGGCAAAGGAAAATGCAATAGAGGCGTCAAGGGATGCAGAGAAAGAATTTATTGATTTAAGAGATGTTTTAGATACTCAAACGAGTTCAGATTTAGAAGCAGTTTTAGTAAAAATAAAAAACCTTATAGAACAGAATAGTTATTTTGGCTATTTAGATGCATTTAACCTATCACAAACAATCAAGTTAAAGATCCAGCATCTTCTAAAGGAAAAAAGAGAAGGCATAAAAATAAAACTTGAAAAAATTTCTGAAAGGATTGGCAGAGGCTTAAAACAGATTCGGGACATTAAATATAAAAGGTTGGCCCATGAACACAAAGGTAGACTGGAAAGATTTTCAGAACAAATAGATACCATTTTTAAAAGCCTTGCAAAGGCCTCTTTTGGCGAATTATTAGAGATGGATGCCCTTTATAAAAAATTAGATACAGAAATGGCAAGCATAGAAGAGAAACTTGAGAACCTCGTATTTTTAGATAGAATCTTAATCTCTTTTGGCGCCTTTACAAAGTATATCCTTTTTTCTTCTGCAATAGTGTTTTTGCTATCAATTTTTCTTCCTTTTATAACGCACCAGATGAATACCATCTTTTTAAAATTAGGGCTAAGCGCCACAATAGACGAGATGGATTATAAAAGATACGTGTTTTTATGGGGTGGTGTCTTGGGATTTATTTTCTCAATCTTTGCCTCGATCAGAAAGTTCGTAAAATATCCCAACTTTCGTTGAATTTTGATATTAAAAAATTTATTATGTAGTATATGGAATTATTTGAAAACTTTGATTTTTCCCGTAAAGATAAGAAAAAACCATTGGCCGACAGGGTAAGACCAAAGACCTTAGAGGAATTCTTCGGCCAGACACACATCCTCGGTGAAGGTAAAATCTTGAAGGTTCTGTTAGAAAAAAAGGAAATCCCTTCCATGATCTTCTGGGGGCCCAGTGGAGTAGGAAAGACAACCCTGGGCTGGCTTATAGGCAAATACCTTGAACTACCTTTTTTTTCTGTAAGTGCCGTGAATATCGGTATTAAAGAGGTAAAGGAGATTATACAGAAGGCAAAATTAAAAAAGATTGTGCTTTTTGTGGATGAGTTTCACAGGTTTAACAAACTCCAGCAGGATACATTCCTGCCTTTTGTGGAAAGGGGCGACATAATACTTATAGGGGCCACGACAGAAAACCCGTCTTTTGAGATCATTACCCCCCTCCTTTCGAGGATGCGGGTGATAAACTTAAACCCCCTTTCAAAGGAAGACCTTATTAAGATTATAAAAAGGGCAATTTCAGAAGACGATGAACTAAAAAAGATACCTGCAAGGATAGAGGAAGACACCATTGCAGAACTTGCAACCCTTGCAGATGGAGATGCAAGAAAGGCACTTAATTTGCTGGAAGTCTGTTTCTCAATGATAAAAAGTGCAAAAAGGGATACACCACATGTAATAAACCACGAAGTTTTACAGGAGGCTTATCAGAAAAAGATTGCCTTATACGACAAAAAAGGGGATATGCACTATGATTTGATAAGTGCATTGCACAAGAGCATGAGAGGCTCTGACCCTGATGCAGCCCTTTACTGGCTTGCCCGTATGATAGAGGGAGGGGAAGATCCCCTATATATTGCAAGGCGAATGGTAAGGTTTGCATCAGAAGATGTGGGTAATGCAGACCCAAATGCACTGATTATTGCAATGGCTGCAAAAGAGGCCTTTGAATTCATAGGCCCTCCTGAAGGCTATCTTGCCCTTGCCCAGGCATGCATATATCTCTGTTTATGCGAAAAGAGTAATGCCATATATAAGGCATATGGTGCGGCAGTCCGGGATGCAAAAAAACTGCCTGATTATTCCGTGCCAATGCATATCAGAAATGCACCGACAAGGCTCATGGAAGATATGGGATATGGAAAAAACTACCTATATCCCCATGATTTCAAAGACGCCATTGTGGACCAGGAATACTTTCCTGAAGAATTAAAGGGCAGAAGATACTATTTTCCCACAGATAGAGGCTTTGAGAGAAAATTAAAGGATTTTATGGAAAAGGTAAAAGAGGCTAAAAAAAGAAACCCACAAGACAGGTAAATATGTCTTTGAATCTATCTTTAAAGCTCTTCTCCCTTTCCTCTTTATGTTCCCCGAATTCTTTTGATAATTCTTCGATGAGCCTTCTCTGATTTTCAGTAAGATTCGTAGGCACAACAAGATTCAGGTATACGAGCTCATCACCCCTGCCGTAACCGTTGTGCTTTTGAACCCCGAGCCCCTTAATCTTCAACACCTTACCGGGCTGCGTTCCAGGAGGGATGTAAAGCTTTGTAGTGCCTTCCAGGGTAGGCACATCTATCTCTCCACCTAAACACATGGTCGGGAAACTTACATTTACACGGACAATAATATCATCCCCTTCTCGCTCAAAAACAGGGTGTTCTTTCACATTCAAGACAATGTATAGATCTCCTGGATGTGTATCTCCTCGACCATATGCACCCTCACCCCTTACCTTTAACCTCATGCCAGTCTCAACACCGGGTGGAATCTTTACCTTTATCTTTTTCTTTGTCTTTATAAATCCCCTGCCTTTACACGTCTTGCAGGGGTCTTTTATGATATATCCCTCACCACCACAATACTCACATGTTCTGTTGATGGTGAAAAAACCATGGCTCTGTCTCACCTGCCCCCTTCCACCGCATACCCTGCAGACAATCGGCTGATATCCTGGCTCAACCTTCGACCCATTGCAGGCAGGACATTGCTCTTCTTTTGGTATCTCTATCTCTTTCTCCGCACCGAATACTGCCTCTTCAAACTCTATCTCAAGATTATATCTTAAATCATCACCCTTTTTAGACCTCTGCCTTCTCGTATGGGTGCCAAAAAAATCATTAAAGAGGTCGTTAAACACACTCTCAAAATTACCCTGAAACCCAAAATCGAAGAATGACCCTATATTGTCTGCTGTGCCGTATCTGTCGTATCTCATCCTTTTTTCAGGGTCACCTAACACCTCATAGGCTTCGTTTATTTCTTTGAACATCTCCTCAGCCTTTTTGTCACCAGGGTTTCTGTCGGGATGGTATTTAAGGGCGAGCCTCCTGTAAGCCTTTTTTATCTCTTCGTCAGAGGCATCGGGTGAGACTTCGAGAATCCTGTAATAGTCTTTACGCATAGGGAGTTTACCTTATTCTTTCTGGACATTAATGTCTGGCTTTTTTGAAACAGTTACCATGGCCGGTCTTATCAGCCTGCCGTTTAGCATGTAACCTTTTTGCAATTCAGACACCACAGTATCAGGCTCCACATCTTCCCTTTCTTCCTGGTAGAAGGCCTCATGGAGGTTGGGGTCGAATTTTTTACCGATAGCCTCAATCTTTGATAATCCTGCCCTTTCCAGAACCCTTAAGAATTCGTTGAGCACAAGGTTTACCCCTTCATGGATGCTCTTAAAATCATCTGTTTTTGATGAATGGTCAAGTGCCCTCTCGAGGTTGTCGATGACAGGGAGTAGTTCTTTTATCAAGACCTCGTTACCGAACTTAAGCAGGTCCTGTTTTTCCTTATTTTTTAACTTCTTAAAGTTTTCGAAGTCTGCCTGGAGATAAAGCAGCCTTTCCTGAAGGGACTTTATGGTCTCTTCTTTTTCCTGAAGCTGTCTTGTCAATTCTTCGAGTTGTTCATCCTTTTTCTTTTTCTTTTTATGTTCTTCGTGTTTTTGTTCTGAATGTGACTCTTCAGCTTCATTTTCTTTTGTTATTTTCTGTTCTTTTTCTTTCTCGTCTTTTGTATCCATAGCTGACCTCTCACATTGTCCTTATTATATCACTTACTGTTTTAGCGGTATAATTTACTATTGGTATGATGCGGGAATAGTCCATTCTAACAGGACCTATAACACCTAATATACCGAAACTTTTATCAGTGATTTTATATGTAGAAGTGATGATACTTACATGCCTCATCTCTTTAATATCGCTTTCAATACCCAGGATTACGTTAATTCCCTCTTCTTTCAAGCACTTATCCAGCAACCTCAATAACTTTTCCTTTTTTTCAAGGGCCTTAAAAAGTTCCCTCAATTTCTCTATATCTGTAAACTCAGGAAAACCCATTATTTTAGATGTGCCATCTATGTAAATCTCTCTTTTGTCCTTTGCCTCTATGATCGTTTCGATACTATCCTTAATCTTTGAAAGTATCAGATTGAATCTGGTCTTGTCGTGCTCGAGGTCTTTTTCTATCTCTGATTTCAGGGCATAAAAAGGGATACCCTCAAAGCGTTTATTTAAATACATCTTCATGCTCATAAGGAGATCCATGTCAAGGGGCTCGTCGGTTTCCACATATCGGGTATGAACAGTGCCTGCAGAGGTTACAAAAACAACAAGGATATTATTTTTAGACATCTTTACAAATTCAATCTCTTTAAAAAGCATGGTATCTATTTTCGGTTCAACCACGATGCTTGTGTATCTTGAGATGGCAGCGAGGGTTCTTGATGCATCCACCATTACCTCTTCAATATAGTGGTAACGAGGTTTTAGCATGCCTTCCAAGGCCATTACCTCTTTTTTTTTAGGAAACTCTGAATAGTTCAGCCTATCAATATAATACCTAAAAGCCTTGTTTGTGGGAACTCTTCCCGACACTGCATGGGGTTTGTAGAGAAAACCCATTTTTTCGAGGTCTGCCATGACATTCCTTATGGTAGCTGAACTTAATCTGGTCGTTATGTTTTTTGCAATAGACCTCGAACTCACAGGCTCTGCCTGGCTGATGTAGTTTTCTATTATATATAGAAGGATATCCTTTTCCCTTTCCTTTAAAATTTCCACAACTATCCCCTCAACCTTTTATAGAAATAAATTAATTACATATGAAGGCTTTGTCAAGGAATTGATATAAAGTCTTTATCCAGTATAGATTCGATATAATCTATGCTGACCCTCATTGATGACTGTATCTTTTTCCTTTCCCTTAATATATACGGCATGCGCAAATATGCCGCGATTGTCCCTTTTATAAAATAGTAGGTTCTTATCTTCCAGAAATTGAAAAGCACCCTTTTAAAAAAGGCATAAGTCCTTCTATAAAAAATGTAAAAGAGATGTTTTTTTATGAGTTCTTTCGGCATATCCTTCCAGAAAAACATGGTAGAATTCCTGTTATTTAGATATGTGGCCATGTATCTTTTCCTTTTAATGGTGGCACCAACCATATGGTAGGCAATCGCCTTTGGCACATACAGCGCCTTATATCCTGCAAGCTGTGCCCGAAAACTCAAATCTACATCCTCAAAAGAGGCAAAAAATGTCTCATCAAACATACCTATATCTTCGAACATCTTTTTTCTATAAAGGGAAGCCCCGGCATTAACACCGAATACATATTTCATCTCTTCGTATTGTCCCCTGTCAACCTCCCCTGCGCCTACGATCTCCACCCCGCCATCTCTGTTCAACCTGATACCAAGGACATTTATTCTTTCTCTTTCCCAGTATCTCATGAGCTTTGGCCCGCATGAGCCTGCCTCAGGGTGTTTTATTAATGCCTCATATAGATACCAGAGCCAGTTAGAATCAAGTTCAATATCGTTATTTAAAAGAGATACAAATAAAGAAGATGAGGCCTCAATGCCTCGGTTTACTGCATATGCAAAACCATAATTTTTATCAAGGGGGATGATTTTCACATAAGGGTATTCCCTTTTTATGAGGTTCAAAGAGCCGTCGCTCGAGCAATTATCCACAACGATTATTTCAAAATCCTTGAAGGTCTGTTTTTTCAGTGACTCGAGAGGTACAGGAAGTAGCCCTTCACCATTCATATTTGGAATGACAATGGTTACAGCTGCCACGAATCGACCTCACGAATCTTTATGGCCGAAAAGATATACTGTCTTACAAGAAAATCGATCAATCTGTTTTTTAAAAGGTAGTTTATGGTCTTTATCCAGCCTGCCCCGGAAGGTCTTTTTTTAATCTCTTTTATCTCAAACCCTGCATCTTCAAAGAGTCTTTTTATGGTTTTTATGGTAAAGAAGCGAAGATGCGTCTTATCCATTATGCCGTCTTCCGTGTATTCCCACTCTCCTTTTAGTGCCAGTCTTTTTATGATTCTATAATGGCGTATATTGGGGATGCTGCAGATTACAGAGCCTCCTTTTTTAATATAAAAATTGTGCTTTTTCACCAATCCCCAGGGATCTACAAGGTGTTCCAGCACATCTCCGTATAATATACAATCAAAGTATTCTTTATCAAAGGGAAGGTCTATCTTTTCCACATCGCCTATTATGATACTTTCATAATACGGTCTTGCATCCTCTATAAGCCCTTCTATGAGCTCAACACCGACGACATGAAAACCCATTTCTTTCAATACCTTCCCTGTCATGCCACCTGCGCAACCCACTTCAAGGATATTTTTTGTTCCCTCCGGGATGAGTTCTATCATATCGTATCTGGTGCTGTAATAATAAAGGGATCGTTTTTTTTCTTTTTCTTTTGGTTGGTGTTCTGACACGGCTTAATATAACACTAACATTAATTACTTTCAACGGACTCTTTTGTCTTTTGGGGTTGAGGAAAGGAATTTACAAATAACTTGATTTGCCAGTGTTTTTAATATAATATCAAGTAAATTTTAATAATTCTTATAAAAAATCGATAATTTTCTGGAGGGTCTTTGTTAAATAGTGAATATTTAGAAGCTCATAAACCCGAGAACCAACTGGAACAATATTTCCTTCAAAACAAAGGCAGGCTCATTCATAAATGGATTCACTATTTCCCCATATACGAAAGACATTTTAAACAGTTTAGAAATAAAGAAATTAATGTCCTCGAGATAGGTGTATACCAGGGTGGTTCCCTTCAGATGTGGAAGTCATATTTTGGTGAAAAGGCAAAGATATACGGGGTTGATATAAATCCTGCCTGCAAATCCTTGGAGGAAGAAAATATCAAGATATACATAGGCTCCCAGGAGGACAGGGAGTTTTTAAGGTTTTTGAAAAAAGAGATACCTTTACTTCATATACTCATTGACGACGGTGGACATACCATGAGGCAGCAGATATGCACATTTGAAGAGTTGTATGACCATGTAGTGGAGGATGGGGTGTACCTCTGCGAAGACACCCACACCTCTTACTGGAAATCCCACGGTGGGGTGTTTAGAAAAAAAGGGACTTTCATAGAATACATGAAAAACCAGATAGATTTTCTTCATGCATGGCATTCAGAGGACAAAAAAAGATTTAATGTTAATGCCTTCACCCGCTCCACATACGGGATACATTTTTATGATAGTATAGTGGTAATTGAAAAGCGCCCCATCCAAGAACCATACCATATGATGACAGGCAAGGCAGTCCTTCCACCATACAAACCAAAAAATCAAAAGCGTAAAAAAGGCTTTCTGTCAAGGCTGAAAAAGACACTTTAGCTGCATAAGGGATAAAAGGGGTAATATAAATTGTGTGTTAAATAGAACATGTCTTACAGGAGGATTCAATTTTACCCCATCCCAGGGAAGACTACTTTATTGCCACATTGTCATTTAAACAGGAATTCTTTTTAGGTACGGGATATAAAGTCCCAGGGGAGCACTTCTTTTTCATCTCTTTCCCTTAACGCATAAAAATTAAGATTTATAGGGTTATCTCTTATGATCTTTAATAGACTTTCGTTGTTCGATAACCTTAAGATTATCTCTGCTATCCTCCTATCTGCCCTTGCAAATACTCCCTGGAGGAAAGAAAACTTTACTGATTCATGGGTAAAAAATGCGTTATCGATGTTATTCATCGATTTTTTAAGATATGAAATCTTTTCCTTTAATGTTTCTATGTTCTCCATCATTTGCCTTTGAAAAGGTGTTGCAGGTTTTGGCACAAAAGGGCTTACATGGACGGTAATCCTTCCCACTGCCTTCTTTTTTGCCCCCTGCTTTATCATTACATGCCTTATCCTTTTTGTAATATCCACAATCGCCTCAACATCTTTTTTTGTCTCCTTCGGCAGACCTATCATAAAATAAAGTTTCAAATTAAAGGGTTTAATCTCCATGATTTCGCATACCTTTTCCATGATGGTCGAATCTTTTACAGGTTTGCCAATAAATGCCCTTAGCTCTTCACTGCCTGCCTCAATCCCAAAGGTAAGGGTTTTTATAAAATCCTTAATCATTTCAATTAGAGAGACGGATATTCTGTCGATTCTTAATGACGGAAAATGAACCGATTTTCCTTCTCTTCTATACATCTCAACTATGTCTTTTAATTTAGGGTGAAAACACACCCCTCCACCTATTATACCCACATCTTTCACGTCATCGGGTATGTAGGGCCTTTTGTCGTAGATAAAAGGATAGATGTTTCCTATAAGACAGAAAGGACATCTCGACGGACAACCCCTTGTGCCTTCTACCAAAAACATATTTGAGAATTCTGTGTAGTTGGTAACGATAGAAGATTTTGCAAGGTGTTCACCTTTGTATCTTTCTATTTTTATCTCAAAATTCTCTGGCTCAAAGGCCTCTATGGTGCCGTCTTTGTTGTATTGCACATTAACACTTAATGGATTGTATACCCAAGGATTAACACTCAATGTATTTATGATTTTTGACCTTTTTTTAGACCTAATCTCAATATAATCTTGCACAAACTTTTGTAGTATGACCTCTATGTCACCCATAAGAAAAAGGTCAAAAAAAGTGCTTAAGGGTTCGGGGTTTGCCATAATTAGAGGGCCACCGGCAATAATTAACGGTTCATTGTTACTTCTATCCTTTGCACAGATGGGAATATTTGAATTTCTCAACATTTTCAAGGTATTTATGTAATCAAGCTCAAATGATATGGTAAAAAAAATCAATTCAAAGGACTTTAAGGGTTTTTTGCTTTCCACAGACAGAACAGCTAAGCCCTCTTCAAAAAAAACCCTCTCGCAGACTACCTCGTCCATGCTGTTTAGTTTTTCGTATATAAGATGCACTGCAAGATTGGACATACCTATATAATAGTTATTAGGGAATGCCACGCATACCGGCACCTTTCCCCTCCAGTGCTTTTTACATGTGCCTTTTTCTTTGACTATGGCGGTGTGTCCCATGTTTTTTTATCTTTTATGTGGATATATCAACTATCATAATTAACGATCTTTAACCATTTAATGGAAGGGCTTTTCATCTTTTGCCTCTAATAGTATCCTCTCTATTTCACGGGCATTTTTTTCCATGGTGTATGATTGAATCTTTAATCTTGCGTTTCTACCCATTATTTCCAGCTTGATTTTATCCATAAGTGCCATTATAGCACTACTTAATGCTTCAATATCCCGTGGTTCATCTATAACAAGGCCTTCATCTTCTGTGACAAGGGATGAAGCCCCATTCCATCTCGTTGTCACAACAGGTATCCCGGATGCCATGGCCTCCATGGTGGTGAGGGAACAGGCATCATAAAATGTGGGATGCACAAGAAAATGGGATTTTCTGTAGGCAATTTCCGGGTTAGCCGTCTCACCTGTAAATACCACATATTCCTTTAGTTTTTTTTCTTCAATAAATTTTGTAAACCTTTCTTTCTTACCCCTGCCCATAACTATGAGCAAAAAATCCTTCCTCATTTTTGAAACCCTCTCCATTGCAGAAAGAAGGGGTGACAAACCCTTTAATCTAAAATTTCCTGCTGAAAAA
>ERZ795046.4280-NODE-4280-length-10538-cov-23.861299_pt1 | contig 10538 bp, 13 predicted proteins | sample MGYA00375130_ERZ795046 | MGnify/ENA primary metagenome ERZ795046 (study PRJEB30175, sample SAMN05720202) | activated sludge metagenome | isolation source: anaerobic digester from wastewater treatment plant | place: Japan | collected 2015-05-15 ...
AATATAAAACATTTGCAGTAGAGAAAAAACCTTTTGGTTTTGATGAAGATAGCGGAGTTTATGTTGTTTATGGAATCAGGAATGAGAATGGAGAAAAGAAATCTGAAATTCAATCAATAAAGTTTTATCATGGAAAAGGAAAAGAAGTAAAAGGCTCTGAAGATTACTATTCTATTTTAATTAATGATAGAAAGCCTTCTGGGCAAATCTTATTTGATCCAAATAGAGATGTCAAAGCAGAATTTGTTAAAGATGGAGACAAACTTATAGCTACATCTTTTAAATTCCCTCAAAACTTATCTATTTATGATGCTTTAGATTATATAGAAAACAAAGAAGAAACTTTAATAAATGATTATCCTATCAAAGATCTCGAACTTTATAATCAATCACTTTTTAGAGCAGGCAAATGGAGAGGAATAGAGGTATCTGAATCTGAATTAGATAGCATAATTAAAAACTTTGAAGAGCTTAAGAATTATGGGGAGGATTCAATACCATTAATTCTTAATCATGAATCAGAAAATATCCATTCAAAAGTGGGGAAAATAACTTCAATTTGGAGGGAAGGAAATGAAATAAAAGGTAATTTAAAGATTTTGGATAATACTGCAGCAATAAAAGTCATTAACGGTATTTATGAAAACTTTTCACCTTTTCTTGTAAAGAATTATGAATTTGATACAGGAGAGGGAAAGAAAGTTTTACCAGGATGGACTTTAAGAGATGAATCTTTTGTAGTTCATCCTTTAGACAAGAAATTAAATTTAACTATGAAGGAGGAATCAAATTTAATGGATGAAAAAGAAAAATTAGAATTAACTGAAAAGGTTAAAACACTTGAAGAAGAATTAAAGAAGACCAAAGAAGAGCAGGAAAGAATCCAAAAAGAAAATGATGAATACAAACAGAAACTTGAGATGTATGAGAAAGAGAAAAAACAAAGGGAAGTAGAAGACAAGCTCAAGATGTTTGAAGAGCAGGGAAAATTGCTACCAGCACAACACGAAAACAACAAACAACTATTACTTTCAATGTCGGAAGAACAGGTAAAGATGTGGGAAGATGGAATCAAGAATTTACCTGAAGTGGTGGATTTTAGAACTTTAGGCAAAAAGAGTGGTTCGGAATCTGCAAAACAAATTGCAGAAGAAACATTAAAAAGAAGTGGGGTGATTAAGTAATGAGCTACATTGATTTTAAGGAATTTAAAGCAAGTGATCATTACATCGATTTAGCTTTTGTTTTAGATGATACAGCTGGAGTTTTAAGAAAAGGAACTTTAGTGGGTATCAAAACATCATCTAAAAAACTTGTTATGACTCGTAGAACACACGCAACAGGTGCAGCAGAAGGTGGAGAAGGTGCAAAGATATTAATACCTGTTACAGCGGGAGAAGAGACAAGATTTAGAGTCGGAATTGACTCAGTTTATTTCTCACATGGTGGAGTTGAGACAAATTTAGGACTTGTAACAGAGGTAGATACAGTTAATCATAAAATTAAAGTTACTAATACATCTACAATTGCAGCAGGAGACCCAATCTATGTAAAAGATGGGTCTGAGGTAGCTATTGGTATTCTTGATGAGGATGGAGAAGGTTCAGCGACAATTGAAACTACAAGAAAAATGAAAAAGGTATTTATGCATGGAATAGTATATAAGTCAAGTATTTCTAATTATTATTCCGAAGCAGATGCACAACTACCTTTAATTAAGTTTATTTAGGAGGCGATAAGGAATGAGTGATTTTGGACTTTTAGATTTGAAGATTTTAGATAAAGAGGTAATGCTTGAAGCTGTAAAGTTATTTCCTAAACCAGAAGGTTTTATGGGAGAGAAACTATTTCCAAGCAGACCAACTGCTTCTAACATAGCAGTCTGGGATGTAATCTTAGGGTATTATGGAAAAGCTTCTTACATTGTAAAAGGATCTGAAGCAAAGCAAATTGCACAAAGCCCAATTGCAAGACAACTTCAAGAAGTAGCTTACAAGAAAGAGAAAATATTTCTCGATGCAAATGATATAAGGTGGAGAAGACAACCAGGAAGTGAAAACTTTGACACAATAGAATCAGAAATTGCAAGAGAGCAGGAACATTTATCCATTAGATTGGATGTGACGAATGAAGACGAAACATGGAAGTGTTTACGGGGAACCTTAAGTTATACCCTTGATAATGGATCAACTATCTCTATTGATTATGGAATACCTGCTTCTAATAAGATAACAATTACTGCAGCAGATGATAAGTGGTCAAATACTTCTGCAAAAATATTAGCACAGCTTAGAGCTTATAAACAACTTTGTAAAGGAGTAAACCCAACACTATTGATTGTATCTCCGCAAGTTATGGATTATCTAATTTCTAATACTCAAGTTCAAGAATACTGCAAGACACAATTAGGTTCAGAAATTGCTAAAGAAGGGAAAATTACAAGATTAGCAGGACTTGAAGTAATTGAGTATAACGGTGGCTGGACTGATGAAAATGGAACTTGGCATAAATTCTTGGATGATAAAGAAGCTTTCATAGTTCCATCAGTTTGTGGCGAGAGACTTGTAGCATCTTGTAAAGAAGCGGATTGGAAAGGACAGAGATTCTTATACGCATGGGAAGAGAATAAAGACAGACAAGGAACTTGGATTTTAGGTGGCGAATATTCACTACCAGCACTTAGGAATCCTTATGGTGTCGTTAATTTAGTTAATGTTGCTCCCACCTAAAGAAGGCTAAATATGAAATTTAAATTACTTAGGACAGTTTATTTACTTGAGAAAGTTAGAGTTGCAGGAGAGATAATTGATATTACAGAGAAAGAAGCAAAGAAGTTAGAACTATTTAACTATCCTGATATTTATGAAGTAGTTAAAGAAGACAAGAATAAAGAAGTAGTGGAACTTCCGAATGAACCTATAGATGAAGAAATTAAAGAAGTAGAAGATACAATTGACGAGAATGGAGAGTTCATAGAGAAACTTAAAAAGACAGGAAGCAAGAAGAAAGAAAAGAAATGATTCTAACTGTAGAGGAATTTAAAACTAAGTTTGTTCCTAATTCAGACTCTCTGTTTAAAAATATAACTGATGGAGAAATAGAATCTCTTTTAGAAGTAGCAGAGAATTTTGTCAAGATAGATTTTGAGGTAGATTCTTTACAAGCTAATTTAACCTTCAAAACTCTTGTTGCCTATGAAGCTTTAAGGAATTGGTATTCTACAAGAGTTATAAAGGAAGAGATACAGACATACTACACGAATAAATATAAAGAGGTCAAAGATAAGCTTAGTTCGATACCTATGAAGTTTGTTGAATTTGATAAAAACATACTTGATAAAATAGATGAGGAAGTCTTAAATGAGCAGATTAGCAATTAAGATTATTACAGATACCTCCGGATTTAAAAAAATGTTTAACAATAACTTAGAGTTGTGGGCTCAAGGAACTCAAAAGGCTTTTACTGGAGCAGGACTTGCGATTATGCGTGATATAGGTGAGAGATTTGAAGGAGAGGGAATGCCTCCTCAAAGATGGCAACCTCTCTCACCTGCCACAATTTTGAGAAGAAGAACAGGAAAGGGAAAAAAGAAAACGGGAAGACCAAAGATATTGCAAGATACTGGAACATTGAAACGCTCATTTATGTTTGGTGGACCTGATAATGTATTTGATGTTTCACCTTTACATGTGACAGTAGGTTCTAAATTAAATTATGCAGGAATACATCAGTTTGGGTGGAAAGAGAAAAATATTCCAGCAAGACCAATGGTTCGGAAGCCTGAAGAAGTTCCTCAACTCAAAGAAGAAATAGAAGAGATATTCAGTGCAGTTATGCTTAGGTATATAGCGAAATGATAGAAAAAGTAAGTGATGTTTTAGGTGCTATTAAGGATTTCTTAGAGCAACAAACTGATTTAGTTCCTTTTATTGGAACTGATTTTGAAGTTGCTTCCATGAGTCCTTTCATAGTGATTGAAGTTCCTTCTAAAGATGTAATAGAATATCTTGACATGGAGGGGAACACATTAAGTCACTTACTTAACATGGCTTATTATGTGAATATAGAAATAAATGATTTATGGGAAGCAGTTAACATTGTTAGTGATATTGCAGCAGTTTTAAGACACAGATTTATAGAAAAATTCAACACAGATAGATTCAATAATTTGTTTGTTAATTTGAAATTTACCGATATCGAGTATTTAAAATCCGAAGAACCATTACTAATTACAGTTAAACAGAATTTTATAATAGAATATGAAGAAGATATAACAAAGACAGGAACGCTAATTACAGAGCTTTTAAATAGACTAAATAATTATAAAAAGACAAGAATAATAATTTCTGAAAGCATAAAGGAGGAATAAATGGTTAAAATAACTCCAACATCAAAGAATTACTCTGAGCTTATATTTAATATTGATGGTAAGAATAAAAAGCTTGGAGAAGGAATAACAATAGAAATGCCAGAATGCGAAAGTTTTAAGTATATGCTTGAGACTTTTGTTCACAATGGCTATATAAAAGTTGAAGAGGTAAAAGAAGTAAAAGAAGAAAAAATTAAAGAGGACAAATCCTTTAAAAAAAGAGGTGAAGAATAATGATAATTCCAGGAGTATATGATATAAGAAGAAGGGGTGGAGTTTACATTCCACCTGAACCACCAACAAAAGTTAATTTTGTGACTGGAACTGCAAAAAGAGGGACACTGAATAAGGTTATCATTGGAACTTTTGATACAATTGCTAATAAAGTAGAATCAGGTGATATTTATGACTTCTGTTATAGAGCATATCTTAATGGAGCTAATAACTTTCATGTTGTAGTAGTTAAAGGTGCGAATGCTGCTAAAGCAACTAAGAGTTTTAAGAAAACAGATGCTGATGTTATTACAATTACAGCAGCAAACGAAGGAGCATGGGGGAATGATTTATCTGTCAAAATATCAGAAGATATCACGGGAACAAGAACATATCACTTTAAATATGGAACAAATCTAATAGGTTCAGTTCTTGCAGTTCAAACTAATGATGCATTAGTAGATGCTTTAGCAAATAACCCAACTCTATCTGAGTATGTGACTGCTACAAAATTAACTGCAGATTTACCAGATGTTACAGAGAGTTATGTATCTCTTGCTGGTGGAGCAGATGGGGATGCAGTAACTAACTCAAATATTATTGGAACTTATAATCCTACTACGGGAGTAAGAACAGGTCTACAGTTAGCAATTGTAGATCCTGATTGGTTTAATATTGCAACCGCTACCTTAGAAGGTGATGCTTCTATAAATGCAGCAATGATAACTATATGTGAGAACAGGAATTACGGAAAAGCTCTTTTAACCCACTTAATAGGTGCAACTGATGATGAAATTAAAACTGCAGCAGAAGCATTGAATTCTCCAAATGGTAGAGCTTCGTTCTGGGCAGGATATTATGAATCTTATGCAAAGATGGGAAGCTATGTCTCTCCTCTTGCTGCAGTTATGGGAATTCTTTGTAAGAATGAGGTATTTGTTTCGCCTTCCAATAACTACATAACTGATGCTCTATCTTTAAAGAAAGCTTGGGATGATTCTCAAATTGAAAGTTTCTTACTTAGAAAAATTAATGTAGTAGGAAAAGGAATAAGAGATGCAAGCGGAAGAGTAATAAAGACAATTCATTCTTACAATAAAACTACTGACCCAGATTTAATTGAAGTTCAATATACGGCTACTTACGACGCAATAAATAGAAGAATGAGGGATGCTATAAGCTGGGCGATATCCAAACCAAATACAGCTGAATTACAAAGGCAACTTCAAGGTTCTATGGAGTTAGTGCAACATTGGGCTTTAAATGAGCCAACAAGTTGGGGAAATGGAATAATAAAAGATATGTGGGTTAAAGTGACAGAAGCACCTTCACCAGATACATTATATTGTGACTGGGGAGTTTTATTCATAGGTGCAGCACATTACATTATCAATCGCTCAACAGTTTCTCCAACTTCATTGGAATCAACAATCTTAAGAGAGCAAATAATTTAAGGAGGTGAATAAATGCCTATAAGTGATGCAATACTTGGTAAGTATGGGAAACTATATCTTCATACAGCGGATGGAGAAATTGATTTAGCAAATATAACAAAGGCTTTTGACGATGATACAAGTAAGGAACCAGTAAAAGTCCAATTAATGGGTCATATGGACCCTTCTTATATTCCTGATACAGGCTGTGAGAAGACTGGAACAATCACTATCTTGGATAGAGATGGATCATTTGATAAATTTTATAAAGAAAAGATTGTAAATCAAAAACTTGGAGAACCATATCCTAAAATAAGTATGGAGCTTGTAACAAAATACAAAAATGGAACTGAAACAATTGATAAATACAATGATGTAATTTTGAGCAGAAGAGCGAGAAGGCGTGAAGGAGATACTGCAGTAGAAATAACAATTAACTTTGTGGCATCGGAGTTAAGTTAATGAAGATAATAAAAAATAAACCAGAAGCAAAAGAAGAACCAATAGTGGAAATGAAACCTATTACAGTCAAAGAGGAATTAGATGCAAAGGTTATATATAGAAATCACTGGAGAGATTTCTATGGATTATCTGGTTCTATTGCAGATGAAGGTGAATTATTATCATGCGTAGCTTTCTCAATAAAAAAGATTAATGATAAAGAGATTACACCACAAGATGCTTTTAAATTTCTTCTTGAACTTCCTAAGAAAGACAAAGATGAAATAGTAGCAAACTATAATGAGTTGAATCAAACAGAAAGTTTTTTTCTACTATTGGCAAGGATGGCTGGAGAAGCTTTAAAAAGCGAATCATCCTTGTCAAGTGGGGAAACTTTAGCTGGGAAGAAACAGGAAGACTCAGAAAAGCCGAATTAGAAATTCTTTACGAGAATATTAAAGAATTTATTAGAAGCGATTTAACAGAAGAAGCTACTGAAAAATTATTAAGGTGGGTTGAAGAATGATTGGAGCACTTGGCGGTGGGCTAAAGGCTGGAATAACTTTATATGCTATAGATAGAATGTCTGCTACTGTCAATTCTGCAACTACGAAAGCAGAAGCAAGCATGAAACAAATGCAGATGCGAAATGATGCAATGAATAAATCTATGCTTCAAACTTCTCAATATCTTTCAATGATGAAAGTTGGTCTTGCAGGAATGGCAGTATCGGGAGTAGCTATTGGAGCAAGTGTCAAACAGTTTACAGACTTTCAAAAAAGTTTAGCATACATTTCAACCTTAATAGATGATGTAAATTTTGATATTAAAGAAAAAATTGGAAAAGATGTCTTAAGGATTGCAGGAGAAACAGGAAAAGATATCCAAGATATAATGAGTGGTGTATACCAAGCAATTTCTACTTCTATTGAACCAGAAAAGGCTACTCAGTTTATTGAAGTAGTTTCTAAAGCAGCAGTAGCTGGAAATGCCAGTATTGAAACATCAGCCAATGCAATATTGACAGTTCTTAAGTCATATGGATTGGAAACTGGAAGAGCAATGGAAGTTTCTGATAAACTATTCCAGACCGTAAAACTTGGTAGAGTAGAATTTCCACAATTATCAGATGCTATAGCAGACTTTGCACAAACAGGAGCTTTAGCGGGAGTATCTTTAGATGAATTATTAGGAGCTTTTGCTGCATTAACTATGGTTGGAGTTCCAGTTGATGAAGCATCAACATCTTTAAATAGATTTTTATTATCTGTTGTAGATGCAAGTAAAGAGTCAAAAGAGTTTGCAAAAAGTCTGAATTTAGACTTCTCAGTAGAGCATATGAGAAAAGTAGGTATATTAGCTTTCTTAGATGAAATATCAGCTAAAGTAGGAACTGATATTACTCAGATTCAAAAATTATTCCCAGAGATAAGAGCTTTTAGGGCAGTAGCCCCATTAATGGATACAGCAAGAGATTCATTTAAAAAATTCAGTGGTGAAATATCAGAATCATCTGGAACAACAGAAAAAGCTATGGAAAAAATGGAAAATACTATTTCTCATAGGGTTGATACAATAAAACAAAAGATGAAGGGTATTGGAATTAAGCTTGGAGAAACTTTTGCATTAAGCCTTGAAGGACCAATTAATAAATTTGATGAATTATTAGGAAAGATATTAGAAAATGACAAGGCAATACAGGGAATAGGAATTGGACTAAAGGCAATTTTTGGAGTAGGTGGAGTTTTAGCAGGCTTAGGAACTATAGGCTGGCTCACTAAAACTATAGGTGGTATAGGAGCTGGATTTAAAGCAGGATTAACAGGACAAGCTTTAGTAAGTGGAGGAGCAATAGCTACAGGAGCTAAGACAGTTGGGGCTGCAGTGGGAGGGTTAACTACAACTGTGGCAGGACCTATTGCTTTAGGAACAGCTGCTTATATTGGAGAAAGGAAATTATTTCAATCGGTGGCAAACAAACCTGTTGAAGCTTTTAAAGAATCTGTAGAAACTTATGAAAATATAAAAAAGGAAATAGAAAGAATTAACACTGAAATAGGAAAAACTACCGATGAATCTTATAAAAAGCAATTAGCTAAATATCTTTCTTTTCTTATGGAACAAGAGAAAGAACAAAAATTGTATATAAATGAAATGGTTAAGAAATATAAGGAAGAAAATGTAGGATTTATATCTCTTGGAAAAACAGCACAAAAGGGAGGATTAATAGGCAATTTAGCAAAAGCACTTGATACAGTTATGGCAGGATCAGGTAAAACGGCTACAGAGTTGATAGAACTTATGGATGCTTTTCAAGGTTTAAATCGTGTTTTGGAAAAAACTGAATCTGAAATAGAATGGGAAGCTTATTCAAAATATATTAAAGAAGAACAAAAACCTTATTTTACCTCTCCGTATAAAGGTATAGAAGAAATGAAGATGGCAGAATTTCAGTATCAGGAAAAACTTAGAAAAGAAATTGCCGATATTAATTTAACGGTTGTTGTCGAAACTCCTGAAGGAAAAACTTCTTATAAAATTAAAAAGAGTATTGAGGACCTTCAACGAGAAAATACAATAAGATTAAAATCAATAGGAGTGCCATACCCAGAATAAAATGCAAGGAGTAATATATGGAAAATAATCTTTGGGATTGGTGGTGGAACGATGAGGATTTAGTAAATATAGGACAGATACCACCAGGTATAGCAATATTAGGTTATTTACCTGCTAAAAGATTTCAATTATCGAATTACATTGTTTTAACCAAACTTCATTCACCAGTTCCTTTTTATAAAGAACAAAATATAGCTGAGATAGATATACCAGGAAGAAATACACCAGTTTTGCAAGCTATGGGAGGAAGAGGACTAAAGTATATTCCTATAGAATTTACACTTTACGGAGAAACAGCTCATCAAGATTTAATGACTTTATGTGGATGGGTTGATGCAGGGGACCCTATATATTTTGGTTTTGATGTTTGGGTTAGAAAAATATTAATGAAGAACTTGAACTTTACAGAAGAAAAACATCATACTTGGTATATTTGTTCATCTGAACTTTGGAAATATGAACCACTTAAAACTCTAAAATATCCTAAAGATGTTAGTGGTTTAAGACCAATTCCTGAAATACCTCCAACACAGCCACAACCACCTGGAGGAGGTGGAGGTGAAGAAGAAGAAAAACCTGAAGATGAATGGTGTATCTTACCTAATTATATTACTCCAAGTCATAAAACAATAAAACTTAAGAAAAAAGAGAAGGGTGGGAACTGTCCTGAAGCAGTTGATTGTGTTCCTTATACAATTAAACCAGGAGATAATTTAAAAGAAATCATAGCCTTAAGATATAATCTAAGTTATACTGATCCAATTATAAGCTCATTATTTGCTGCAATAACATACTTTAATGTAGCAGTAGGAAATTTACCTCCTGGTGCTCGAGACCCTTCAAACTGGTGGATTGAAGGTTTTGCAGGAAGAACAATTTGTCTTCCAAGAACAATTTCTATTGAAGGATATGGAGAAGTTAATATAAAATAAAAAACTATGGTAAAGTATAATATATTGGTTCTATAATAAATTGAAAGCCTTCAATAGGACCTGAAGTTTTAATTGTAATTTTTATATTATCGAAGGTTGCTGTTTTCACTTTTGTATAATCCTCACATATAGAAACTACCGATTCATTAATCCACTTATAATGCTCTGAATATTCTTTCCTTTTTCCTGTTCCAATTTTTCTTTTTTAATATTCTCTAATTCAGTATCTATAAGTTCTGTTAATTCGTTTTGTCTGAAACTTTCAATATATTTTTTTGATATTTCAACATTAGATTGTGCAGTTTGAAGATATTCGGTTTTAGTAGCTAAAGCAAGATAATCTTTATTTTGAACTTCATTAATATAACCTTCAGCCTTGTTTAAATAAGTTTCGCCTTTATGTATTTTATTAAAGTGAGAATATAAAAAAATACTACTGAGAATTAAGATGATACATACTCCTATAAGAATCCACTGCCCCTTCAATCTCTTCATTATAAGCTCCTTAGATAGAATAATATAATGATAATTATA
>ERZ795046.4285-NODE-4285-length-10530-cov-4.050406_pt1 | contig 10530 bp, 11 predicted proteins | sample MGYA00375130_ERZ795046 | MGnify/ENA primary metagenome ERZ795046 (study PRJEB30175, sample SAMN05720202) | activated sludge metagenome | isolation source: anaerobic digester from wastewater treatment plant | place: Japan | collected 2015-05-15 ...
TTGAGATGCACAAATCACTTTCATTGGAAGCGTATAAAGTTACAGCTGCCCCTGCAGTGGCTATTGGGGTTTTATTTATCGCATTGTTCGATACACTTCGAGTATTTATTCTAAGGATCTTAAAGGGCAAATCTCCTCTTTCACCAGATCGCCTTCATGTCCATCACATCATTGTGGACAGTGGACTTACGCATCTTCAGGCGACTTTTGTTTTAATCATAATCAATTTATTTGTTATCTTGGTTTGCATTAAATTTCAATCCTTAGGAAACTTATTTCTGCTATGGGTTTTATTATCGATAGGACTCATTCTCAATGGCGTTTTATATCTTATAAATCAAAGGAATCTTTCAAAAAATATTCTTCTCACACCATGAATTTTTTATATATATTTTTAGGTGGAGGTATTGCATGTGTACTCCGATATAGTTTGAGTTTATTTACTTTCTCTGGAGTATTATCCAATATTCCATTGTCCACATTATTTGTGAATGCATTGAGTTCATTTATTTTGGCTTATGAGGCAGCTCGATTCGAAGTTTTTCCAAATGAAAAAATAATCACTCATTTTCTAATCATAGGATTCTGTGGTGGTCTATCAACGTTCTCAAGTTTTACCGCTGAAAATTTTCACTATGCCAAAACTCAAAATTACCTATTTCTGGGACTTTACATATTCATCAGTGTAGTGATCTGTCTGTTATTATTCCATTTTGCCTACAAATTAGGATTGAAATCAAATAGTTTATAATCGATCTAAGTAATTTATAATAAGCGGATTACAAATAAATTTAAAATGAATATAAAGTATGTTAACGCTTGATTGACAGGGAATTGTGCTAAATGTTTGGAAAATTGCACTCCCAGAGCTATCTTTGCAACCTTTTTTAAAAACAAATTAAATTCATGCGTCATTATGAAATTACCTTCATCGTTGATCCGGTACTGTCGGGCGATGAAGTCAAATCGACAGCTCAAACCTACAAGGAAATGATCACCAACGAAGGTGGATCAATAGTACATGTAGATGAGATGGGATTGCGTCAACTAGCATATCCCATAAACAAACGCTCTACGGGCGTGTATTATTCAATCGAGTTTGCTGCAGAGACTGGAAACATGATCTCAAAAGTAGAACTGGCACTTAAACGCGACGAGCGCATCATGCGCTTCCTTACTGTAAGTCTTGACAAATTTGCCGTCAAGTACAATGATGATAAGAGAAATGGAAAAATCGGAAAGAAAGTGAAGAAGGAAAAGGTAAAAGAAATTCCTTATGGTGCTTACAATTCTAATGCGCATCACGCAGCTCCAGCGGCAACTCCAGCAGTTGCAGCACCTGTAGCTATTCCTATCATTCTTGATGATTCAGAAGAATAATAATTTATCACATTAAAAATTTAAAAAAATGGCAACGCAAGACGAAATTAAATTCTTAGCCAATCCAAACATTGGCTCACAAAAGAAAAAATATTGTCGCTTTAAAAAATTTGGTTTAAAGCATGTGGATTATAAAGATGAAAACTTTTTAATCCAATTCGTAAATGAGCAAGGTAAATTATTGCCTAGACGTCTTACAGGAAATTCATTAAAATTCCAAAGACGTGTAGCATCTGCTGTAAAGAGAGCGAGACATCTCGCGATATTGCCTTTCGTAACAGATCTTCTTAAGTAATTTTTAAATTCTGAAAAATCATGGAAATTATATTATTAAAAGATATAGAAAAATTGGGTGACAAGCATGAGCTAGTTAAAGTTCGCTCTGGATATGGTCGCAATTTTTTAATTCCTCAAGGTGTTGCTTTGTTGGCTAATGAAGGCAACAGAAAGATGCTTGCAGAATTGAAGAAACAAGAAGATGCTCGTGAAAACAAAAAAGTAAACGAGTATAAAGCAATGGCTGATCAAGTTAAAGGTGTTACACTTAAGATTGGTGCAAAAACTGGTACCAGTGGAAAAATCTTTGGATCAGTAACCAATGTTCAAATCGCTCAAGCATTGAAAGAAAAATGCAATCTAGAAGTAGAGAGAAAGAAAATTAGTATCCCTGAAGAAGTTAAAAATGTAGGGGAATATACAGCTGTAATCGATTTTCACAAGGAGGTTTCTGTAAATGTAGCCTTTGAAGTGGTAGGAGAATAATTTTAAAATAAACAATTGAAAACTGTACCCGAAACTTTTGTTTCGGGTTTTTTTTTACCCTAAATCGACATCATTTCAACCCTTGCTTTAATTCTGATAAAGCTGAAATAACATCTATTGATTCATCCAGGCAAAATTGCAGCAGACTAACATCTTTTAAAACGATTCCTGCTTTATGTCTTTTGGATTCCTCTATTCTTGAATATTGAATTTCGAAAACTAATTGAGGGCTGACACTTCGTACTGGACCAAATCGTTCTACTGTATTGTTCACAATAAAATTGTGTACTTCAAGTAATGTTTCAAATTCAAAATTGGAATCCACTTTAGACACTGGCACCAATGTTGTTCCACTTCTACAGGCTAAAGTATATTGATCGTAATAGGATGAATTACTTTGATTTAACTTCTGTGCATAAATTAAAATCAATTTTGCTTTTTTATATTCTGCTTGAATTTTAAATAAACCAATTGAATTATATAGATTTAAACCCTTATGTTTATTAAACTCTAAAGTATGAAATCTAGATTTAATAATATTAGGGTCATGATATTCGGAAACATCATTGATGTAAATATTCAAATCCTGTTTTGAGTTCAAATTGAAAAATTCAAAACATTTTAGTCTTTCCGAAAAAGAAGCTATCTCTAAATGATTCCATTCCAGAAGGTCTTCAAGGATGAGCATTTCTTGGTTTGATTCTTGACTATCTTTGAGCAATTTATTTAATAAAATAATTGTTGCTTCAACAACAAAATCAAACTCCAAACTTTGTAAATAATTTTGTTTTTCACGGTCCAAGAAAATCAAGATTTGCTTTTCCAAATCCCAGACAAATAACTCAGATTTATGCTTAATAATCTGAATTCGAACTCCAATCCAAATGGGCGAGACAAAAACTGGAAAATTTAGATCTTGAAGTTGATGTTGATTTATTTCAACATAGTTCTTATGATTCCTTATGGAATATATTGCAAATTTTTCGAGAAATATTTTACTTTTCAAAAGCTTTCTTGGATGCAAGAATTTTAAAGGATCCATCAAACTAAAACATAAAGAAATTTTTTGCTTGGTCGTCTTCAAAGCAATGGCCATTGCTTGAAATAATAACACATCATCAATATGAACTCTTAGGCTGCCTGAGATTAGTTTATTAAAAAAATATCGATCTGGATTTACTTTTAAAATCTTCCATTGATTTAAGACATATTTTTTTACTTCATCCAAATGCAAAGGAATTGATTGGAGCTGTAATTTAAATTCAATAAAATTTAATTCGTGTTCTCCTTCATGCTGTTCCAATAATAAATTAATAGCGTCATGTGTATCATTGCATTCTTCGATCGATCTCTCGAACAACCATTGCGGTACTGAATTCTGCTCTCGAGTCCAATCCAATAAAGTTTCAGTACTTATAATTTTTTTGGGACGATTTCCCCGAAGAAGTAGAAGCGATTCAAAAAATAATTCATCGGAAACATTTATAAAATATTGAGCAAGCTGGGAAATCTTTTCCTCCTTGTTATTTGATTCTTCGAGCAATCTTATCAATAATGCCAATCTCAATCTGCAATACTTTTATTTGATTTCAAAATTGAATCTAAATTATATGCTTGTATACCCTTCTCTTTGAGGTACTCAGAAAACTCAAAACAAAAGCCATGAGTGACAAAAACTTTCTCTGCTCCAGTAGCATCTATTGTAGTGTTCAAAGCATTCCAATCAGCATGGTCTGATAAAGTAAACTGTCTATTGGAACTACTTTTATGTCTTCTGTTTTTTGTTGCCATCCAACCAGAAGCTTCTGCTATTTCAAAACCTGGAAAATTTTGCATCCAATAAGCTTGTGATATTATAGTTGGTGTTAGAATCAAATATTTGTGTGCATCACGCTTTGGAATATCCATAATATCAATTAATGTGGGAATAGGTACATCAATGCTGCGGTAAGACTGATTGGTTGCCTCTATTGATGAATGGCAGGAGATATTTGAAGAATACTGATGCATTGCATGAATTAATCGTTGCGACTTTCCAAGAGGATAGGAATTGATTATCGATGCTTTTTTTTGTGATTGATTGTACTGCCACCAATCATAAATTTCTTTATAGATTATGTCTTGCTTTTGCCATTGATAAACAGGCAATGCAAATGTAGATTCGGTAACATACTCATGGCATTTGATAATCTCAAATGGATCAGCTAATCCATCATTCTCCAATTTATAATCACCAGAGATGATTACGATATTCCCTTTATACTCCAAGCGTACTTGTGCAGATCCTGGAATGTGACCTGCGGGATGAAAACTCACTTTAACACCATTAATATTCAAACTCTCTGCATAATCCAATGACTGAATCTTTATTTTAGATCCAAGACGCAGCTTTAAAATTGGTTTAGATAGATGAGTACACAAATAATTTTGATGACCAGAAATCGCATGATCAGAGTGAGCATGTGTGATCACTGCATACTTCACTTTTTTATTGGGGTCGATATAAAAATCTCCCTTCGGAACATATATTCCACGTTCTGTAAACTCCAGTAAACTACTCAATCCCATGAAAGTGGAATCCCAATTAAGCCACAAAGTTGAATCCCTTTACTAAAAGCTTTAAATGGATAAATAGAGTTCTCATCCAAAACCTCAGTCAATGCATATGAATATCTGATATCTACACCAAGCCTCAATTTCCAAATAGGGACACTAGCTCCTGTTCCAAGTATAATTCCAAAATCGGATTTCTTAAACTCCTTAGCACTAAAATCTATTTTATCTTCTTGGCTAAACGAAGAAGTTGATGTTTGCTCGAGATAATCGCTCTTTCCATTTAATGCGAATGCAATATTCGGACCTGCACTTATATAAAATGTAAATCGTTCATATTTGAAATTAAATTTTAACAAAACAGGCAGTTCAATAAAATTTAATTTTTCAGTATAAGTATAAGTTCCAGAAGTATCGCGTAAAATCAATTTATTCCCTTTCTGCACATAGCCAAGTTCTGGATGTAAAGAAAACATTTTATGTATAGGAATATTTATACCAATACTTGCTATCCGCCTATCTAATGTATAGGTAAAATCCTCAAAGATTCGATCATCTAATCTCCAGATTGCTCGATTTAGCCCATAGCGAATCTCGATGACAGATTGACTCCATGATAAAAAAGGATATAGAAAGATAAAAGAAACGAACACGATTAATCTTTTCATAAGTGATTAGTTTCAATAAGCTTATTTGCAAATTTACATAAATTTTATTTAAAATATATGTTCTATTAATATTCGTTGCTAATGCAAACCTTTAAACAAGTTGTAAAACTGAGTGTTTTGTCAGTTTGAATTGAATATGCCAAAAATTATATTTGTTTACTTTTTACTATTTGTCTGGAATTCACCTGATATAACTGCTCAATCAATGTGGCAAGTGATGAGTCAAGTAAGCTATCAAAAAATCAAAGATGAATCTTTGGGTTTTGAGCTAGACTATCCATTATTCAGCAAAGAACTACAAAGCTATGAAGGAAAACAAATCACTATCAGAGGATATATTATCCCAACAGATGGATACAAATCACAAAAGGAATTTGTATTCTCTGCATCTCCTTATAAAAGTTGTTTTTTTTGTGGAGGTGCTGGGCCGGAAACAGTAATTGAAGTATTTTCTACAAACGGAATTAATTTCACTTCAGAAAAAATAGAAATCAAAGGTATTCTCAAATTAAATAGAACAGATTTGAATAGACTCATGTTCCAATTGCTGAATGCTGAAGAAATAAAATAAAAGCTCGAAATATTGTTGGAACAATGAATGAAATAATTAGGATGGTTCTAATTCAAAATTATTAATTAACTTTGTTATAAATAAAATAAATCCATTGCAGAAACACATTCTTTTTAATAAAGTAGTTTATTTTAAAATAATTTGCATTTTCTTTTTAATAGATCTAAATGGACAAAACAAAGCATATCTCATCAATGATGAAGTAGAAGGTTTGCAAATTAAGATAGATATGATCCGCAACGCTAAGAAAGAAGTATCACTAGCCTATTATGCAATATATGAAGACGAATCTGGCTGTAGAGTCCTTGCAGCAGCTGTAGAGGCAGCAAGAAGGGGTGTTACTGTAAAAATAATGATCGAAAGTATGGCATCAAAATTAAGTAAACCACTACTTGAATATCTTTGTACTGAAAATATTGTTGTAGAATATTTCAATCAATTCCGATGGAGTAAAATGTTTAAAAACTTAACCTCTCTGCATGATAAATTATTGATTGTTGATAATAAATATTTTATCACCGGAGGGAGGAACATTACAAATAATTACTATTCCTCACTTTATGCTAGTAAGAAAAGATTCACTGATTTAGAGATATTTGTTGAAGGCCCTATAGCCTCTGAAACGACAGATTATTTCAATCATATCTGGAACGCTCCTTTCACTAGTTTTTTAAATAATAAATATAAAAACAAAAATGCTAAAAAAAGAAAAATAATCAATGACAAAATAAATACCATTATAAAAAATGAAAAAACTAATAGTATAGAATACTGGACCAATCAATGTACTGAAATACAGGAAATCTCTTTTATTAGAGATTACTATCACTTTCTTCCTCGTACTCGTTTTGTTACAAATAAAATTCTATCATTAATTTATGAAGCTGATAAAACAATTAAAATAGAATCTCCTTACACCGCACCTCCTCGAATGATGAGACGCGCACTGAGATCCTCTGCACAAAAAGGAACAAAGATCAGAATCGTGAGCAACGCTGCTTTTGCGACAGATGTATTACTTGCAGCAGCAGTTTTTGATAAGGATAGAAAAAAATATTTGAAATGGGGAGTTAGGGTTTATGAATATGAAGGTCCAAATACATTGCACTCAAAAACAATGGTCATAGATGATAAAATATCAGTAATCGGAACTTATAATTTAGATCAACTGTCTTACAGTTTAAATTCAGAAACTATTATAGTCATTGAAGACTCCACTTTTACTACAAAACTCACAAAAATACTTGATCAAAGAATACTAAACTGCAAACCAATTTTTACTACTGAAAATCCAAAAGCAACTAGAAATTTAAATTGGAAACAAAAAATAAATTTCGCTTTTATGAAAAAAACAAGTCTCTTTTCTAGACCTTTCTTATAATTATCCTAGAAATCCATGAAGCACTCCAGGCATTACACCGAGAAAAATAATTGCGATAGTTATGAACACTAAAACTGCACTGTATGAAAAATGAACGCTCCATCTTCTATCTCCTGATGGTGAAAACATTGCATTGATGATTTTAAAATAGTAATAAAATGAAACTGCGGCCAACACTAATGCTATAACCATCAATGCTGTAAATCCTATTGAATTAATATTGCGTAATACATAAAGCTTTGACATAAACCCCGCAGTAAGTGGCACACCTGCCAAAGAGATCAGGGCTATCGACATCACTACAGCAAGAACAGGATTACTCTTAGACAGTCCTGCAAATGAATCCAAATGATCACTACCTGATTGCTCTTCAACAAAATACACTACAATAAAAGTCACAATCGAAGCCAATGCATAAGCTGTGAGATAATAAATTAACGACCATGAATTATTTGCATCTAAATTGATAATACCCATTAAAATAAATCCAGATTGTACAACACTAGAAAAAGCAAGAATGCGCTTCACACTACTTTGAGAATATGCAAAAATATTTCCAATAAACATAGATGCTAAAATGATTAATGCAAAAAACCAATTAATCCATGAAGGCAAAACTGAATTTTGTGAAAGTACAAATTGCGCCAATGCACCGAAACCTGCAATTTTAACAATAGTTGCCATCACTGTGACAAACAAAGTCGGAGTACCTTGATATACATCGGCAACCCAAAAGTGAAATGGTGCTAAAGCTACTTTAAATGAAAATCCTGAAAAAATTATCAATAAACTAAACTGATATAATTCACTGTTAATTAATTTTGGATTAATGATAGACAAACTTCCTGTCGCAGCATAATATAATGCTATTCCAAATAATAAAATAGCACTTGCAAATGAGCCCAAAATAAAATACTTAATCGAGGCTTCATTAGAATTTACGCTGCGTCGATTAGCTCCAGCCAGAACATACATTGCAATGGATAGAATTTCTATTCCTAAAAACAAAGTCATCATATTCTGATAACTGACCATAACTATCGCACCTACTATAGAAAGCAAAATAATCCCAATAAAATCTGCCAATTCTTCATTTCCTCTTTTGATTAATTCATGAAAAAATGGAAAAATACAAATTGCAATTGCACAAATCAAAAGTGCAAAAGATTTTGATGAAGATTGAATAGAAATCATATTGGTCAAGTATTCAGACCAAAAATTATTGCCCATGGCTAACATTGCAAATGATGCTATCAATGCAATAAAGGACAAGGGCAGGATCACTCCTCTTTGTTTTGAAAAGCCAAAGAATAAAATCAATAAAGATGATATAGTTAAAATAATAATTGCTGACATAATTAATTAATTTGGCAAATACTCCGAGTATTCAAGAAATGAAAAAGCTGCAAAATCAATCCACATCCCAGGAAAAAAACCAAAGATGATTACAAGTAAAGCTATAATAGCTAGAATATATTCTGCATTTAGATTGATGGCACTTGAACTTTGTAAACTTCCATTTTTCAATTTTCCAAACATGACGCTCTGATAAAATCGAAACATATACACTGCTCCAAGAATTACAGAAATTCCAGCAAACAATGAATACAGTATATTATCTTTACTAAGTCCATACAACATATAGAATTCTCCGATAAATCCTGCTGTAAGTGGTAAGCCTATACTTGCCAAAGTAATGATAAAAAAATAACTTGCAAAGCGTGGCTCGATTCTAGCTAATCCAGAAGTATCATTGATATTTGAACTATTTGATTTCGATTCTAGTATTCCTACAACGACAAACAATCCTGTCACACAAAGTCCATGAATAAACATTTGAAACATCGCACCTTCTATGCTCTGTACATTCATCACGAATATAGAAGCCGCAATTAATCCGATATGTGATAAAGACGAATAAGCGAGTAACTTATTCATATCCGTTTGTCTCCAAGCCATCAATGCTCCATACAAAATTCCAATAATACAAATTGTAATGATTGTAGGTTGATAAACATTTATAGCAGGCATCACTGGATATACAAATCTCAACAATCCAAAAACCCCCATCTTTGACATCAAAGCTGCTAAGATAATTACAGTTGGTTTATCAGAATTGGAATATAAATTGGCTTGCCATGTGTGAAGTGGAAACAATGGAGATTTAATACCAAAAGCAATAAAAAATGCTACAAGTAAATACAACTGTACATGCATTGGGAATTTTTGAAAATAAAATTCTTTCCAAGACAATAGTTGATTTGCTCCAATGGCAGAGTGTATATAAATAATAGATGCTAATAATAATAAGCTTCCAAAAATCGTATAGATAAAAAATTTAAAAACTGCCTTTTTTCTTTCTGCTCCACCCCAATTTAATACTAAAAAGTAAATTGGAATTAAGGCTAACTCAAAAAATAAATAAAAAGTAATTGGATTTTGTGCAATAAAAAACCCATTCAAAAAAGCTTGGGTCAAAAGCAATAATCCAAAATAGGAAGCTGGCTTGTTAGAATTTGAATTCAATGCATATAATAAACTAAAGAGCATTACCAGTTGAGTCAGAAGCAATGGAATGATCGAATATCCATCAATACCCACATGGAAAATGCCTTTAATTTCTGGAATCCAATTAAAGGATGTATTATACATTAACTCATGTCTTACATTATATACTGTCAACATGTATAAAAAGTAAAAAAAAGAAAGCATGGTGCCAAACAAGCCTACAATTGGTGCAATTTTTTTTCCACTAACAAAACATAAACCTGCAGCTATAAGTGGAATCAATATCAATATAATAGCTAATAACATTGTCTTATTTTTTAATAAACATCAAGAAAAAAATGATAAACCCAATGATCATACTTAGGATATAATATGATATCGAACCAGACTGCAATATTCCCAATCCTTTTGCTGCTCTTTGTAGAACAAATCCAGGTGACTGTATCACATCATCTATACCTACTCTTTCGAATACACGATTAAACCAATCTGACAATATTCTTAATGGCTTAATGATGATCAACTCATATATTTCATCCAACCAATATTTATTGCTCAAGACTTTTTCAATTCCTTCTGACTGGGCATCATATGCTGATTTAGATTTTGCAGTATATCGCTTATAGGTCAAATACATAACTAAAGCTAAAACTAATACTGTCAATGTCCACAGCATATAATCGAATGTATGTGATACATGAAAAACA
>ERZ795046.4303-NODE-4303-length-10494-cov-4.566721_pt1 | contig 10494 bp, 6 predicted proteins | sample MGYA00375130_ERZ795046 | MGnify/ENA primary metagenome ERZ795046 (study PRJEB30175, sample SAMN05720202) | activated sludge metagenome | isolation source: anaerobic digester from wastewater treatment plant | place: Japan | collected 2015-05-15 ...
TACCACCCAGTTTGAAGACGAGGAACTCGCACTTGGGTTTTTAAAGACGAACTACGCAGACGTCCCGTACAATTTTTATAACATAAAAATCATCCCTGAAAAGATGCTCAAGGACTATAAAGATGACAGAACGAGCGATGAGCGCCTGATAAAAGACGAGAAGGGAGAGTTAATCGGAATTGTCGGAAACGATCATCTCTATCTGCTTGACTCCATCAGTGCTCAAGAGCGACAGTACTATATGCTCTATGGTATTCTCTATAGTATGGGGATGCATGGAGTAACCTACTCTGAAAAAGACAGTTTCTTTTACCATGTCGGCGGAGTCAGGAACCGTGAGTTATCTGACCTTGACAAAGAAGCAATAAAACTGCTCTATGGTGGAAGAATTAAAGCAGGAATAGAGATGGAAGAGATGAGAAAAACTCTGGGATTAAAGACCTGATTTTCTCTCCTTTTGAGGGGGTGGGATTTGAGATCTGAACCCGCACTCCTCGTCTCTTTGGTATGCTATTTTTTCTGACCGACAGATGTCAACAAACCGGATAACCAGGTCACAGAAGTCACAGAGCTTACCGTATTCATCATGCCATGTCAGAAGGAAAACCATTCCGATCTTCTGCTTGTGGTCCAGGGTTACCCGCTATCCCAGGTCCAGAACCACCCGCGAGGTGGTAGTATCAGGATGTGGAGATGGCTTGTCAGAAAAGACAGTTGCGGGCTTATCCATGAGGGCCCTCGCACCTCACGCTGGTGCTCTCTGCCAATGGTTCCCGCTTTCCATGGTCAGTCTCCAGAAAGACCAATCCCTTCTGGCAGATACAAAGCCCGTTTTATCACCGATGTATCGTCACGGCCCTATCCGAATCCTAAAACCGGATTTTTTTGTGAAAATGAATGGGGGAAAGGATAGAATAAACCCTATCTCCTCTCTCCTCCGTTTTCCTTCCTATACGGACTCATCTCCACCAGACTGACAGGATTGACTGCTTCAGTCGGCATCCGGCCACCAAATCCCTGCGGCCCCTTATACACCCCGTCCGGAGCGAGATCCCGGTCATGTTCCTTGAGCCAGTAAAATTGGTGGTGGTACAAATACACTCCTTTCGTGTTGGAATCCCTCCGCTCTACCAGTTCATGCCCGATGAGTATTCCAAATTGTTTCCATCTGCCAGGGTATGCAGGAACCTGAGCAGCCTGCAGTGATTGCTTTACTCATTGCGTCCCCCTCTGATCCCCCCATCATCATGGGTGTCATGCATCCGGTTCGCAGGTAATCCGTCAGGTCTTTTTTGAATACTATCCGGTTTTTTCAATTGTATCAACTCCTGTCGTTCATGGTCTTTTTCCAGAACGACTCATGTGAAAACGAACACATGGTGCTCAATTCTCTCTACTTCCGTTATTTGCCATACCATATAATACTTAGTATTATAATATTATCTATTAATTCATAGCAATATATTCATAGTAATAGTTTCATACCAATAGGTCATGAGTGAAGGGCGAACGAGGGGTCAGGGCAACAATCCCGGGGTTACGAAACGGAAAATTATCGAGATACTTTTGCAAAAGTCTGAACCCACCCCTGAACCGGTGATACGGGACAGAATTGCCTGTGATCTTGGGATAAAAGAACCAAAAAGCACGAAGATACAACTCGCCGCTGCAAAGGGCGAAGGGCTTCTTCTGAAAGACACAAGAAGCGGCGTGAATTACTGGGATATTGACTTTACCTCAGAGGTTCTTTTGGGATATGTTATTGATATCATTACGCAGATGCCGGAAAAAGACCGGGTGTCATTCTTCTCCTCTCCATATGTTCAGGAGCTGGTGTTGAAACTGGCCGGGTTTCTGGCCAGGACAAATCATCCGAAAACAAGGGTCGGGTATCAAAGTACGGTAATTTCAGAATACTGGGGGTTTTTACCCAGTGAGCAGATCTATGAGACCCTGGACGAGAACCTATCGGAGGATGTTATCCGTGCGGTTCAGTTCTATCGCCTGGTAGTGACCCGTTCCCCGTCCTTTTTTCTCTATCCTTTCCAGGATGCAGCACACATTGATCCATTCCTTGAGTCTGTGCTTGCGTCATATCTTCACAAGACCGAATGGAAGGACTATGATTTCCTCTATTTTGTCGGGACCATGGGACTTATTATCGACTACAGCAGGTCAGATGTGGTAAACCGGGATGAGATAGTATCGTTCCTGACAGAGTATGCAGGCGACATCTCCTCTCATACGTCCCTAACATATCCTGACCGGTTATTTCGGAATATGATACAGGCACATGAGATGATGCAGGAGCGTCATGCCATCCCTCCTAAAAGCGGTCATTCGCAGAAAGCATTTCGGGCAAATCCGGATATGTTTGAAAAATTATCGGGATAACCGGAAAAGGAGGCTATGTAGCAGTTGTAACGCTTGTAGCAGATATATGGAAAAGAGACCTGCTCAGTTTTCGCATACAGGAATCTGATGAAACGAAGGAGAATCCAGATAATAAGATGATAGATTCATATGTCCCTGGAAGAGGGGGAGTGAGATTACGGTATTCCTCAGTGAACCAACCATACATTTATTTTATTCTGCGTATGGTGGTATTCACGGGATCTTCCCCGGTCAGGGGTCGTAATGTCACCAAAGGCACCACCGTATACCCTCCCGGTTTCACCTTCACCGTACCTGACCACTCATGGTATCCAGCCAGTATCACCCGGATATCGTGAATTCCGGCAGAAATGGCTGCAGAATGGAGAGGAGTCTTTCCGATGTCGGTGCCATCAATAAGTACCCCCGCTCCGGGTGGCGAAGAGGAGGCCACAATCACGCCGGATGGTCCATGGAGATACTCCATAGCCGGTTTTATGTATTCCGGTTTTCGGATAACCGATTGCTCCCCTCTCTGACTGGTTATCTCAAGGGTAACGGTGTACCGTCCGATACCCGTGTAGGTATGAACGGGGTTGTGATCATGAGAACTATGACCATCGCCAAAGGTCCAGTTCCAGGAGACCGGGCACCCCTGGGATCTGTCCAGGAACGAAACGGTGAGCGGGGGTGTTCCAGTCAGATTATCTGCGATGAAATCTGCAACCAGGGGAGCAGGACTTTCTTCCACGGTAACAGGTATGAAGAGTTTTGATCCGGACTCATTATTCCAGGATTCAAGACACATCATGTATGTTCCCGGTTCTGCATACTGATGGGTGACCGTCATATGATCTGAAACCATTGTCCCGTCTCCAAAATCCCAGGTATTATGCACTCCCTCAGCATCCGCCATCTCTATACAGGAGATGTTTAAGGGAGCATGTCCCCGTGAAGGAATCGTGATAACCCGCATACCCTCTGTTTCATCTACTCTGAAATACATGGGATTTTCAATCTGACAAACAGGGATATTATCATGGGGATGGACCCATTCATACTGATCCGTATCCCAGCTCCCGACATCCAAAGATATCGGCTTTGTTGTATCATGCCAATCCGGAATGGAAATATTCAGGCGATACTCCCCGGAAACCGGGTTGAATATACCGGCCATCTCATCGGTGAAGATTCCATCAGCGTCTGCATCGACTCTTCCGATAGAGGCATTCGGGATGGTCTGTTTCTCTCCTGATAGGGTGTTCCCAAACGGATCCGTAATATGGAGAGTAATATTTCCCGGAGAAGCCATTATTTCCCTATCTGAATCTGAAGAGGCTGCTTTGTCAGAATCGGTCAGGGTTGCTGTTGACCCAAGAATGATGAGCTGAGAGTCCGAATCATCCGGAACAGAACTCTCATCATACGGCGGATTATACCCCCGCTGTATCAGATCATATATCTTCTGATAATGACTGAAAGCAGCAGGTACCTTTTCGATATGCGAACCGACCAGTTCTGTTGGTTGTCGTTTCCCGGTCACCACGGTCCGGGGTAGAACCGCTCCATACAGGGGATCAAGGTCAATCCCGTTCCGGTAATAGGCCGCCCAGACCAGTTCATTGCAGTAATACCGGTTACAGAAGATATTCCAGGACTGGTTGCAATCAGGCTGCTTCTGGTAGGTCAGGATTGATCCTATGTCATAGGGCAGTCGCTCCTTGGTGAGAGCCCATGCCACGACCCGTTCCCGTGTCCGGGGATCAATGCCAGTCAGACGAAAGACGGCATCACACGTATCATGAGGATATGCCCAGGCAGAAACATCGCTTTTATGAACCCCATTGAGGGTAGATTCCAGGATGGTGTCATTCCCGATGTACATGCCGACATGGGACCATATACCAGGAATGAGTGCAAAACTGACTCCCGGACTTGCATGGACCAGGAGATCCCCTTTCATCAGGGTTAAATCAAGGGTTTTTCTAGCGATCTGAGTTCCATTCACGGTCACCGAGATCACATAGTGACCAGTTTTCAGATACTGATTCGGGGGAATTTTTTGTAATTTCTAACCTCTCACTCGCTGAAGGGAATACGATTTTCACGGCTCATGGAACGCCACATGAGTTTTATGAAAGTGATATATTGAAAACACGTATTAGGAATCAGAGTCCTTTGAGTTTTTCAAACGGAGAACGTTATCAGGATAGCAGGATATATCTTGAAGTGCCTCAAATCCCTCCGCAGAATAGTCAAAGCATGAGTGATGATTATGGATATTGTATTGTCCAATGCTATTTGAATGGTGGGGTGAGGCCCTGAGAATTGACATGTCAGAAATTTAATCCGACCTGATATCCATCTCTATCATTTTTTCAGGTATGGTTTAGGACTAGTGGTGATATGTATGCTCAAGAATTTATGAAATCATACGAAAATACCTTTTAATTTTATTTTCGGGCCGGATGCCCGGTTTTTTGGATACATGCCACGTATTCAGCAACCAGATAATAATTATTCAGATCTTCTTCGTCCAGTCCACGGTATATGAATAACTCATCCCAGAGCTGACTGCTTCCCTCGACCATGAAATACCCGGATTCAAGTTCAAAGCCAACGATAACAGGACATCCCTTGAATATCTCATCCTGATTTTCATAGAGGCTTTTTCCGGTTCCGGTATTTTCGATCTGGAAAACCTGAGCCAGAGGGGGTTTGCCTGGAGGGATCTTGTGTGCAGAATGCTCGTTCAAGGTAACATTTTCGATTACGATCTGGAGTAGTTTTTGTTCAGTTCTGTCTATGACCGGATAGTTCTCCTTCAGGTATGCAATGACGTCTTGTATTGGTTTCTTGTTGGGTTTGAGTCCTGGTCTGAATGTTTTATAGGTTTCTTTCCATGACTGGACCATTTCCGGGGTTGGTTCCTGCATGAGCATAATTAGGTGAAAGATATCTTACTCATAACTAATCAATGGATTGGGAATTCAGATCGTTCATTCAATATTGTCATTTCAACAGTACATGTCAGAGGCCCTCTCATCAGATTTACTTCAATAATTTGTGCAGGTCTCTTTTCCATAGAACTGCTACAACTGCTACAACTGTTACAACTGTTACACGGGCGTTAAATCAGATAAGGATAGCTCAATGCAACCTAACTAAAAACCCCACACTGGTGATCGCAAGTTTATAAATTCTTTATAAACCCCAATTTGTTGGAAGGGGGTTTTTTAGCTATTCTCATAAGAAAAGCGGAATACTAATACCCCATACAAAGAGATAATCTGACGGTGTAGAATAATCATTGATTATAGTGCCTTGCAAAACGTCTTTTAATAATCGGATTGAAAAGAAGATTATTACAAGGCGTGCAATCTAAAAGCACTACATAGTTTAAACGAAATTTTCGGAATAAATTCTAAAAATTTCGCATTATACTATATTTTCATGATTTGGATGTTCTGGCAAACTTGAGAACATCGAGGCGGCATTTGAGAGCTTTCGGGAGATTGCGGATATCGTCAATGGGAACGGGGATAAATGTATGGAACAAGGAAATATGTAATTCACGATTTCTTTAATGAACCCTCTCCTTCACTCAATGTATAGCAGTGAAGTGTAACTCCCATATCACTCAGAGGCTCCAATATATGCTCTATTACCCAGTCCCTAATTTCTTCATCCTCAACATCCCACATTATATACACTGGTTCTGAATTTGTTACTCCATCATTTAATTATTGAAACAGAAGGGTAGGATTGGTTTTTTCATATGAATTATCGTAAATTAAAACTTCATCTGCTTCCAGGATCATATATGGCAAAAAAGAAATTGAGCGAGTATAACGACTTCTAATTTTCTCCTCTGGAACATCATGCCCCCCTTGCAATACACGACTCCGAACACGATGGACATTGATATCCGGATGCTTTGTTGTAATATATGTGAGATGGATTTTATACCCGTTTTTCTTTGCATGCTTCATTATTTCAAGGCGACTTGGATGAGAGAATACCGTTTCCCAAGTAAATGATATTCCATCTGATATCATCTCATGAATTAGCCTTTCTGTTTCTTTTTGGGCTGATTTTAATTTTTCAATACCATCAGGCATCTTTGAAATAACTGGATGCTCTTTTGCACAATAGTCAGCATTTACAAAAACAAGATCGGAATAATTTGGAACTATTGTGGATTTACCAGACCCATTGGGCCCGGCAAAAATTGAAAATATCCTCATTGGTCGGATATGCCAAGAGTTTTATACGTTCGGCGGGAAGCCTCTCTTAAAACCTTATCCGTGTGAGCAAATGAAGGAATAAACCCCTTTTCATTCCATTTCGTCTCGCTTAAGATCCGAATGCTATCAGGTGACATTTTCATCATGATCTCATTTTTTTGAGACTCTTTAATGACGATACATTGAAGGGGTTTTTTTATCTCTCTTCTCCCTCTGGAAATATGCCCATAAGTACCCCTTTTTTGGCCCTCATTTTGACATAAATGGTGCTCCCTATAAGTCCGGGACCGGTTTTTTTTTCCAGCAGGTGAAGAAGTGTTTCGCATAAATGTATTGCCCTATTGTATAGGTAGTAAGATAATATGTATTTTCCTTACATCGCATAAGATGGATACTGACACAAACTATGAACCGATATAAATTTTCAGTCATTATTAAGATAGACAAAGAGGGTTACTATGCATTTATTCCCGGACTATAGGGATGTTCCTCTCAAGGGAGCTCATATGAAGAGGTTTACGAACGGATACAGGAGGCTATCAAACTTTATACAGAAGATTTGATTGCATAAGCAGCCCTTCTCTGTTTAAATATTATTCACATATCATCAATAATTCTTTTCCCTTCAAGAACTGCAAGATCCTGGATGAACCTTCGTTTTTTTGCATGCTCAGTCTTCAGATGAAGTATGTACTCCTCGAATTCAGCAGACTTGCCGGATTTTTGAGAGGCGGCCTTCCCTTTCATAAGAAAACTGACTGCAACCACATATAAACCGGGGTTTTTTAGGTTGATTAAGGTTTCAGCAAGTTGTTTCCAAATCATAATAGCCTGCTCAGGATTTTTCTTCACAATAGCATCCGCTATACGATCATCCAGACAATCTCTCGGATTGTTGATGACTCTTCTGGGATTCGGAGTATACCACAGGAATACCTCTTTTGGATCATTCCCGTCGATAGCCATCTCAAGGAGGAGATCCCGTACCGGATAGTTTACCTGTGCATTTCTCCTGGCCAATGTAACCCCGGTTTCAGGGAGGATACCAGGGAGGATACTCCCTTCTTCTGAAGAAGTTGGCAAAATCCCATCTTTCAGAAAGGCATGAATATACGGCCTGATAGAATCGGAAACTCCCGCTTTTTTTGCTGAAGTCATCATTGTTTTATAATGATACAGGGATGGGTTTCGCATAAAAATTTCAGTATCAAGAGCGGTGATCATGAGCCAGTCACCAGACTCTTCATATATTGTTCGCAATATTTCGAAGAGCTGTATTGGTTCATAAGGACTGAACCGCTTCTTATAAACAGATTTCTTGATCCACTCAATCGCTTCCATTTTTTTGTTTAACTGTAAAAGTAACGATATGAAGGGAAGATCCCGGTTCTGTTCCTCAGCAAGACGGCGTGCAAATTCTATCGCCTCATCACTTCTTCCTGACCGCTTAAGAGCCATCTCTATCCAGTCAGCATAATACAGCAGATCACCTTCTGAAGAGGACTCTCCATCCTCTCTTTCTCCTTTGTTCTTCCCAAGAAGACAATCAGCTACCTTTGACCATTCAGATTTATTATCTGAGCAATGAATAAAACCCCTGATATCATCGGTCAGATCGTACTCATCTTCCTTGATCAACTCAATCGCAGACAAAATCTTCTGATGGACCGGAAGATCCGAGCGCTCGAATGCTTTTGCAACGACCTTTATGCACTCCGATATTTGAGAACTGATTGAACCAGATTCATCATCCATCTCAAGTTGAGCAGCAGATTTTTCCAGGAGGATATGACCAAGGCTGATAAGATCAGCATATCGCTTCGCTTCAAGTAAAGCAGAGAAACTCTCATAGATACCGGAGTAATCCGGCATATCCTCTTCATCAATCTCGTACCAGTCAGAATAGGAGACCTCCTCTGACGTTACCAGTTCTATTTCTGCAATAATAGCCGATTGTGATGAATCGGATGAACTCTCCTCAATTCTCTGTCGCCGGTTCAGGTACACCGCAAGATCATGCCCCTCAAGCCCGGAGAGGATGATATTAATCAGGTCGTCCTTTGAGAGCGACTGTAAATACGCTTGTAGGTCTTTCTTTTGATTATGAACCGGGGTAGGAAGAACAAAATTACTCGATCCCGAATCAAGAAGCGGAAGATATGTCCTATCATACTCGTTTTCAGGAGGTTTCGATACCTCAACGCCCCGTTTTAACCGCTCAAGATACTCCATCATCAAAGCAACGCCATGTTTGCAGTCTGACCCCACCGGACAGGTACATCTTGAGGAGAGACCTTCTGTTCCTGATACCACCGTATGATACTCTTTTGTCCCCTCTACCGACCCGCAGATTATATCGTCCGAGATCTGATATACGCTTAATACATACCCGGATCTCTGATATGATCTCCCTCGTGAAGCGGTCTGTGATCCCACCCAGGAGTTTAGATCCTGATAGGAGAGATCACGAAATTGTTTCATGATAAAGAGAGCTCCTCTGAAGCATATCAACGGATGGATCGAACCTATCAATCCCATTATGTGAGCAGAAGGAGACCATATATGTACAGGGGCTATTAGTGACTGCGAAGCGACCAGCACCAATCCACGATACAGAAGAAGAGACCTTACCTGATCCTTCACTTCCCGTCCTTCATGCCCTGATCAACCCGTCCGTTGAAGGGGTGGCGATATGTGCAGAGTATATAACAGATAAACCTGCTCATGTCAGGAAAAAAGGCTACGATAAGGATAAACCGGGAGAATATCCATACTCCCTTGATCATACTGATCTCAAAACGCTCATAGAGAACTGTTTTGGAGCATATGATGATCTGAAGGCTACGAGGTGGATTATGTACCTCCCCGCTGGAGAAACGGTCCCTCCTTCCTCTCAGTTCTCATCAAAAAAGAAGCCATCACCAAAGGAGAAAAAACTCCCTCTAGTTCCGATGTATGTTCCGGTTCTCCTCTGCTCGTATGATACCTTTTTTCAGATCTGGAAAGCCGCTCACAATACTGACAACCAATACATTCCAGGTGATTCCTTCCAGTACATCTCCATTCTGATGGAGAGCACCGTCAGGCTTATCCAGAACGGACGGTTCAAACCATCTTCAGAACGGACATTTGCCGGGTATCATGCCCTATGGATCCCGGCCCTTACTCCTCAGGAAATGGCATGGGTATCAGAATTTTCAAGCCGGATGCCCCAGGTCTCTAGATACGCTCTTCCCCGGGTCGCAAAAGATCCCTTTTTTCCGAAACCGGAGGCCAGAGTCGAGAAATTCATCAGAGAAATGATGCAGGTAATCATCCGTTCTGCCTTGGCCGGTTATAACCTGAAAGAAGAAAAGGATCCCTATTTTCAGCCCACAGAAAATGAGATGCAGTTCATGACTGATCTTATCGGGGTAACCGATCCTGCCAAAGACAAAGGATTTGAGAGAACCTTCTCACGGGCAATGCAGGACTGGCTGACCTTCGCCAGTTCAGGACGGTTTGCTCCCTTTGAGTTCTGCATGATCATCAAAGATCCGCCACAAGGACATACGGAACCGTGGGATTTCAGTCTGTATGTCAGATCCGAGGCAGAACCGTCTCTTCTTATCCCGGCTGGCATTATCTGGGAATTACCTGATCACCAGTGCGGGCTGTTCCCCCAGGGAGCCTATCTCAAACACATCCTCCTTGCCGGTATCGGGCTTGTAACCTCATCATCATCGGTATTATGGCGTCACCTGTCCGGAAAGAACCCCACCGGAGGAAGCATGACCCTCAAAGAGGCTGCAACGTTTCTCGGATCTGACCTTGAAAGAGTAAAAAGGAAAGGAGTTACCGTGCTTCTGCCGGACTGGTGGACAGATACGACCTG
>ERZ795046.4314-NODE-4314-length-10468-cov-4.118890_pt1 | contig 10468 bp, 11 predicted proteins | sample MGYA00375130_ERZ795046 | MGnify/ENA primary metagenome ERZ795046 (study PRJEB30175, sample SAMN05720202) | activated sludge metagenome | isolation source: anaerobic digester from wastewater treatment plant | place: Japan | collected 2015-05-15 ...
TTTGAATTTCTTTATCGCATTCCATTCGTGGATAGCGCCATCTCTGAATACAGGTTTAAAGCATATTTTATTTTTTATAATTTCGGTAAGGGGGAGTGGGAAATATCTTTTCAGATAAAAGCACTTTTCGTCAGAATTATTAGATTTGAGGATTATTTTTTGTATCTGTCTTGCTTTTGTTTCTTTTTTGGCGTTTTCTCCAGAAAGAGCCCAGAGTTTTTCAGCTGAATTTATTTTATTTTGCGAAAGTAGGGTTCTAAATTTTTCTTCTATGTTAAAAGTATCCATTATTTTTTTCAATAGAAATATCGTATAATAGCGTTTTTTCGAAGTTTTTCTGCGAATTCTTTTTTTGCTTTTTCAATTTTTTCTTTCAGGATTGATTTTTTTATTTCTTCATATGTTATTGTTTCGTTATTTTTTTCTTTTTCATCATTTAGATAAATGAAATAGATTCCCTCATTGGTATTTATAGGTTCTGAGGCTTGCCCCTTTTTAAGGTTTTTTATTGTTTCCGCAAATTCTGAACGTAATTTCTCTTTTTCTACCCAGCCAAGATATCCACCATTCGCTCCACTTGGATTTTCTGAATAAAGTTTTGCAAGAGTTCTAAAGATGTTGAGATTGTTTTTCGCATTATCTTCCTGAATTTTTTTGACAATTTCTTTTTTTTGTGATTCTCCTTCCTTATCTTTTGCGATAAAGATTGTGTAAATTTCAACTTTACTTGTTGTTTTTTCTTTCTGGATAGAGTTTAACTTATCTTGTATTTCTTTTGGAGAAACATAAATATTACGAGAACAGAATTCATTTAGCATAAGCTCTATCGCAGCTCTTTCTTCCGCTTTTTTTCTTAATTTTTGCGGACTTAGTTTGTTTTGTTGAGCTATTAGAAAAAGGCGTTCTCTATCATTTTGTGAAAATTCTTCTGCAAGAGAATCGAGCATTCTTTCAACCATTTGAGGAGGGACTTTATAGGAATGTTTTTTGAATTCATTAAGGATTAACTTTTCGTTAATTAAGAGCTCAAGAGCCTCTTTCCTTATCTTTTCAATTTCTTCAATTGGTATATTTCCCGCATAAACGGCTTTTATTTTTTCTTCTTTATCCTTTGTTTCTGATAATAGGTCTAGGAGTGTTATTGCTTCGCCATCGACAGTTGCTAATATTGAGTTGATGGAGCTTTTATTGGTTTCATTTTCTGCACTAACTAAAGAAAAAATTAGAGAAAGGCTAATAATTTGCGAAAATAGAAATTGTAGTAGTCTCATTTTCATCATTTTTTTTTGTCAATAACAATACATTTATTTTTTATTTTATCAATTTAATTTTTTATTTGAGGGAGACTAAAATATCCATTTTTGCAGATGGCATTTGCAATAAGCAGATCTGTCTGATAGGTAATTTTCAAATTAATTTGAGAAGAAGGGAATATCTTTATCTTATACCCAGCTGATTCCATTATTGAGGCATCATCAGTAAAATTATGTAGGGATTTTTTTTCTTTTTCATAGGCATCAAGTAACTCTGTATATCTGAATATTTGCGGTGTTTGAGCAGCCCATAAATATTTTCTGTCAAGAGTTTTTTTTATGGTCATATTTTTTTTATTTATAAGCTTTATTGTATCAGATAAAGGATAGGCAAAAACGGCGGAACTGTTTTTTTGAGCATATAAAAAGGCTTTTCGGATTAGACTTATATCTATGAGAGGTCTTGCAGCATCATGAACTGCTACCAGATCAGGAGATACTGGTGAAAGAGCAATTAATCCATTTTTTACAGACTCAGCTCTCGTTGTGCCTCCATTTATGATTTTTATTTTTGCTGAAGGTAAATATTTCTGGAGGTCAGAAGAAAAGGCATCTTTAAATTCGGAATTTATGACCAGTACAATATTATTTTTGCATTGGGAGATAAGTGTAAATGGAATTATTGAGAGGATAAAGACGGGAAGATTCAAAATTTTCTCGAATAATTTATTTTTTCCGAATCTCCTTGAAGATCCGCCAGCTACTATGATTGCTGAAAGGATTTTGGGGTTATTTTTTTTCATCTAACCGATAATACATCAGGACGCAAGTCGTTCACAAAATCCATTGAGACTCTATGGTATAAATCCATTGTTTGACGGGACCAATAATAGTGATCGATTATTGCGCTGATAGGTGCTATCCATGTTATCCCATAGTCTGTTGAAAGCGACCATGTTTCTCCTTTCCATAGCAACTTTCCTGTTCTTGTGTCATAAACAGCAAGTCTAACTTTCACATATGCATACGATAGGAGGAAAAAATAAAAATGGTCCTGTGTAATGGCTTCGCCCAGGACAACAGCATCTGTATTTTCTTCTCTTGCTACACGGAGAGCATCAGAGCCATTGTATGGTCTTGTTGCTCTTTTGTCGGTTTCTTCTAATCTTGTGCAGTTTCCGATTAGAGAGAAAGCCTGGAAAGTTGCTTCTCTTGCACGTGGACCTGCTTCTTTATACCAGGTTGTATTTCTGAAAGGGTAAATTGTAAATGATTGTGGATATTGTCTGCTAAATCCCATGTTAGCCGAATCAACATCACAATATGTTTTATGGTTCTTAAGTGAAAGCCTTTGAAATGTTCCGCAGGAGGAAAATAAAATTAAAGATAGAATTATTAATAAGGAAGTGAATTTTTTTTTCATATAAAGAGTATTCCTCCAATTTTATGAATTAGGAAAAATTTAATGTCAGAATTATAATTTAAAAATAATAAAATTCAAGGGGAATGTCTTGTTTTGATTAGTTGTAACACATATGAAAGAAGAAATCTTTTAAAGAACGCCTTTTTATCTTTTATCAAATTACTTTTTAAAAAAAATAAGTATTTTTTTCGAAATTCTTCATACATATTACTTCTATAAAGAGCCCTCAAGATACCATCACATTCTTCAGCAAGTAAGGAATTAAAAGTTTCTCCAAGTTTTTCCATTAACAAATTATTTTTTTTGATAGATTCAGTGAATTCATTTCCTTGAGCTATAATCAAATCGTATCGTTCGCGTTGTCTTGTTCCAGAGCATACAGTTGTTACTTCTCCAATTAGTTCTCCGCAAAAGATGAAATCCTGGATAGCCATTAATTTCAATATTAATTCTACATCTTCTTTATCACGTAGATTTATATTGTATCCTCCAACTTTAAGGAAATCATCCTTTTTTACTATGAAAGAATTGTTATTACACCAGGACCTATTTTTTATATATTCATCGAGAGAAAGTTTCTCTCCTTTCTTCTTTTGTTTTATGAGTTTTTCCCACCTATTACTTGGTGTTTTGAAGAGACCAAATGGAATTAAACTATCTGAATTTTTTATTAAATCCATTCTTGATGATACTGCATTTTCATAAATGAAATCATCTGAATCGAGGAAAGATATAAATTCAGTTTCTGCTTTTTTTGCTCCTAAATTTCTGCAAGCTGATTGTCCAGAATTTTTATCCATTCTAAAAATAGTAATTTTTTCTTGGTAGGAGGAAGACAGCTCTTCATAAGTGTCATCTTCTGAACAGTCATCTACTACTATACATTTTATATGAGGATAGGTCTGATTTAATACTGAATCTATAGCTTTTTTAACAGTTAATTTTCGATTATAGGTAGGTATTATAATTGCAAGTTTTTTTACATTATTACTCATAGGAATGAGAAATTAGTTTTTTGTTTGAGATATAAAAGATGAAATGAGTTTAGAAATAACCTTCAAGAAGTTTTCGTCTAGAAGGATGTCTTAATTTTTCAAGTGCCCTCATTTCAATTTGCCTTATTCTTTCCTTACTCAGATTGAAATAACCTGATATTTCTTCTAGTGTTTTATTATCGTAGCCATCTAAGCCAAATCTCATTGAGATTACAAGTCTCTCCTTTTCAGACAACATATCGAGAGCTTGTTTTATTTTTTCTTTTAGGATAGAGAATGCTGCTTGATTTATTGGATTATCTGAACTTTCATCTTCGAGAAGGTCGCTCAGTGTAGACTCATTGTTTTCTCCAATTGGAGCTTGTAATGATATTGGTTGTTCGGCCATTCTTTGAAGAGCTCTTATTCGTTCTTTCGGCATATCTAAAATTTTTGCAAGTTCTTCCGGTTCTGGAGTTCTTCCATTTTTCTGTATGAAAAATTGTTCTTCTGTTTTTAATTTGTTGATTGTGGCGATCATATGTGCTGGAATGCGGATTGTTCTGCAATGTTCGGCTAATCCTTTTGATATTAAATGTTTTATCCACCACACTGCATAAGTACTGAATTTATGTCCAAGCCGACAATCAAATTTATCGAGAGCTTTTATTAATCCGATATTTCCATCCTGGACCAGGTCATTTAAAGATGCTCCTCTATTTTGAAAATATTTTGCTGTACTTATGACAAGTCTCAGATTGGCTTCTAAAATTCTTTTTCTAATTTCTTCCAGTTCACTTTTGAAAATTTCGATTCGCTTCATTGTCTTAAAAAAATCCGCCTCAGAAAGTTTTATCCTATCTAAAATTTTTTCTCTCAAGACAGGGTTTTTATTCAGGGTTAATTCATTTTTGTAATTATTGGCAACATCAAGCCATTCGTATATTAAAAAATTTTGAGGGCGATAACGCATTAAAACTGAGTGAAGATTTTTTTTTAATTTTTCTTCTATTGCTTTGTTTTTATAATTCTCAGATGTTTTTTTATATAGTTCTATGATTTCGTTACGCCATTGTGTAAAGAGAAGAATGAGAGATTCTGGTCGTTTTTTATCGTTTAAAATGATATTAAGTACAAAAAAATTTTCAGTTATCTTTTCAGATGTAAGTTCATCCAGAATATTAATGTATTCACTGGCCACGAAAGAGAAAAAAGTTAGTTCTGACCATATTTTTTCAACTTTTGAATTGTATTTACAAAGTAGTGCATGTTGTTCTTCTGCAGTGAGGGTAGGGATTTTGCTCATTTCCTTGAAATAGATAGAGAGGGAATCCGTATTTGTATCGCTAATTATTGTTTCGTTAGTAGAAATGTTGTTTTCTAAAGAATAATCTGATTTTTCGCGAGAATTTTGCATTTTATTTTTGACTTTTTTTTATTAAAAATATTAGACAATTCCTTAAAAAATCAAGTATATTTTTGTTTGAATATGTATTTTAACGAGATAGATTTACTAATCATTAAAAGCAAAGATAAAAAGAATGGGGCTGTAGCTCAGTTGGCTTAGAGCGGCTGGTTCGCAATCAGCAGGTCAGGGGTTCGAATCCCCTCAGCTCCACCACATTTGTAAATTTGTAAATAAAAAACTAATGAGACGAAAAAGTTTTGATTTTGATGTTGTCGTAATTGGCAGTGGAGCAGCGGGTCTTTTTTCTGCGATTAAAGCAGCTGAGAGCGGCTTGAGCACTGCAGTTCTGACGAAGAGAAAAATATCCGATACCAATACAAGTTATGCTCAGGGTGGTATTGCTTCGGTTGTTGGTGATAATGATTCATTTGAATCGCATGTTAAGGATACTCTTGATGCTGGAGATCATCTTTGTAAGCCTGATGTTGTAAAGAAAATTGTAAAGGCTGGTCCAATAGTGGTTAGAGAACTGGAGGCATATGGTTTGCATTTTACAAAGAGGAATGAAGTTGAGATTGGAGAAAATTCTTCTAATTATGATCTTGGAAAAGAAGGAGGGCATTCAGTAAGGAGGGTATTGCATTCTGGTGATTTTACTGGAGAAGAAATAGAAAATACACTTATAGGAGCATGTAAAAAACAAAAACGTATAAAGATTTTTGAAAATCATATTGCAGTTGATTTGATTACTTCTGCTAAATTGGGATGGATTGGTGAAGATTTTTGTTTGGGTGTTTACGTTCTTGATACGAGATCTGGTCTGGTGAAAACTTTTATTTCTCCTGTCACTATCGTTGCCTGTGGCGGAGCAGGAAAAGTTTATTTGTATTCAAGTAATCCAGATGTGGCAACGGGCGATGGAATTGCAATGTGCTACCGTGCTCACGTACCAATAATGAATATGGAGTTTTTTCAATTTCATCCAACGATACTCTATCATCCTATTGAAAAATCATTTTTAATAAGTGAAGCCTTACGAGGGGAAGGGGCAAAACTGTTAGTAAGAGGAAAAGATGGTAGATATGAAGAATTTATGAAAAATTATCATCATTTGGCTGAACTTGCCCCCAGAGATATAGTTGCGAGAGCAATTGATAATGAACTTAAAAGGCGAGGGCAGGACTCAGCGTTTCTGGATATAACTCATAAAACCAGAGATTTCTTGCAAAAACGTTTTCCTAAAATATTTGCAAAATTAATGAAACTTGGAATTGATATGTCAAAGGATCTTATACCTGTTGTTCCAGGTGCTCATTACTGTTGCGGAGGAGCTCAAACAGATTGTCGCGGAAAAACTTCTGTAAAAGGCCTTTATGTTGTAGGAGAGAGTGCATGTACAGGACTTCATGGAGCAAATAGACTTGCGAGTAACAGTCTTTTGGAAGCTATTGTTGTTGCGAAATTAGCAGGTGAGGATATTGCGGAGAATTTTAGTAAACTTAAGAAAGAAAGGCCTAGTGGTAAAATCCCATTATGGCGATCTGGAAACGCTACTGATTCAGATGAACTTGTAGTAGTAACTCACAATTGGGAGGAAATAAGAAAATTTATGTGGGATTATGTTGGAATTTTCAGAACAAATAAGAGACTTGAAAGAGCTAAAAATAGGATAAAGAATATAAGAAAAGAAATAGAAAAATACTATTGGGATTTTTATCTTACTATGGATTTAATTGAACTAAGGAACATAGCATCAGTTGCTGAACTCATAATAGACTCCTCTTTAAATAGAAAAGAAAGTAGGGGGCTGCACTTCAATGCAGATTATCCCCATAGAGATCCTGAACTTGATGGAGTAGACACAATTCTTAGATACCCTTACAGGTCTTAGTATTAATAAATTTTATTTTTTGAAAAATTATATCGAGAAGTTTTATTGTAAAAATATTTTATTATTATTTTTATGCTTAAGATTTGTATAATCTTCAAAAAAATATTATATTATTTCAATAAATAATGAATGGAGAAAAATATGGAAAAAAATAATCAGAACAGTTCAAAAAATAAAGTCATTAAATATACTATCACCAATCTACATGGAACTTCAAGGAAAGCTATAATTTGCCCTTTCTGCTCTGAAAAACTTATGAGAGAGGACGTTGAGCAGTACTCCGCATGTCCTTATTGTGGGAAGAAATTGCTTTTTACCACTGAAATGGAAGATTTTATTCTTGTCCCCTTTATTGATCCATGGGATTTAAATGCTCCGAGATTAATCCCGGAATTATCAATATCTGAGGATAGCTACAATTCTTCTGATAAGTTGTCGTGAAATTCTGTTTTGGAAGATAGTGCTTTTATCGGCATTAAAATATAAAAAAACAACAAAATTTCTCATTTCTAATAGAGCTTTTATGCGTGTTCTTTTGACTTAGAAATCCTAAAAAATGTTTGAGTAGTTTGTTTTTTTTTACTATATTATCAAAAAAAAATATTTTTCTTCTTGACAATTTTTTTTTTGGATGTAAGTTTTACGCCTCTTTTTTATTAATGATTAAGTATTAAGTATTTTGTCTCGTATATATTTGCATAATATTGGAATAAATGGAAAAAAACGGGGTTAAAAAAATTTTATGAAAGTAAAAGCATCAGTAAAAAAAAGATGTGAATTTTGCCAGGTGGTAAAAAGAAAAGGCGTAGTAAGAGTCCTATGCTCTAGAAATGTTCGTCATAAACAAAGACAGGGTTAATTAAATTAGAGGTGAATATATGCCAAGAATAATGGGCGTGGATATACCAGGAAAGAAAAGAATAGAAATAGCTCTCAGATATATTTATGGTATTGGGCCAACGAGAGCCATTGAAATCATAAAAAAAGCAGGAATCCCTGAAGGCACAAGAGCTGATAAGTTAACCGATGAACAAATAGCTAAAATTACTTCTATCCTCCAGACAGATTATGTTGTTGAAGGAGATCTAAGGAGAATGGTGGCTCGAGATATTAGGAGGCTTGTTGCTATTGGTTCGTATAGAGGTTCCAGACATCGCAGAGGGCTTCCGGTAAGAGGGCAGAGAACAAAGACAAATGCAAGGACGAGAAAAGGAAAGAGGAAAACCGTTGGTGCTATCAGAGATAAGACAGAAAGAAAGGTAGCCGCTAGTGGAGCTTCAGCGTCAACTGCTGCACCGAAAACTCCTTCAGCGTCTACAGCTACAGCTAAAGCTAATAAATAAAAAAAATAAAAATTAAGATATTTGGAGGATTATGGCAGTAAATAAAAAACAAATGGAAAATGAAACAGAAAATAAAGAGGAAAAATCTGCAGCTCTAAATACTGCAAATAAGCAGGAAAACCAGATAGAACAGCAAGCTGATGCTCAGAACCTGGAAACAACAGTAGCGGTAAAGAAAAAGGTAAAAGGAGGAAAATATGTTCCTTCGGGAATTGCCTATATCTCTGCAACATTCAACAATACAAAAGTGACATTTACCGATCTTCAAGGAAATGTGATATGTTGGGGGACGGCCGGAAAAGCAGGTTTCAAAGGTTCCAAAAAGAGTACTGCATATGTAGCTCAGCTTGTGGCAAATGAAACAGCTAAAAAAGCTCAGAGTTTTGGAATGAAAGAATGTGAAGTTCGTATAAATGGACCAGGAGCCGGCAGAGAATCTGCTGTTAGAGGAATTGCGGCGGCAGGGCTTGATATTACAGCATTACAGGATATAACTCCGGTTCCTCATAATGGTTGTAGACCACCAAAAAGAAGAAGAGTTTAATCTTCATTTTGAAAGTTTTAAAATTTTTTGAATACTTAAAATTAAATTACGAAAATCCGGGAGGTAAAATTAAATGTCAGGCAATATAGCAACATTTCCAATTCCAAGAGCAGTTGAACTTGACGAAAAAACGGCAACAAACACATATGGTAAATTCACAATAGCCCCATTGCAAAGTGGTTTTGGGCATACTCTGGGGAATACATTTAGACGAATTTTGCTTTCCTCTCTTGAAGGAGCTGCAATTAAATCAGTAAAATTTGACGACGTCGTTCATGAATTTACAACTATTCCGAATGTAGTTGAAGATGTAACAGAAATTATCCTGAATCTAAAAAAAGTTTTACTTAAAATCCATTCAGATGAGGATACTAAAATACTTGAACTCCGAAAAGATAAGGCTGGTCCAGTAACTGCTGCAAACATAATAACAGATGGTACCGTTGAAATTTTGAATCCAGATCAAATTATATGTAATCTTGATAAAGATTTCAGATTTAGAGCTGAAATCGAAATAGGAAAAGGTCGCGGATATGTTCCTGCCGAAAAAAATAAGAAACCTGAGCAGCAAGCACTTGGAACAATAGCAATAGATTCTCTTTATAGCCCTGTGGTTAGAGTAAGATACAATGTTGGAATTGCAAGGCTTGGTGAGGCAACAGAAATGGATAGTCTTGCCATTGAAATCTGGACAGATGGGCGCATCACTCCAAAAGAGGCTCTTGAAAAATCGGCAGAGATTATAAGAGACCATCTCGTGCCATTCCTTGGAAAAGAAGCTTTAGTAGAAAAAATTTCAAACGAACTTACAGAGGAAGAAGAAAAACTCTTAAAAATTCTCACTACTAAAGTTGATGAAATGGAACTTTCTGTGCGTTCTCAGAATTGCCTTAAAAATGCAAATATTAAATTATTAGGCGAGTTATGCCTAAAAACTGAAGCAAAAATGCTCAAATATAGAAATTTTGGTAGAATCTCACTCGAGGAGGTCAAAGAAAAACTCAGTTCATATGGGCTTAATCTCGGAATGAGTTTCCCTGAAAAAATCACTACAGCTATAGAAAATGAAGCGAAAAAGGTAAAGGAAATTTTCAAATCGGAGGATAATTAATAATGCGTCACCGTAGAAAAATATATAAACTCGGTAGAAGAAGCGCTCACCTTAGAGCAATGCTTGCCAATCAGGTATCTTCTCTTATATTGTATGGTCAAATAGAAACTACTTTGCAGAAAGCAAAAGGTACGCAGCAGTTTGTTGAAAAAATGGTTACCTATGCAAAAAAAGGGGATTTGCATCACAGACGTCTTGCTATTGCAAAAATTAAAAATAAGGAAGCTGTAAGAATTCTTTTTTCTGAAATTGCGCCTCGTTTCACGGATAGAAAGGGTGGCTATACAAAAATTCTGAAACTGGGACAAAGACGAGGCGACTCTGCAGAGAAGGTAATTTTAAAGTGGGTTTCCAATATTTCTTCAGTAGCTTCAACCGATGCTAAAAAAGAAGAAGGAAAGAAAGGCGTTATTAAGAATGACAATAAAGCCTGATCTTTTCAGTACAATATTCCTATAAAAAATATTTCTTCCTATTATAATTCTTTAGAAGAGCTTTAACTTATTCTAAAAGATGTTATT
>ERZ795046.4320-NODE-4320-length-10460-cov-5.165209_pt1 | contig 10460 bp, 10 predicted proteins | sample MGYA00375130_ERZ795046 | MGnify/ENA primary metagenome ERZ795046 (study PRJEB30175, sample SAMN05720202) | activated sludge metagenome | isolation source: anaerobic digester from wastewater treatment plant | place: Japan | collected 2015-05-15 ...
TTTGCTTTTTCAAGTTTTGTCTCACCCGGTAAATCTGCAAGTAATGTTTCATTATAAAGAGGTTTTTCAAGTTTTTTACATTTTTCAAAGACATCTGCAAGCCATTCTCTGTTTTTTTCCCAACTTTCTTTATGGTCGGGATTTAGATACACAAGTGTTTTGAATGCATCTACTTTGTCTGCAATTTCTTCTGGTTCTATTGCAAGACGGGCAACTTTACCTAATCCTCCATCAAGTTCAACTGGTTTTGTATGTTCAAGTCGTCCAATTAAAAGTATTTCTGAACCAAGAGCTTCTTTAAATCCCGGTGTTAAAATAGCAAGATGATTAAATAATGCAGCTGTAACTTCGCCCCTTAGATGTCTTGCAAATCTTTTACATACTTCCTTGACATCTTCATCATTGGCTTCTCTTTTTTCACCTATGTGTTTTAAAAAACTATTTGTAAGTTTAATATAGGAACTATGCTGATCCGAAGCAAAAACATCCATAACACCATCTGGAGCAAACCTTGCAAGCACTTTAAAAATACCCTCACTTACTTCCAAACCATCCTTAAATTTAGCATATATCATCATTTACCTCCTTTTTTAAATATATTGGTTTTTAAATTCTTTTACTTTTTTTCTTAAATTTTCATCTTTTCTTGATATAATCTGGGCTGCAAAGATAACTGCATTTTTTATACCTGTTTTCCCCAGAGACATACAGGCAACTGGAACTCCCTCAGGCATCTGTGCAATTGAAAATATGGTTTCTGTACTGGGAATATCATTAACAGGTAAAGGTACACCAATAACCGGGATGATTGTTTTGGAAGCAATAATACCAGGTAAATGAGTTGAAATTCCACTGCAGACAATTACTACATCTATCTCTGTTTTTTCTATTAATTCCACAAGTTCATCCACTGGATTTAAATTATTCATTCCGGAAATTATTTTAACATCATAAAAAATTTTTAATTCTTCAAGGATTTTCTTCCCTTCATCAATTTTTTTTAAGTCATTTTCATTATCTACTACAATAATTACTTTTGCCATATCTTTTTCATTCTTGAAATAGCTTCTTTTATTTTTTCTTCATTTATTGTTAAAGAAAAACGAATATATCCTTCACCGGAAGGACCAAAACCGACTCCCGGAGTTGCAACTATTTTACCATTTTCAAGTAAAAAGTCAACAAATTTAATTGAACTTTCATTTATTTTCACCCAGAAATAAAATGTTCCTGATGGTAAATTAAAATCAAATCCCAGTTCTTTCAGCCCTGTTGCAAAAATATCTCTTCTTCTTTTGTATATTTCTCTAATTTTAATAACTGATTCTTGAGAACCTGTAAGTGCTTCAATTCCTGCGAATTGAATTGCTTCAAAGGTTCCAGAGTCAATGTTTTCTTTAATTTTAGCAAGAGCCGATATTAAATAAGTATTGCCACAAGCCCATCCTATTCTCCATCCTGTCATATTATAAGTTTTGGACAATGAGTTAAATTCAATCACTACATCTTTTGCACCATCTATTGAAAATATATTAACTGGTTTTTTTTCAAAATATATCTCTGAATAAGCAGCATCATAAACAAGAATAATATTATTTTTTTTACAGAAATTTATTGCTTCTTTTAAAAAATCATAACAGGCAAAACTTCCTGTTGGGTTATTCGGATAATTTAAATATAAAATTTTCGTCTTTTTAATTATCTCTTCGGGAACTTTTCCCAGTTCCGGTAAGAATTCATTTTCTTTTTTCAGAGGTAGAAAATAACTTTCCCCTCCTGCAATCAGAGTCCCAAGATGGTATACAGGATATCCTGGCTCTGGAACAAGTGAAATATCTCCATTATTTATGAAACACAGAGGAAAATGTGCAATTCCTTCTTTTGAACCAATCAAAACACATATTTCATTTTCATAATCAATTTCAACATCATAGTTTTTTTTATAATATTCAGCAATTGCTTTTCTGAATTCTTTTGTACCTTTTCCAAAAGGATATCTATGAAAATTTGGATTTTCAACTGCTTTTTTCATTGCTTCAATTATATTTGAAGGAGTAGGTAAGTCAGGGTCTCCAACTCCAAAATCAATTACAGATTCTCCTTTTGCATTTAATTCTTTTTTCTTTCTATCTATTTCTACAAAAAGGTATGGCGGGATTTTTCTTAATCTTTCACTTACTTCAAACATTTAGAACCTCCTCTTTTATAAAGTTTTCCATTCCATAAAGTCCCTTATCTTTTTTATTCAAATATTTTGAAACCTTTAATGCTCCTGATGCAAATGCTTCTCTGTTATAGCATCTATGAGAAATTTCAATTATTTCACCAGTTCCTCCAAAAAAAACAGTATGTTCACCCACTATATCTCCAATTCTTAAAGAATGTATACCTATTTCATCAAATTGTCTTTCTCCTGTTTCTCCACTTCTTCCATATTTCAAAATTTTCTCTATTTTTAAATTTCTTTCATTGCATATTATTTCTGCAATTTTTTTTGCAGTACCACTTGGCGCATCTTTTTTAAAATGATGATGTATTTCTTCTATTTCAATTTCGTAATTTTTGAAAAGTTTAGTTGCATATTTTATAACTTCAAAAAAAAGATTTACACCTAAACTCATATTTGGTGATAAAAAAACCGGTATATATTCTGAAATTTCTTTTATTTTTGCAATTTCTTCACTTTTGAAACCAGTTGTTCCAATAACTATTTTACCTCTTTTTTCTTTAACTGTCTTTATAAAACTCATAGTTGCTGAAGGTACTGTAAAATCAATTACTATATCATCTTTTTCTACTATTTCATCTAAACTATCAAAAACTTTAATGCCCTCTTTGATTTCATAACCAATCATTGGATGGCTTTTGGTTTCAATTCCACCTTTTACAAAAAAATCTTTATCTTTTAGAGCAAGTTCAATTATTAAACTTCCCATTCTTCCACAGGCACCACATACAATCAGATTAATTTTTTCCATTTTTATTCCTCCCTTACCCTTTTAATTTTAGCACCCAGCATATTTAATTTTTTTTCAAATTTTTCATACCCTCTATCAAGGTGATATATTCTTGAAATTTCAGTAGTTCCATCAGCGACAAGACCGGCAAGAACAAGTGCTGCACTTGCTCTTAAATCAGAAGCCATGACTTTTGTGCCTTTTAATAACTCTACTCCTTTTATTATCGCTTTTGAACCATCAAGGGTAATATCTGCACCAAGTCGATTCAATTCTCCAACATGAATAAATCTTTCAGGAAAAACTTTTTCTGTTATCAAACTTATTCCATCTGCAAGTGTAAGAAAACTCATCATTTGTGCTTGTAGGTCAGTAGGAAAACCTGGAAATGGAAGGGTTGTAATTTCAACTGCTTTCCATCTTTCTTTGGGTATAGTGACAACAAAATTATCTCCATAATAAATTTCAAGACCCGATTCTTCTATTTTATCAAAAAGAGAAAGAAGATGTTCTGTTATAACTCCATTAATTTTTATTTTACTTTTTGTAATATATCCAGTAAGTATATAAGTTCCTCCTTCAATTCTATCCGGAATAATTTTATATTCAACACCTTTTAATTTCTTGACTCCTTCAATTCTGATAATATGGGAACCTTCTCCATATATTCTGGCTCCCATTTTTTTTAAAAAATTTGCAAGGTCTACTATTTCTGGTTCACAGGCAGCAAATTCAATAATTGTTTCTCCTTCAGCTAAAACAGCAGCACACATCACATTTGCGGTAGCAAGAACACTTGAACCAAAATTTCCTCCAAGGAAAACTTTAGTACCTTTAAGATTGTCACATTTTCCTACTATATATCCTTCTTCATTTTCTATTTGAACTCCAAGTTTTTTTAGTCCTTTTATGTGTAAGTCAATTGGTCTTGGTCCTATTACACATCCACCCGGCATTGAAAATCTTGCCTTTTTATATTTTGCAAGTAAAGGTCCTAAAAGGCATATTGAACCTCTCATTGTGCTCACGAATTCATAAGGAGCGGTAAATTGATAAATCCCTGATGGGTCAATTTCAAGAGTATTATTTTCAAATTTTGTATTGACACCCATATAGTTTAAAATTTTTATCATTGTTTGGATATCTTTTAAATCAGGGACATTATATAAAACAGTTTTTCCTTCACCCATTATACTGGCGGCAATTATAGGTAGTGAAGCATTCTTTGAACCGGATACTTCTATTTCTCCTTCAAGTTTATTACCACCTTCAATAATAAATTTTTCCATATGTCTCCTTTTTTGTCATATTATTTTACTATATTTTATATTTTTTTAAAGACCATAATTCTTTCAAAAGATGAAAAGTCCTTTTCAATAGAAAAAAGTTTAAGTTCAGGTGGAACAAATTTTCTTATTTTCGGGGCTTGATTATAACCTATTTCAATTATTAAAAACCCATTTTTTTTAAGGTGATACAAACTTCCTTTTAAAATTTTTTCTATTATTTTAAGACCGTCTTTTCCTCCGATAAGTGCCCTTTTTGGTTCCTTTGTTATTTCTTTTTCCAGTTTTTTATATTCATTTTCACTCACATATGGTGGATTACTTACTATTATTTCAAATTTCTCTTTTATTTCACTAAAAATATTTGAAAATAAGAGATTCACCTTTTTCTCAACATTATTTAAAAAAACATTTCTGTGAGCAATTTTTAAACTTTTTTTAGAAAAGTCAATTCCTGTAACCAGACAATTATCAATATTTTTAGCAAGTGTAATAGCGATGTTTCCACATCCGGTTCCAATGTCAAGAATTTTAACTTTTTTTGGATAAAAATACTCTTTATATAAATTGATTGTTTTTTCTACAAGCAATTCAGTTTCTGGTCTTGGTATAAAAACTCCTTTTTCAATTATAAATTCACAGTCATAAAAATAAATTTTTTTAGTAAGATATGCAGTCGGTATTCTTTTTTTTCTTTCTTCAATTAATTTTAATAATTTTTTCTGTATTTTTTCAGATAAAAATATTTTTTCTATATAAATTTTGTATCTTTCTATTCCAAGAATATGTGACAATAATATTTCCAGTTCTATACGAGGTGAACTTATGCCCTTTTTTTGAAGTTCTTTTTCTGTTTTTTTTAGGAAGGTTAAAGCATCCACAGTTTTTTATTAATTTTTTGCCTCTTTTACTTCATCTTTTACTAAAGAAGATATAACTTTTTTAGCCGTATTTTTAATCAGTGGATATTCTCCTTCTTCTGCAAGATACTCAATAAGACCTTTAATTTCATTATCGGGATTTTGCTTTAAATATTCTCCAAGAACTTCAATAATACTTGCTCTTATATAAATTTCTTCTTCGCGATTACCCTGAGGATAGTTTTCTTTTAATCTGGATACCATTAAATCAATACTTCTATATTCTCCAAGTTTTCCAAGAGCAATGTAATAGTACATTCTTAAACCCGGAACTCCAAATTCTCTCCATGCTTTTTTTATGACTGGTAAAGAATCTGTATCTCTTAAATTTGCAAGAGCATTCATTAATTTAACAGCAAAAATAATTTCATTCTTTTCTTCATTTGTTTCTCTTTGATAAGAGGAAAAATCTGGTGAAGCAAATCCAAAGTAAGGTTGTTCAGGGGTTTCTTCCTGTATTACTGCAGCAGATGCTCCAATTCCAGTAATATCTATTTTCCTTTTTCTTAATTCAAGCAGTTCTTCATATTTTCTTTTTCTTGTAGTTAAATCTTCAAGTTCTTTTTTAATTTTTTCAATTTCCTCATTATTTGTTTTGATTTTTTCTTCACTTATCCTTTTTTCTTCAAGTAACTTTTTTGTTTCTTTATCAGTTAAAGGTTTCCTTCCACCAGGAGTAATTCCTGGAGGAGCACCTGCAGGGAATTCTTCATTGTAACTGTAAAGTTGGTTATCTATTTGAGCGATTCTATTATTCAAATTCTGTATTTCGCTATTCAAAACAATTTGTTTTGCTGTTAAATCATCTACCTTTGTATTTATTTCCTGAATATTTTTTCTTGCATCTTCTCTTTCTTTTTCTCTTCTACTTATCATACTTGAAAGTGTATTCCTCAATTCTTCAATAACTTTTTCTGCCTTTAAATTACTAATAGTATCAAGAGCAACAATCCTTATTTCAAATAATTCTTCTTCATCTTTAATAATTTCAAGTAACATATCTATTACTTCTGAATTATTAATTTTTCCAGCAGCAAGTATTAAATTTCTTTTAACTTCAGGTTCTTTTTCATCTTTTATAATTGAAAGAATGTCACTTATAACTTTTTGTATTTCAGTTGCAGAATATGTAACTATTTCACCTGATGCCTTTTTTCTTATTTCTTCAGTTCCAAATTTTATTCTTTTTATTAATGTAGGGATTGGTGTTTTTGTAACTTCAGAAGATTGAGTTGTTCCAATGTTCTTTAACATTTCAGGTGGTAATTCTTGCAGTATATTTGATGGTAATCCTTCCGATGTTGTTTTTTCTTCTTTCTTTTTCTCTTCTTCTTTTCTCTTTTTTTCTTCTATTTCTTGCTGTTCCCATTTTTTAGTAATTTGAATTTCTTTTTCACTATTTTCAATGTCGTTTTTCAGTTTTATTGCATTTTTACCGTAATATGTTAAAGGTGCGGTATTTATAATTTTGTTCAATGTTTCTATCGCTTCACTTTTTTTATTTTGGGATAAATATACTAAAGCAAGTGTATAGTAATAAGAAAGATTTTGAGAATTTATATTTATTGCTTTTTGTAAATTTGTAATCGCTTTATCAGATTCTCCCTTTCTATAATATGCTTCTCCAAGGTAATAATAAACATCGGAATTCTCTGGAGAAATTTTTTTTGCTTCTTCAAAAATATTTATTGCTTTTACATATTCTTCAGTTTTTAAATATATAACACCCTCATTGATTAAATCTGTAAATTCTCTACCGTATACTAAAAAGGTGAATATTGTAAACATTAATATTATATTTTTCTTCATCTTTTCCCTCCTTTTTTATTTAATATTACCTTAAAAATAAAAGGAATGTCAATTGGTAATTTTTTCATCACTCTTTCATTTGTTTTTTTAACTGTTCAATTAGTTCATCTAATTCGCCATCCATAATTTTATCAAGATTATAACTTGTAAAATTTATTCTGTGGTCTGTTAATCTGTTTTGAGGGAAATTATAAGTTCTTATTTTCTCACTTCTATCACCTGTTTTTATAAGTTTTTTTCTTTCTGTATCTATTTTTTCCTTTTTTTCTCTTTCATAAATATCTTGTAATCTTGCTCTTAAAATCTTCATTGCTTTTTCTCTATTTTTTAATTGAGATCTATCATCCTGACAACTTACTGTAATTCCGCTGGGGATATGGGTTATTCTTACTGCTGAAGATGTCTTATTAACATGTTGTCCACCATGTCCACTTGCTCTAAATGTTTCAATTTTTAAATCTTCTGGATTAATTTTAATTTCTTCGCTTTCTATTTCTGGTAAGACAGCAACAGTTGCTGCGGATGTATGAATTCTTCCGTAACTTTCTGTTTTTGGTACTCTTTGAACTCTATGTACTCCACCTTCATATTTTAAATTACCATAAGCTCCTTTTCCTTTAACAGAAAAAATTATTTCTTTATATCCTCCAAGTTCAGAAGGGTGAGAATCTAAAATTTCTATTTTAAAATTGTTTTTTTCACAATATTTTAGATACATTCTGAAGAGATCACCAACAAAAAGACATGCCTCTTCTCCACCTATTCCTGCTCTTATTTCAACAATAGCATTTTTGTTATTGACCTCATTTTCAGGATTTAAAAGATTTTCTATTTCAATTTCTATTTTATTTTTTTCTTTAATTAAAGAATCAAGTTCTTCTTTTGCAATCTTTTGCAGTTCTTCTTCCCCATTCTCTATTATTGCTTTATCTTCCTCTATTTTTTTTAAAATTTCATCATATTTCTTTTTGAGTTTTAATATTTCTTCATAAACACTTATTTTTTTAAGAACTTCTTTGAATTTTTCAGTATCTTTCTTTTCCTGCGAAAGAAGTTCAAGATATTGTCTATATTCTATTTCTATTTCTTTGATTTTTTCATCCACCATATTTTTTCTTAAATTTTTCTACTCTTCCAGTGCTATCAACGAATTTTTGTTTTCCTGTAAAATAGGGGTGGCATTTATTACATATTTCCACTTTAATTTCTGATTTCGTTGATCTTGTTTTTACAATATTTCCACAAGCACAAACTATTGTTGCATCTTTATACTCAGGATGAATTCCTTTTTTCATTTTTTCCCTCCTCTATTATTTCTATTTCAAATTCTTTTAAATCATCTCTACTGACGGGTTTTTCAACTATTGTTATTCCCTCACCGCTAAAATATTTAATAGTATTTCCTTCAATCAAAAATCTTATTTTTTCTATTTCAGGAAACTGTGTTCCAGTATAAACAATCTGAGCAATTCTTGTTTCCATTAATAAAGTTCCTCCTCCTTCTTCAACCTCTTTTGAAAAATTTAAATTTAAAGTATCACCTTCTATTTTTAAATCCAAAATTCTTGTATTTTCGTTTAAACTTGTAGAAAAACCATTTTTTTTCTCTTCTTCTGTGGGTCCTTTTATTAATTCCCGCATAGTATTTTCTATTTTGTTTTCTATCCCTCTATAATACTTAATTTTTCTTATCACTGGTTTAACAATAGTTTTATCCTTTTCCTGTTTAACCAAAAAAATGTATACATTTGTTTTTTGTGTAAATTTTTCAATTATTTCCCAAGTCCCCAGTAAAAGAAGTAATAAAATAAATATTGAAAACAGAACATAAATTACAATCTTTTCTTTTTTTTCCATAGAAATCTTTCCAAATCAAAAAATAATAAATACGTTTTAAATTCATATTATACCTTTTTATTTTTTAAAGTCAATTTAATAGAGGTTTGTTATGCTTTTATAACTTTTGGAAGTTTTTCTTTATAAACATTTCTTGTGTCAATAATTAGAGGAACACAATCATAAAGTGTTTTATAATCAATATTTGAATGGTCAGTAACGATGATTGCAACATCGTAATTTTTTAATTTTTCAGGAGAAAATTCAATAGAAAAAATAGGTTTAGGATATTGTCTCGTTTTTTTTACCTCTTTCACAAAGGGGTCATAATAATCAATTCTATCAACATTTTTTTTCTCAAGAATTTTTATAATTTTGAAAGCAGGTGACTCTCTGATATCATCTACATCTTTTTTGTAAGCAATACCTACTATTAAAATTTTACTTCCTTTTATTGGTTTTCCTTGCATATTCAGACCTTCTATACATTTTTCAACTACATAATAGGGCATCATAGTATTTATTTCTCCTGCCAGTTCAATAAAACTTGTTGTAAAATCATATCTTTTTGCTACCCATGTTAAATAAAATGGGTCAATGGGTATACAATGTCCACCAAGACCCGGTCCTGGATAAAACGGTTGAAAACCGAATGGTTTTGTTTTAGATGCTTCAATTACTTCCCATATATCAATTCCCATTTTTTCAAAAAGCATTTTAAGTTCATTAACAAGGGCTATGTTAACTGCTCTATAAATATTTTCAAGAAGTTTTGTCGCTTCTGCTACTTCGGTAGAAGAAACAGGTACCACTTCATCAACTATTTGAGAATATAAAACTATACCTATTTTTTTGCAATTTTCTGTAATTCCTCCAACAACCTTTGGAATGTCTTTTGTTTTATATTTTGGATTGCCAGGGTCTTCTCTTTCTGGTGAATATATAAGAAAAAAATCTTCACCTGCTTTAAGTCCTTTTTTTTCAAATTTTGAAAGGTAAATTTCTCTTGTTGTTCCTGGATAAGTAGTTGATTCAAGTGAAATTATATGTCCTTCTCTCAAATTTTCATATATATCATCTGCTGTTTTGTGAAGATATGTCAGGTCAGGTTCTCTGTAAGGATTTAGTGGTGTTGGGACACATATAACAATTGCATCAACTTCTTTTAATCTTCTCATATCTGTTGTTGGTTCCAGATTTGGAATAATTTGTTTTATTTTTTCTTCAGGAATGTAGTGAATATAAGAAATCCCTTTTTTCAATTTTACTACTTTTTCTTCATCTGTATCAAAACCAATAACATTAAATCCACTCTCTATAAATCTAATAACAAGGGGTAATCCCACATATCCAAGCCCAATTACACCAACTTTTATTTCTTTCTTTTCAATCTTTTTTACTAAATTATTAATTTCTACCATGGTTAAAGTTTAACTTTTAAATCATTATTCTTCAAGTTTTACTATTTTTACCTCTGAAAGATTAATTATGAAACACTCAACATTATTTATATTGAAGATTTTTTTCATCGCTATTTTATAAATTTCAAGTTGTTCTTTATATTTTTCTAAATCAGAGAAATATGTTTTGAATTCGTAAATTTTTATTTTCCCTTTTTCTATAAAAACTTTATCAATAATTCCTTCGTAAAT
>ERZ795046.4325-NODE-4325-length-10450-cov-4.684175_pt1 | contig 10450 bp, 8 predicted proteins | sample MGYA00375130_ERZ795046 | MGnify/ENA primary metagenome ERZ795046 (study PRJEB30175, sample SAMN05720202) | activated sludge metagenome | isolation source: anaerobic digester from wastewater treatment plant | place: Japan | collected 2015-05-15 ...
TCTGCATTTTGGGCGAAGCTCTAAAGAGGTCTGCTTCGGCATTAGCAGCCGCAAACAACTCTTTCGAAGAATCAATAGGTCTTGTTACGAGTGCATATGAAATCGTCCAAAATGCAGAGGTAGTAGGAACAGCACTCAAAACAATTTCTATGCGTTTGCGTAATACAGCAGGGGCTTTGCAAGAAATGGGTGAAGATGCAGAAGGTGCCGCTGAATCAGTAATACAATTACAACAGCAAATTAAGGCGTTGTCAGGCGTTGATATAATGCTTGACAATAATACGTTTAAGTCAACGTATCAAATTCTATATGAATTATCTCAGAGATGGAGTTCGCTGTCTGATAGAGCAAGGGCAGACATAACAAGACTTGTTGCTGGTGTTCGTCAGGGCAATGTATTTAGTGCATTAATGACGAACTTTGCAAATGGAATTCGTGCTACTGAAACAGCTTTAAATTCTCAGGGAAGTGCATTAATAGAGAACCAAAAGTATCTTGATTCTCTTGAAGGACGTGTATTAAAATTTAAAGCTACTTTCGAAGCTTTATCTCAAACAATATTAGATAGCGATTTTATTAAATTTTTAATCAACAGTGGAACAAAAATACTCGATATAATTATAAAAATAGTAGAAAATTTAGGTTCAATACCCACATTAATTGCTTCGATATCTGCTGCGTTTTCATTATTAAACAAAAACGCTGGTAAACTCAAAAGAGTTAATATGCCCGCCCCACTGAAGGCTGCATAAGACAGCACAACGGTTGGGATGTTCGAAAGAAAGCGTTCCGTAAATTGCTGGGAGTCGCCTATAAGCTATTCGGACTACAACGTAGCTGGAAACGGCAAGCGTGATAGTTGGCGAAAGCCAGAAAAAACTCGAATAGATGGTGCATGCCGAGAGGCTAAACACGTATTATCCACAATGGATAACTAAGCGACAATCGATAGTAGGGCTGAAATGCCCGAAAGCAGCCAAGCCACTAAAAATATGTCATTTAACGGTGTTAGGGCATCGGACATATTCATGTGGAAGGTTCAGAGACTAGACACGGAGCGAGTCTAACTGTTTGTTAGGCTTGAAAGGTATAGTCCAAGTTGACGCTGTAATGGCGGTATGATGAATAAAAATTAACTAAATAATACTATTTTATTGTACTTTTCGTTTGCAATTTATACAATATTTATCAACTTTGTTGGTAAAAAACCCAGTAAGAAGTGACCATTTTCTTCCCACTAATTGGAAGTTTGTAGATCCGCAATGTGGACATTTTTCAATTGTTGATGGTTTCGTTCCAATACTATCCATAAACTCTTTTTCTTTTTGAATGCGCAGATCATATAGTTCTTGGATGAAGTCAGGTGATTTTTTAATTATATTTTCAAGAATGTCTTTCTTTTGTATAATTTTATCCGCATTAACCGGCGCAGGGTGATCAAACCCATATTTCTTCCCATCTTCATAACGTCCAGTATACTCTGTTTCAATTAGTTTTGTATTACAAAAATGGCAAGTCATTTTTGGAGAAGTGCTTATTATTATGCCGACAAAACCACATTTAGGGCAATATCTTACAACGTACATTAAATCACCTTCCTAAATACATCATACATATATTATATCCCTAAATATAATATATGTCAACAAAAATTCGATATTAACTCCTTTTCAAATAAATGATAATGGTATTCGGTTATCAGATATATTTACCGTTACTAAAACTTCAATTAAAGCAGATGTTGAAGCTTTAAATAGGTTCAACGAAAAATTAAGAAAAACAAAAAATTTTAATTTATCATTTAATGAAACTCTTAAAGACGCAAGTAAGCATGCTCAGGAATTTGCAAAGGCGGCTAATGGTAGTGAGGTTTCAGTTGAAGAATATGCCAAAACGATGAATGGCGCAACATTTTCAACAAAAATGCTAACCGCAGCTACCAAAACTCTCAAAGCGGCTCTCAATGCTCTTATTACACTTGCTATAGCAGCAGTTATATCTAAAATTATTAAGTCTATAGTCAAAGCTATAAAAGCCAAAGAAGAAGCTCGTAAAGCGGCCATAGATTCTGCCAAAGCGTTAGAGGACGAAAATGATTATTTAGACGAGCAGAAACAAAAGATATTAGAACTTCGTACTGCACTAGATAGTGGTAACTTATCGCAAGCCGAAGCATATGATAAACGCCAGAAATTACTTGAAATACAAAACGAAATAATAAAGAAATACGGTAAAGAAGCTACATCGATTAATTTAGTAACTGGAAGTATTGATAAGCAAATAGAGTCTTTGTCATTACTTTCAAAAAGAGCGTCTGAAAACTGGCTAATTACGCATTCTACAGAAATTAATGATGCAGTTGAATATTTAAATAAAGCACGCAACGCTACAATTTTATTATCTGGTGCTTTTAGACCGAATAAAGAGCTGAAAGATTTTATTAGTGCAGAAGCAACTAAACTCGGCGGAAGTACGCAAATTGAAACCGTTACTGGTGGTGGACGAACTGCTGAAATTGGTATTTCTGTTAAGTACAGTGGAACATACGAGCAAATAATAAACTTCTACGAATCGTTATCGAGAGCAATTTATGATAATTTTGATGAAACTGACGAAGAAGTTTCTCGTATATTAGGCAGAATACAGTCAAAACTTAAAAGCTTTAAAGAGAATCAAAAATATACAGAATATCAACAAATATACGATACTGCAATAGCAAATATTGCAGTTGCAAATTATAATGATCAATATGCTAAAATATTAAAAGCTCAAGAACAATTTAATCAAGCAATGGCTTCTGGCGATCAGAAGCGTATTGATGAATCTATTGAAGCACTAAAAAATGCTAAGTCTGAAGCGATCGAAGCAGTTAAGGGCGATGAAAAATATGGTGAAGGTTTAACCGAATACTTCACCAGTATGTTCGATGCACAGATAAACGCTATTAGAAAATATGATTTTAAAAAGAAGATTATAGAATCTTGGGCTGACATAGCAGAAACTTTAAGAGGTCTTACAGTTGATTCAAATATTTCTGATTGGACTACAAAACAGAAAAATGCATATGAAACATTAGCAGACAAAGCCGAATTAGCTGGATTATCCATTGCTGACCTAAACTCAATATTGGTTGAGTTAGGTTATATGAAAGATCCAGTAGTTGAAATAACAAAATCGTTTGAAGATTTAACCAATGAATTAGACAATCTTCAATCCGCTTATAGTTCATTACTAAATGCTGTTGATGAGTACAACGAAAGTGGATATATTTCGATAGACAATTTCAAAACATTGCTCTCACTTGGTCATAAATATTTACAATATCTAACAGACGAAAATGGTAAATTAGTTCTTACCGAATCAAATTTAAAGTCGCTAATAAAAGCGCGCATTGATGAAACCGCTATCAAAAAGGCTCAGTCTTTGGTTGATATGGTAACAAGTATTGAAGACGAAGCTGAAGCCATGAAGATACTGAAAAACTCAATAGACAATGCGGCTACTTCTACATGGAGCTTTGTATATGCACAGATTTGGAGTTATACTGGAAGTGAAGAGGTAAGAAAACAACTTATTGCACAAGTAGATCAATATAAAAAGCTCGCTGAAGCCGCAAAGCAAAGTATTGGTGCAGAATACGCACAAAAGCAAATTGAGAAGCAAGTAAAAGAAACGACAAAAGCACTACAAGAACAAGCTGAAGCGGCTAAAAATGCTGCCGAAAAGATGAATTCAGCTTTAAAATCTCAAGGCGATGCATATGTTGATGCTATTGAAAAAACTCTCGATAGGTTAAATAACAAAATAGACGAAATAAACAAAAAATATGACAAACAGAAACAGGCCATCGAGGATAAGAAAAAAGCCCTGAATGAAGAAGCCGAAGTAGAGGATTATCTGTTAGATATTGAAAAAAGGCGCATTGACTTACAAAAAGCACTGACACAAAAGAATGTAAGAGTTTTCCGTGAAGGTGTTGGTTTCGTTTGGGAAGTAAATGCCGAAGCGGTCAGAGATGCTCAAGAAGCATATGATAAGGCGCTAAAAGCGTACGAAAAATATCAACAAGAAAGAGCTTATGATAAAGAACTTGAACTTATAGAACAAAATAGAGATAAAGAAATTAATAGCATTAAAGAAGAAATAAATAAATGGGAAGAACTTAAAAAATCTATTCAGGATAACCTACGCAATATTGGTACTGCATTGTCTGACCATCAATATTATTTAGATGAGTTAGCAAAAGCAGAATCAATGAGTTTTGACCAAATGGCTTCTGCGGCAGAAGATTATGCCCGCAGAGTTATTGAAGCTATGCAACAGGTTGAAACTGCAAAAAAACTAAGCGATGAATATGAAAACGCAAGTAAAACCACTACAACACCTACTACTAATACCACTAATCAAACTACACCTTCTACATCAACAAATATTGTTATTAAATCCGGCACAACTACATTGCAAGCTAAACGCAATGTAATTAAAAAAGGAATTACCGCTTATGCTAATGGTACATTGTCTACACGTGGCGGTACATCTTTGGTAAATGAAAAAGCAATTGAAGCGGTAGTAACTCCCGCTGGAACTGTAACGAGCTTACCTTCAAAGTGGGGCGTTTTAAGTGGAGATGTAACAAAGTTCCTTACTGCATTTGGTCAAAATCCGTTAGGTGTTCTTTCTTCTATGCTTGAGACACTTGCAAAGAATAGTGTTGGTATGCTCAACACTACAAATAACAGCATAACTAACTATAATGACAATAGCAATAATCCTGTTATTAATATCGAGAACATCAATGTAATGGATGCGCTTAATGGCATTAAGAGTTTGTTAAGAAATGCATACCTTTACAATAAAACACACAAATAAGATAAGGGTGGATACTTATAAAGTGTCCACCCTTATCTATAAAATACTTCTTTTATGTAACGCTCCTGAAAGGAGGTAATCACTATTTTAAGTTTCCCTACAAACATGCAACCTTATAACAAAGCCATAGATGGTAGTAAAGCAAATACTTTTACTGCAACTGTTCATGGTGATGTTATCACAAAATATCAAATACTTATTCATGAAAATAATACTGGTGTAAGTGTATATACGAGTGCTATAATTTCAGGCACATATTATAATGGAGACACTATTATATTTGTTTTGCCTTCAAGTCAACTACAAAACGGTAAAGACTTACTTTGGAAAATTAAATTGTGGGATAGCAATAATAACACATTAACATCACCTCCAGTGTTTTTTAAAACAAGAACAACCCCAGTCGTTCAAGTAAACGAAATATCTTCGCCACACAATCGGTCATATGTAGATTTTAGTGGCACTTATTATCAACATCAAAATGTGCCAATTCAATACTACATATGGAATATCTATGACGCGGAAGATAATTTAATAGATACATCTGGTAAAATTTATAATTCAAAATTGACTTATAATTACGATGGTCTGTTGTCTGGTAATACATACAAGTATCAACTTGTTGTCGTGAATCAAGATAACGTTCAGATCACATCAAGTAAATTTTCATTTTCTGTTTATTATGATACTTACAATTACAAAATTGGTTTAACACCAAAAGTTGAAATATTAAATGATCTCAATGCAGCTAAAATATATTTAGTTGGCGACAAATATAGTCGGGGTATATCTACTGGCGGATATAGTTTTGTTAAAGATACGCCATTTATTGGTGCAAATAGCGTTAAGATAAATAATGGCACAATTTATTACAATGAAGTATCAGGAGCCCCATTAAGTTTAAACGAGAAAAATTTTACAGTTGTTCTCGACACAGTTATTGATGAAAAAAAAACAGGTGAAATAATAGATTTATCGAGTCAATTGCCAAGTAAATCATATAAACTTATAATTAAATCCCATAAGTTCTTTTCTATTATTAACGGAGATGAAAAAGAAGTTATACCTTTTTTCTCAACTATTAAATCAGGACAGACAACCACAGGAGAACCAGAAGATGATACTGGATATATTTGGGATGACAATGAAGTTTGGTATGACAACAAATTTTGGACAGAGCCAACACCAATTAGCAAACATTTTAATATAAAACTATTTCCCACTACTGTTGAGATAATGGAAGTTGAGTAGTGGTTTTATTTATAAGAAAGGAAGTATATTCATGTCGGTCAAACTACACGGCATAGATGTATCTGTTTATCAGGGAAATATAGACTGGAAGAAAGTATATGATTCTGGTATATATTTTGCAATGATAAAAAGTTCGCAAGGTTGTAGTGTTAAAGAGCCTGTTGGGAACTATAATCCATTCGTTGATAGTAAATTTAAGCAAAATATTATCAATGCTTATGAGGCAGGAATTAAATGTGGTGTTTATCACTATGTTACTTGCACTACTATTGAACAGGCTGAAAAGGAATCTGATTTTCTTTTGTCTGCAATAAATCAATATAAGGATAAGATTACATTCCCCGTTGCGATTGATATAGAAGAATCAAGGTATTGCAATAGATCGTTAAAAGAACAAAATACTAAATTCGTAAGAATTTTTGCAGAAAAGCTTAAATCTGCCGGATACAAACCAATATTATATTCATATCGCAGTTTTTTGAATAATTACATTGATTTAGATGCGTTAAAAGACATTGATATTTGGCTCGCAGTATATTTTACGCCACGAAGAACAGAGCCAGCACCAGATTTTAATAATATGACTATGTGGCAATGGACAAGTTCTGGTGTTACAATTCCAGGAATAAACGTAAATGTAGATTGCAATATTGCTTATAAAAACTATGCTCAAATTAAAGGTGATCTAAACAATGATGGCATAGTAGATTCAGTTGATGCCTTAATATTAAAGAGGTATCTTACTGGCAGTTTTGATTTAACAGATGAGCAGAAACAACTTGCAGATATAAATGATGATGGTGAAGTTGATTCATTAGACTATTTGAGTTTAAGAAGAAAGATAATATCTGCTTTATAATATAAGAAAGGACAGTGATGTTATTTGTCCTATAACAATATAACTCTTTATGATGGGCAAACAGTAAATTACTTATTGGTTATTGATCACACATTGACAGAAGATGAAAAAAATATAATTAATACAAATGAATATGAGCCTTCTTGGACAGATTTTGATGACATTATAATTTTATCTCCATATAACGATAATATACATTCTTCATATTTAAGAGACATGGGTTTAAACGTAGCAGGATATACAGTTTATAGGCAAAAAATAGGTGAAAATACACTTCACAAAGTAGATTCTGTTTATTACGAATCAAACTATATTATTGATTATCTTGTTAGTAATAAGCAAACATACAGATGGTATGTATTCCCATATGATATAAATGCTACATATTATAATCCGTTAGTAACTGACGATATTACAACAAATTGGAATTCTTGGACAATCAGTTTTCTTGCAGAAAGATATTATCCTCATACTACTATTAAGTATTACACAGTAAATGATGTATGGACTTTTAAAATGTCAATTGGTTCAAAAATCACTGGTGATGCAATAATTCAAAATAGAGACGTTACGTATCATAAAAACTATTCAGAATATCCAAAAGTGTCAATTGGCGATTCGAATTATTTAACTGGTAGTTTTACTTGCTTGCTTGGTAATGTCGATAATTTAACTTATAAATATAATGATTCAATCGAAAAAATAAAAGCTTGGGAAAAAGCGGTCAATAGTAAAAACCCAGTTCTTATAAAAGATCCCAAAGGGAGAATTATTTTCGCAATGATTGACAACAATACTTCAAGTCAATATATTGATGCAAAAGGAAATCCTGTTAGTATAACGGTTTCTTTTACTGAGATTGGCGATACTGAAAATATGAGTGTATGTTATTATGAAGATAATTCGGTGGGGTGATCTGTATGGAGTATTATAATTCCTCTTCACGACGTTATTTCGATATTGTCAAAAGAGAAATAGTTCACCCGATATTCAAAGTTGCATTGTTAGATTATAATGAAAATGTAGTTCAGGAAATCACAAGAGATATATCTTCTAACAACAATGGTTCAATTGACATTAATTATCAGCAAGGTGTTAGACGAAGTTGTTCTATAACATTCATCGACCCTTATGGAGAGTATATACCTGATGTTAATAAAGGCATATTTTGGTTAAATCAAAAGTTTAAATTATATGTTGGGCTTGAAGATTTAGATACTGGCGATAAATATTGGTTTTCACAAGGTGTTTTTTATGTAAATGACCCAATTATAAATAGAACAGAAAAAATTGTTACGATAAATGGTGTTGATAAGTTTGGCTTCTTTGGTTCTGAGTTGAACTATAATCAACTTGAAGGCACATATCTAATTCCAGAAGGTACTCGTGTTTTTGATGCAATTATAAACATATTATTATTAGATAGGGGCAATGGTCAAGTAATTGATCCAATCGCCCCTATTTTAGATGTTACTTATAAAAACAATGTTTTACCTTATGATATAAACAAGTCTCCCGGATCATATTTAGGAGATATATTAATAGAAATTGCAAATGTTCTCGGTGCAAATATTTATTATAATACAGAGGGTCAACTTGTTTTATCAAGTGGCACATTAGATATGTCTTATTCAAATAAAAGCCCAATATATGAGTTTATTGATGTTTTACCAGAATATGGCGATTCGTCATTAAGGTATGACTATGTAAACGCAATAAACTCTATAACAGTAGTTGGTTCAAACGTCAATGGTGCTGTCTATCAATATACTGCTGAAAATAGAAATCCTATGTCTCCATTAAGGATTGATTTAATTGGAAAGAAAACTGGTGCTCTTGTAGAAACGAGCAATGCTGGTTCGTTAAATGATGTAATGGCATACGCTAAGTTTTTATTAAACTACAAATCAATAGTGCAAATGGCTGTCGATTTCTCTTCATCGTTTTTACCGCATTTAAAAGAGGATGAAGTAATTGAGATAACTGATAGATATTATAAATATGAAAAAGAAAGGTTTATTATTCAGTCTATTAAAATACCATTGAATCCGTTGGATAAGATGACAATATCAGCGAGCAATATAACATCTTTGCCATATTATGAATTGTAGGTGGTATAAACTTGGAACATCAAGATTTTGTAAAGCTTGTTACTGAAATAGTTCGAAAAGAATTAAGCAAACAAAAAATCCCCAGAATGTATCCGGCTACTGTTCATGATGTTAGCATTGACAATCGTTATGCAACAGTGAAAATTGCCGGATTTGATACAGAATTTAGTTTCCCTAATAAGACAGGCGAAACATTAACAATTGGAAAGAATGTTTATGTAGAGGCAATTAATGGTGATTTGTCTAATGCGGTAATTTCATATACATTTGGCTAATAAGCATAAAAAGGAGGCGCATAAATGGCTATACAGAATATTAACAATAATGAGCAAATGAATGTAGTAAGACAAAAAATAAATTCAAATTTCAAGGAAATTAGTACATATGAAGAAAAATATTTCCCTGTTGGTCCATCAACTTCAATTACCATTGATGGATTTACCGTTGATATGTCGTCATTTGAGTTTAAATTATTTATAAGAGACTTATCTGTTGGTACAGCCCGCGGTAATAACTACTATTTGGGCGTACGTGGCGATCTTGTTTTAAATGGTATATATACTACATCTCCATATCCAAGTGTATATGCAGCAAATGGTTTTATTATAAATAGATCAACAGATAAACAATTCCCTGATGTGTTAATTAGTAGTGCTAGTCCCTATGGTGGGACTAAGATTCCGTTAAGAATATATAATAATGAATCGCTTAAATTAGCGTTTAGTGCTAATAATGAAGATAAAACATTTACTATATCATTTTTAGACACAGATGATAGTCCAATTTATGGAGATTGTTTAGGCGGTTATATTATTATACATCCAATTACATTTGTAGATATATTTTAAAGTAAATTTACTCAATGCGAATAGGGTATAACAGATTAATGTTATACCCTATTTTTTGCGTTATATAGTTACTGAATAAAGGTGTTTAGTTTTACGAGTTGAGAATATCCTACCATTACAAATACCTCTTTAATTTTCGCCATAATTTCTTTAAATATAAAGGAATTTTATCACACTATAAAGTCTATTTTTATTATTTCTTTAATTTTATCGTATTATTCTTCATATGTAAAGAAATTTATTAAAATATTAAAGTACATATTTATAAAACACTTATGAAAAATACCCACTATCTATTCTGTCAACTCAACCCTACCTATTTTTGAGTTCAAATTTCACCTCAAAATACCCCATCGATATGTTTCCGTGTACGGATTTTGGCACTTTAGGTCGAGTAGACAACTTGGATGTAATTCCGGAAACCCGCTTAAATAAACAATTACAGCTTTGTAATCAAGCTATCCTCCTTAATACAATAATATAATCGTATAATGATATACCAACATTATCTG
>ERZ795046.4330-NODE-4330-length-10447-cov-9.384334_pt1 | contig 10447 bp, 10 predicted proteins | sample MGYA00375130_ERZ795046 | MGnify/ENA primary metagenome ERZ795046 (study PRJEB30175, sample SAMN05720202) | activated sludge metagenome | isolation source: anaerobic digester from wastewater treatment plant | place: Japan | collected 2015-05-15 ...
CGCAATGAAATCAGACCCGATGACATCTCCGTTCTTAGTGCCGTCGAGTATGCTCTTGAGCTGTCGCCCCTGTGTTATCTGGCCTGTCAGCACCTCAACATCGTTCTTGTATCCTCTTTCAATACTATTAGCCTGCTCTTGCAGCTCAGGCGGCGGCGTTACATACAAGCCACCAATAGTATTCTGATACAGCCTTATGATATCCTTGTTCTTTAATAGAGAGCTTTCTTTCTCTGCCTTAGTCGCTTGCAGGCCAATCACAGGCTCGACATTAGCGCGCAGAGCAGCAAACTGCTTCTCGATGTTCTTAGACCCAGGCTCTGGTATCTTCGCCTTCAGCTCATCAGGCAAACCAGAATAGAACTCAGTGTAGAGTTTCTGCGTGTCATCAGCCGCAAGTCGCGAGTAAGCTTGATCTATCAGCTGCTTGTATTCGTCTGAGCTCATCTTGACAGGCTCTTTTTTGGCCGATAACATAGCGTCAAGCATTGGCCGCGCCACTGAATATTCAGGCACCCACTTGTTGAGCTTCTGCGCTATCTCCTGACGCGCCTTCTCCCATGTGGCCTCATCGTTGATGCCAGCTAGAGACTGCAGTATCTTCTCATCAAACCCCATGAATGGATTTGTCTTGACTTCCTTTGGTGTCATGCTCTCCTGCATTGCAAGAGCGCGCATAGCGAGCTCAGGTGATAGCCCCATCACTGAGCGGCCAAATACTCCGATATCTCCCTTAGCCTGCTCTCCCGCTAGTCGTATCTCATCGGATACGCGCATCGCATCTAGCGCTTGTGCGTTCTGAATATCTTCTTTACGCTTCATAAGTACATCATACAGACCTTTGCTAAAGGCGTTGATGGTTGGCGCTGTGTCAAGCGGCTGTAAGCGCGCCCGCTGTAGGAACTGAACGAACTGAAAAGGATTAAACGCCATGTCTCCTCACTATTGTTTAGCCGCCCATCCGCCGAGCATATACCCACCGACAGGCATTAAGCCTTGCATCATCGAGCCAATGCTGCCCAGCATCCCCGTTGTCATGCCCTGCGCTCTTGACTGCGCACCACCAAGCATCATGTTCGCCATGCTCGCACTGCGATCTGACGCTAGAGCGCCAAGCCCAGCGGAAGACTGTTGTCCCATGTTGGCTAGATTAAGCAGAGAGCCTAGCTTTGCTTGTGTGGTCTGTAGTCTCTGCTGCGCAAGCTGCGATAGGTAGTTTGCCCTGTCCATATACTGCTGATAAGCTTGCGCTCTGTCCTGCATCATGCGCTGCAGGGCTGTATCGTACTGCTGCGCCGCTATCTGCTGCCCTCTGTCCTGCATTGCCTTCAGCGTGCCGCCACTCTTGATTAACCCACTCACTGCTGCATTGCCAAGTATGGAGTCCATCGCCTGCTTGATCTCGTAATCCCTTGCTGGAGTAAGGAAATCGGACACGCCCTTGTCATACCGAAACGCGCCGACATCAGGCGTGACGAAATCCGATGGACTAAATGCGCTGAGTAAGCCTTTGTATTGATTCAGCGCCTCTACTCCGCTTTGCATGTATGGCTGTTGCTCCTGCATGGCCTGCTGATAGCCCACGTCAATCACAGGCATAGCGGACTCAATGGCCTTCGTCATCTCCTTGCTTTGGCGCTTAGAGCGCTTGTTCTCCGTGTAGTCAACCAGCGCCTTGCCTAGAAGACCAGCGCCCGTAATCCCAAGACCGATGGCTAGTGGTAGCATCACGACCTCGCTATGTAAACACCGCTAAATAAGAACGGATTGGTGATATTGATTATCTGTATTTGATTATTCACGATACGCGCCCTACAGTTAAAACCACTTAGAGCCGCGTCGCCCATAGAATCAAATGGGATGCTGATAGTCCCACTATTACCGCTCGATGATACGCCGCGAACGCTAATGAATACAAGCTGTCCGAGGCGCTCAACTTGATATAAATCTACATTCAAATTGCTTGATTGTGTATGTTGTGCGTAATCAAAACTAGACCAGCGACCATTCAAGGCGCTTGTCATGTCGCGCAGTATGCGAGACCATACGGCATCAGCGAACTCAGGCACAACAGACGGGGTAGAGATGATGACATCCTTCATATCATATACCGATATCCACATCGACAAACGCACCAATGATAGAGAAATAAGCGACATCGGATATCTGAATCTCGAACACTCGCTCACGAGACGAACCTAGAGACGACCAGCGCAGAGCCTTGTTGTACAGGGCTTTCTGCCCGAACGACTGCCAGAACGAGCGCGACCAAGAGTATCCGCCATCATCGGAAAAGCGCATCATCGCAATAGCATCAGAACCATATACCGCATTATGGCCGCTGTCAATCAAGACCAACAATGCTTTATGCTTCAATCGCTTGCCCTGATACAGTACATTATTACTTCTGTATGTCCTGATGATCTGCTTTCCATCGGCATCAGTCAACGCGTCGCCGCTTATCTCACAGAGATAATCAGAGCCAAGAAAGCCAACGACATTCTTCCCATTGAAAGACTCTGAGTATAGAGCTTTCCAAGCACATGGAGAATAGTCGTTATTCAATCCGCGTCGCCTGTGCCATTTAGCCGTCGTGAGATCATAACACCATGTGTCTGTATTGCCAGACCGCAGGACATAGAACATATGCCCCTCGTATGCGTACGACCAGCCAATGGCTGTTTTCGTGTCTGACAGTCGAGTAATGATAGTGTGATCGGATATTGGCGATACGTTGTATCCATTGAGCATATAAACCATGTTCTCGCCGCCCTTAGACCCACCAAGGAAAACCACACTATCGCTTATCGTTGTTACACTATACGGCGCAGAACAACCAATGCCGATCATCGCTGATCCGATGCGTGAGAAAGGATTATACGCATTGCCAGTTAGCGCGAATATCTCAAAACTATCAGAGCCGAATACACAGAGATCGCCGAGCCTAACAGCAAGCGCAATAACGGGATCGCTGAACGCCTCTGCAGAAAAGAAATTCAGCGCGCCCCAGCTCTCAGCATTATACACATCACTATACCACACTTTATTTCGGTCTTCATTGCTGCCACTGGTAGCATTACACACAAGACGCCCGCCGATGAAGACAATATGCGTAGGCGCTGCGAATGGCTTGGTGATCGTGTAAATATCGTCTGTAGAGCCTAGAGCGTGCAAGTATAGATCCATCCCATCCACGATGGCTAGATGCGTTCCGTTATCCGTCATCTTCACTGGCGATGCGTCTGATAGCAGATCGCCGCGCTGATATACAGTCATCTCGCCGCTTCTGTCGTTTATCTCATACACATGGCGGCCTTTGACTACATACAGCGAGCCATTACCAGCCTTATACAGTCCGCGAATATCACCAGAGCCAATAAGTAAGTATGGCTTTGTGCCTGGCGCACAGGTGAGTATCCACTCGCTAGCCGCGCCGCTGTAAGGCTGGCGCTCTGGATATAGGTTAATGCGCGTCTGCGCCGACACATCGCGCGACCGATGCTCAGTATCACCACTATCTATGTTAAGCGATATGTTCATGTTAGATCCGCATCTATTGACAGCTCGCGCATACTAATGTTCATTGACTTGAGCACTCTCAAAGCTCGCTCAGCCTCATACTGCAGATCGGGTCTAGGCATCCCAAACGCCTTTGACAGTCTATCAGCTAACGACCATCGAATCAGCTCATGATACTCATGCGGCAAGTCAATAGTGTCATTCAGCGCAAAGCGCCCAAACATAACCTCATAATGGATTTCGAATGTCATTATCTGATCTGGCTTTGGATATACACTGATCACGCCAATAGGATTGCGCGCGTTATACGCGTAGAGCTCTGGCCTTCCCGTGCTCGCTATCTGCGGCATGTCATTCACATTGACTTGTCTCAGCTCGATGCCATTGCAGTACACAGACAACACACTCTTAGGCCTGTCGCTCATATCTATATCAGCGCCAGCGCCAATGGTGATCGTGTCGCTGTCTGTGGATATACTGTGCTTGTCTATTGCGTAGCGCGTTAGTCCTTCGCTGTTGAGGCGCGTGAACAGGCCGTTTAGCTCGCGCAATGCCTTGCTGATCTGCTCTTGGCTTGCGTCAAGCCCTTCAGCTAACTCGCCGCAATCATATAGAGCATCTATACATATATCACGAGCCGTCATCTGCATGGCTTGCTCTCCTGCGCCGCGTCTTCACTACTTCCGCTTTGTCTTCGTCTTTCTCTTCGTATTGCACACAACACTCCCCCTTGTCTCTCTTCAGTCCTACGCTGACTTTCCAGTCGTCAATCCAATCAGATGGGGCTTCGTCTTCCATCTTGAAAATCAAATGCCGCAAATCACCATCCCATTCTTGCTTTGGCGGGTATTTCATTCTCATCGCAAAACCTCATTAAATAAAGGCAAGCGACGCCATCGCGCCGCCTGCCATCATCGTTAACTGTTCGGCTCAAGCAGCTTAACGCACAGCTCAGGACAGGTTGGAGCGATACCGCACAACACATCAAAACGCTTGATGTGCCTGTCCTTCTCGCCATCCCAGTCAGATGCGTAGCGCATCGAGACGCCATCCATCACTTTGCGGCTTGCGCCAGCAGGCAGTACCATGTCCACCGTTGCGAATGCAAACGCATCGCGATGGAAAGCGAATGTCTGGCGATATGATTTGCCTGCCGTTCCAACGAATGTCACAGCAGCGCCGCTAGAAGGCAATGCCGTCACATTCTGCTTCCCTGTCGTAGCATACACAGGGAAGATAGATACGCCGCTCGCATCGCCATTGGTAGCGTCAGTGGTGAATTTTTCCCGCACAACAAAGGCATGTAAGCGACCAAGACTCTCTTTAGTCTCGGGATGCACATCATACACATTAGCCACCGTGAACACGCTGCCAGCTGGATACTGCGTACTTTTCGCAAGCCCAGTAAGGTTGATCGTGCTTGCGCCCGCAGTGTATGAGCCACTCACTGTGCCTGTTAAGGTAGCAGGCAGTGTGATCACCGGAGCACGAGAGGCGCTAGTGAAGAGGAATCCACCAGTGCGGCCAATCACGCCCTCGCGATACTGTTCTGCAATACTAGGCGCATTAAACAAGCCTTTAGTCTCGTCCAGCACATTGGCTTGCGTCAGTGGGTTGATCAGCACGCTGCGATTACCATCGCGCGGCGTTGCGTTCTGGTCTAGATACGCACCAGCCTTGACTAAGTCGCTCCACTTGATAGCCTCATTAGCGCCACTACCAAGCACGACTGCGCCACAGCCAGTATTCAGCACCTCAAAGGCGTACTGGTCAATCCTTGACGCCAGAGCAGCCATCGCCGGACGCAATACGACAGTCTCAAAGTCATCCAGTGACAGCGTCAGCTCTTTAGAGGTGAACTCGACAGGCACATTGAATTGCTTGGCGATCGTGAGAGTCGCATAGTCCTCATCCACATCTTGGAACACGGCTTCTGCGCCTTCAGCAGCCACAAAGCGCGTGGGCTTGCGGATGCGGATCGAGTCGCCGCTCTTAGCTCCAGTGTCCGAGAACTCATCGCTATACTGCCGATTGACATTGGGCGGCACAGTCAATACTTCATGCAGCACAGCCAGCGCACGAGTTACGATTTTATCGCTCGTTAAAAGTTTGTTTGCCATAGTTTATCCTTTCTGTTTTGATCGGCGCTCTCGATACCACTTCAGATAAGCATCGCCATCTAGTGATGTCTCTGGGTCGCCGATCGCCGTTCCACTACTACCGATTGGCGCGGCTGGTAATACATTGGTTTTCGGTCTCTGCGTTGCTCGCGGTGCGTTGTGCGCATTAGCTTGCGCCATGAGCGCCACTAATGTCGCTGTCTTGACACTCGACGGCATACGCTTCAGTGTTGGTATCTGCTGCGGGTCAGCATAAAGAGCGCGCAGTAAAGCGGGGTTGTGTGCTGTGAACGCAAGTATATCATCATCTAGGTCATACTCAGCGCCGTTCTGGATCGCCCGATTATACATCAGCGCGATCTCTTGCGCATCGGGTAACTGCTGCAATCCCTGCAGTGTCGTATGTACCATCTGCGCTCGCAGTGCCTCTACCTCTTCGCTCTTCTCTGCGTTCTCAATCTCGGATACCTTTGCCTTGATATCCTCTATGATTGGCTTGGCATAGCTCTCATAAGCTTTGCGCTCATCATCGCTTTTGAACTGGATCGAGCTTGGGTCTGGCACAAGCCTTGAGATGACCTCTTCTAGTGCGCGGTTGCGCTGCCTGAGCTTACCAATGCTCTTGCCTAGTCCATGTTCTAGCCGCTTGATCTCGCGCTGGTATTTGCTTTCCAGCTCGGCAAGTCTCTGCTCTAGTGGATCTACGGCGGCTTGGTTCGCCTCGCCGGCATCGGCTGTCTCGCCTACTGCCGCAACTCCTTGCGCCTCTTCTGTCGTCTGCGTCTGCTCTTCGTCGATCATCGTTCCCTCACTCAACACTACGGGTTGATGCCGTCTGGTCTGTTGTATCACCTACCACTAGCGGACCAGGCACTAGTGGAGTAAACTGATCAATAGGATCAGAGTATTTGATCTCTACATTCTCTTTCATTGCGTTAGACTCATTGATCATCGCTTCACTAGTCTTACGCACAACATCAGCGACAGCCTTCGCTTCGATCGCATCTAACTTGCCTTTCTGCTTCTGTTGCTCAATCAGCATGTCACCGATGATCTTCAATTGCTCCTTAATGTACTCGATCTCGCTCTTGCGTGTGTCACCTAATATCTTCGCTTGCAACTGGCTTATGATCGCTTCATACTGCTCTATCGTCTTAGCCATCTCATCCATAGATGCCTGCATGGCTTGCAGGGTCTGCATCGTCTCAGGGTCTGGCGATTGGCCTATTAAGTGCGATGGAATCATCTTCCTTGCTCGCTCAATCGCATCCTCTGGTATGTCTACGCCTGAGTTCTGCAATATAATGTCGCTGAAAGCCCTTGCAAAATCTTGGTTCTGGCCTGCTAAGGTAGCGAGTATCTGAGCGCCGTGCCGTTTTTTCTGTGCGCCCTCTGGCGATGCCGTGATCACAAAACGCATACTTCCGGTTAGCTCATCCGCTCGCACGATCTCGCTGTATCGCTTGCCATCGGCGAAGTAAGAGACTCTGATACCTTCGCTATACACTAGCGGCGCAAGCTCTGACACGATGCGGCCAACCTGTATCACACTGCTCTTGAGGTTGTCTGTCCAACATGCCGTCTGGTAGTCGCTCACTTCTTGCATAATCGACAGCGCAAGGCCGCTCGCATTCTTAGCCCCTATCGCATTGCCAAAATCTGAAGCGCCAAAGCCTAGCGACTCATCGGCGTCGACCTGCAATCCCTTGCGCGTGACCTGTATCTCAGCAGTCTGCGGCGATACATCGGCGCGCGTAGGCGGCGGAACACCATCCACACGGCGGTAGATCAGAGCGCCGCGCCGTTCTCGGTTGACGTTCTCCCACATGCGCTGTATCGCGCCACCATCCATCACTTGTTCATATTCAGCTATATACGGCGCGATCGGCGCATTATTCAGGCGATACGCTTCAGCGCTAGCCGCAAAGTTAATCACGCGCTGAATGTCACGAAGTAAATATGAAAGACCCTTGTAGGTGATGCGATCCTGAAGATATACGCGCTTGCCATACACGGGGACTACAGGGATATAGCGTATCGGCAAAACGCTCTCTGTGATCTTATTCTCGCCACACCAAAGCTCATATTTGATACTGACATCGCTGATGCGTCTATCACCGAGTATCTGCTCTTGCAATATCAGATTTGCAGACAGCATCTCTTTTACTTGCTCTATAGGCACGGTGATGACTCTGCCGCTCTGGGTGTCTTGTATGTAAGCAACATGATTGCGCTTGCTTTCCTTGCGCCAGTAGGCGATTAGCTCGGTCATGTCGCTTCGCTTAAGCAGGTCAAAGCCTGATGGCAATAGCGATCTCTTCAGCGCATCATCCTCTAATCCGTATTTCCTTTTCGCTGCAGACTTAGAAATGAAGGAAACTTGTGCAGCGTGTTCTATGTCGCTCCCGTCAACGGCAGTAGATGCCGGATCAATAAATACAGTCGTTGGGTCTATTGGGCAAGTGATGACGATCTTCTGATCCAATGAGCGTTCGTCTATGTAGTCATTGCCGATGACGATGTAAGCTCTACCACACATCAACGCGATGTCTAGCGCATCAGCAAACACGCTATATGCGTTCGTGTCGCTCTGTATCGCGTCGAAGAACGCGTTTAGTCGCGCGGCTCTAGTCGCATCACCTACGCCAAAGAAAGACACACCAAAGCCAAATGGGTTGATCCGACATGGGTTGACGATACGGTTCTTGATCCGGTTGATGCGATCGAAAACTAACTTGATGTCATCCGCTTGCTTCTCTTTGTATTGCAGAAGCGAAGCAAAACGCAAGTCTTCCCTGCATTCCTCATAGTCTGATGAGTAGGCTTCCGCATATTCTCTTAATACGTGATTAATTTCCATTTCCATAATCTTTTTTCACACGCTTAACAGATAAAATATATCATTTATCTTATAACATATGACCTTTGCCAAAATTATCTAGCTTCGCATACTTTGTGTCTTTTTTGATTTTGTTTCTGATTAGTGGATCTAGCGCATAGCGTAGCGCGTCAAAGCCGTGATCGTTCTTGTCCTCTGGTTCTGATTTGATGTCGCCAGTGATTGGGTCTGTCTTGAAGCGGTAGAGTCGCGCTTGTTCGGCTATGTTGCGGCATCTTGGATGTATTATGATGTCGTATGTCCGCAATACGGATATGCCGTCTTGCTTACTGCCAGGCCACTTTGAGGCCGCTTTGGCTTTCGGGTATCCGTGACGCTGTAGGTATGATATAGTTTCTGGTCTTGCGCTATCGCATCGTATATCTTGACTGCTGGATATGCCGATCTTCTTTAGTGTGTCTGGGATATGGTCTATCTCTATGCCCACGCCATAGGCTTCTCTTGGGATGTAAATTGTCTTGTCGACCACATGCGCGCATACTATATGCGTAGGGTCTTGCGCAAATCCGAAGTCGATGCCGACATATAGAGGTAGGTTTTCGTCCAGCTCGAAGTCTTCTATTCTGTATCTACCGCCGAAAACTTGCGCGTTGGTGCGTTGGATGCACTGGCCGCCCCAAATCCACTCAGCTTTCTCGGGGTCTTCTCGATACGCTCTTGCGCGCTCATCATACATGTCTTTAGAGGCCCACGGGTTATCCTCTATACTCATGTCTATCGTGATGGATTCAGGCATGCCGGCGTTTGCCATGACATGCACGGGATCGCCCGCCTCCTCAGGGTTGTAAACGAAGATCAGGCGTGGCTCTTCGTTTCGCAATATGGTTGGGACCACGACATCTATGGAGTATTGCGACAGCGTGCGCGCCTCGTCGCAAAAGAACAGGTTGAGCCCTTCCTTTGATTTTATGCTCGATACATTGTGTCTGAGTCCAGTGAAGATGAGAAAATTCCCGTTGATGTGCCTGATCTCGCGGTCCGTCACAATGAACTCGCTGGTCAGGTCCTGGCGCTCGATCTCGTCCTTGAAGGTCTGCCATGATGAGGCTTTGATCGAGTTTAAGAACTCGCGCCCAACCAAGCCGCGTATGGGCTTAGAGCGCATCAGCGCGATAATGTAAGAGACAGCGCCGCGCGTCTTGCCACCACCACGACCGCCACGAAGGAAAATGTATTTATAATATGGAAACGGATTGCCTTGCGCGTCTAGTAGTATAGGCTTTAGTTTTTCCGGGAAAAAAAATGTGACTGCACGATTAGCTTTGTTCCGCTTCATTCTTGTGTTTGACGATCACTATTTGCGTCGGTGGCATTGATATTGCTTTGCCGTCCTTGCCGACGATCTCGTTTTTTGCCTCTGTTTTCTCGACGATGTTGAAGAGCGCCGACAGTAGATATTTCGCGAAAGCCCAATTCACCTTATTCGCTAATGCTTTAGCGATGAGGTCCTGGATGTATCGCAGGCGGCAGAACTCGACGGCAGCGCCGAAGTCTTCATACCGCTTTGCCCATCGGCTAACAGTCTCTCTGCGTATGTTGAGTAGAACAGCGATGTCAATTTCTGTCGCTGGTGCGATAGCCCTCACACGGTCAGCCATTGAGGGATCGTATTTGATCCCCTTTCTGGATTTGCGAGGTTTTTTCTCCATATAAAAAAAATAAAATTTTTTGCCTGATTGCGTACAACACGCTCATTTGATTGTGATCCGTGGAAATGAAAAATGAACTTTCCGGAAATTCCAGAAAGTTCAGTATCCTAGCGCGCACCGGTCAGGCAACACGGCGTGTGCCGTGCTGAGTTTTGGGGCGTGTCATCAATCATCTAAATCATCTAGTAGAGTGGTCTCGTCGGTGATAGACTTAGGCAGTGTGTCATCCATATAGACCGCTCCTCGCAGGTCTGCGCCTC
>ERZ795046.4336-NODE-4336-length-10430-cov-6.105446_pt1 | contig 10430 bp, 13 predicted proteins | sample MGYA00375130_ERZ795046 | MGnify/ENA primary metagenome ERZ795046 (study PRJEB30175, sample SAMN05720202) | activated sludge metagenome | isolation source: anaerobic digester from wastewater treatment plant | place: Japan | collected 2015-05-15 ...
ATAAGCTGAGCTGCATCTCTAAGCTCTTCCGGTGTAATTTTAATTGTTGCCATAATATTTGACCTCCTATTTTTTTATTTTTTTATTTTATCCGCTGTTAACGGATAATTAGCCATCATACTTTAATTTTTCTGCTTCTTTAAGCAAGTCCTCAAACGAATTTTTTGCTATATTTAACAGTTCACACATATGTTCAACTACACTTATATATTTATCTGTTTCATCAGCCCAGTCAAATTTGAATTTTTCAAAAAAGGCTTCTCCTCCTTTAGATTGCCAACTCACAGTCTTCAGTACTTCGAGCTTTTCCTTTAGTGTCCGCTTAATTCCGTCAATTTCTGCTATTGCCTCTTTATATTGATTTACAGTCTCCGCCATAGTCTCGGTATTAAACTCAAAATCTGCCATTAAAATTCCTCCTTTAGTAGCGGTTTATCCGCTTGAATATACAACAAAATAATGTTTAAATGTTTTACTTTTCAAAGTGGTCTATGACTTCAAGCTCAACTTCTGAACGTTCTGCCACTGTTTTTACAAAATCATCGCTGTTGTCATAATATAGAATAAAGTCTATCCTCTCATTGCGTATTGCTTTATCACTGTAAACACTGTTTGCTCCATAATCATCATAAATAATTTGATGCACCAGGCAATATAAAGTTAGCCTGTTCAAATATGTATTATGCACCAGCCTTGTTATCTCCGAGTATTTTATTTCATTTATCATATAAGGATCTCTCTTATCCCTGCTCGGAAAACTAAATCCGTTTTTTATCATGTCATCATAAAGAATTAGACTCTCTCGGAGCTTGAACGTTAATGTTTTCCTGCATTTGGCCACAAGTTGCTTATAGTATATAATCGTTGGTGTCCACAGAAATAATATGGACACAAGTACCAATACAAAAAATTTGATCAATTATATCATTATTTCCTAAATACAAATAATCCCGGTCATTATAGACATACAAAACCATAAAAATCGGTCCAAAAATACATAATAAGTGCATAATAATCCTTACCACTTTTCTTTTCTTCCACATATCATGCTTTTTATGGTATTTATTTAGCATTGCCTCTGCTCTTTTTGCATTAGGGACATATTCCTTTGTCATTGTACAAACGCTCCTGCACTTTCCAGCATATTTTTCGTAGGTGTCATTCTCTTTATTCCATACTGACTATTATAATTTTCAGCATTAAATACATCTTTCAAGGTACTAATGCCAGATACTGCTTTGGAAACTTTTTTATGTCCGCAATCTCCTTAATATCCTTCTTAAATAAGATACTTCCAACGTCATATATCCCTTTAAACATTCCTTCGGCTTTAAGAATATTAACTGTCCTATCTGTCATCTGATACGACCGTACATTAAATATTTTTTCAAAAAGCATAAATCCACCTTATCGGCTTTAAAGTCTTTTGCTTTTTTAAATCCACTCCAAGCTTCTCCCCACTCTCGACCAGCGAGCTTTTTAATTATGCCAAATGTACCTCTGATTTTATTTTTTTCAAAGACTTGAGTGAATCAACAATATTTGTCATATCTTTTAAAAAATCAGATTTAAAATTCTTTGCTAATTCACTACGAAAGCCTTTATCGGTAAACAGGGTTTTCAGGCCGCTTTTAAAGCTTTCAAATGTTGTTACATATTTATCTCCATTTTTTACATCACTCAAGAATGCTTTTCCTAAACCACTTTTTTCATCTCCAAATAAATTTTTAAAAGCGATTGTATATTTAGATGCCTGAAGTATATCTTTTCCAAGCTTCACAAATCCCACAATATCACAAAATGCTTCAGTGGCATCTGTCCACTTGCTACATAATCCGTCCACCTGTAATTTACCCTTTTCTTCAAGGTATCCGATAGCTTGTCCATTTCACCATATCTATTAGCCCATACAGGCTACTAAATTTACTTTCAAGATCCTTATCGGTTTGCTTTATATTATTGTAAAAAGTGTCAAGGTTTTTTGCAAAACTGCTGAGTTTACCAGCCTTTTCATTCAGCGCTTTAATCTTCGCTTTCACAAAATAATCCGCATCTTTTACACTACCAGAAATTCCACCCTCAAGATCACTGATTTTTTGCAGACTTTTTTATTAAGCTCTTTCGCATAGGAGTCAGCCCTTTTTGCTGCATTTTCTGCATTTTTTATTGCATTTGAAAGCTCAGAATAATTTATGCATAGAACCCCCATAATTACACTCCTACATTTCCTACATTATAATAACCTGCAACATTACTTAATTACTTTTTCAAGCAGCTTTTTGAGTTCTTCTTGTTTTTCTCTTTCTATTTCACGGTTTAGATATCTAATATCACTTTCTAAATTTTCAATACTTCTTTGACAACTGTTTATCTCAGAAGTAATACTGCTTATCGCTTCCGACAAATCACTGTCAAACTCCGGCGTTTTCTCCACGTCATTCTTCATATATCCTGCAATTGTTTGTACATTATTGTCATTTAGAATTCCGTTTATTAGGTCTTCCGAACTGCTTGTGATCTTCATATTAAAATCCTGTACGTCGTCGTCAAAGGATGATCTTAGATTACCCCAAATAGTATTAAGACCCTTTAGCCTTTTTTCGAGCTTTTTAAGTTCATCCTTTTTTTCCTTAAGCTCCGATTTCAAGCTACTGAGTGACATACTCCCATCATCTCCTCTCAAATGAAAACTAACCCTTATTAGCTATAATAAACTCCTTCTTAAGTGCCTCGTCTGCGTCAATGTATGCAGTTTCACTTTCTACAAGGGCATCATAAATATCATATAGTGTATCCTGAATATCCTTAAGCTGTCCAAACAAGATATTATATTGAGTCTCAAAAATATCTCTTGCTTTGCCTGACCATGTTGATAACAGTTTTGTTGTTGCTTTACTCACCTTTTCAACTGCGTCCTGAAAATCATCTATACTGTTTTGAAACTCAATGGATGTCTCTTTAATGTCTTTTGTATAAAGATATTTAATTGAGTTTTGACTATCCGCCATATGTATCCCTCCTATCACCCTTGAAATATTGTCTTAATTTTTATAATATCATTATCTATTACCAAGTAAGCGTCACCTTTTTCAATGGGCTTTTTAAACTCCCTTAAAGTATTTACAGGAATATCGAATACCTTATGATTACTAAGGTCATCAAATATAACCGCTTTCCTGTTCTCCTTGATTCCTTTAAGTATTTCGGGAGAGCCGTACGCAACCGCAGCATTTTCAATATTTGAAAAGATAAAGCATACTTTCAGTGCCTTATATTGTTTTATTATTTTCTTATAGACCTCCACTGCCTTTTTATTTGAACTTAATGCCTCTATTGCATCCCTGTTTTGTATAATAACCAATAAAAGCGGCTCCTTTTCAATTCCTTCAATTCCTTCATCGGCAACAAGCTCTTGTCTTTCCTCAAGTTCACTGTTTATCTCCTCTAAAACAACCTCAAACTCATTTGCATCCAGTGTATACTTATCTACAAATCCGTAGTCATCCATTTCCTTTAAATTGCGCTCGATATCATCAATTATGTACGCCTTAACCGGATAGTTAAAAATGTTTTTCTGAATGTTGTTCATAATTATTCTGAGGAAGTTTTTCCTTCCGCTGTTCTCTCTGCCGGTAATGGCAAAAACCGTAAACTTAAGCAAATCAAGCGTTACCAAGTCAACTTCATTGTAGTCCAAACCAATAGGAATCTGATACTTCTTAAGCTCCGTTTTTGAATAATTGTTTCTGATATACTCCTCTGTAAGCAACCTTGGTATTTCAGGAATAGACCTTGCCTTCTTACCGCGATTTTCCTCTTTGTTGTTGGTAATCTCTATAACTTTCTTCATATTCTCTACTCTGTCAATTTCTTTTTCTCCGTCAAAACCCATACTGCACTGACACTCAAGTATACGCCTGTCAATTGAAATAAGTGCCCGTCCCGGAACATCCTTAGGCTGCATGCGGCAACGGTCAAATACATTCCCATATTCGCCGGAGTCATTGCAGTATAACACTATGCGGTTGGCAAAATTAGAAAGATATTTATAACCGATACCATTTGTCTGGAGATTTGATAATATTATACTCACTCCAACTGCTATTCCTTCTCTGCATATGCTTAACATATCATCGTCATACTCGGTATAGTTCTCTTTAAACCCAATAAAATTATCGATTATTATCACAATATGCGGAATATCCTTATACCCCGCTTCACGGTATGATGCAAAGGAACTTATACCTGCATTCAGCAATTTATCCTTTCGAATAGCAATTTCTGTCCTTATTAATCGAATGAAGTTCTTAAGCTTTTCATCTTCAGATAAAGTTACTACTCCCCCCACGTGATTTAAATCACTGAAATTTTTAAGAATTTTTGAACCAAAATCAAGTATATATATATTCACTTCATCTGGTGTATAATTGTACATTATACCCCTAATAATGGTTTGAATCAAGTTAGTTTTTCCATATTGCGATGAACCGATAATCAGCGTATGGCTTTCCGAAACATTTAAGATAACGGTGTCTTGGTGCTGATTTGAAGGATCATCATATATTCCGATAGCAACTTTTGTATCAATTTCGTCCTTAGCCGGTTGTTTAACTTCATTAAACTTAATGATTTCAGGCAAAGGCGGAAGACATATTCCCGGCAGACGATTGATTGAATTCGCCATACAATAATTATTTATGTAATTCACCAAAACATTTAATTGGGTATCCGCATTCTTATCGTCGCTCTTTTTCTTATTTGAATATATAAGCTCCTTTTTTCCCCACAAATTCAACTTGTACAGCTCAAATACATTACCTGTTCCCACACTTGAATTATCTGCTTTTGCTCCGCTGTATGCAGACTGGAAAAGTTCAAATATCTCATTGTTTCCGACCTGCAAATATGCCCGTCCCGGTTCAACTATTTCTGCAGCAAGCGGAGTTTTAATAACCTCGTTACTGTCTTCCTTGGTCTGTACTTTTAAGCAAAGCTTGAACTTTGAGTTACTCCATATTTGATTGTCCACAACACCTGAGGGCTTCTGGGTAGCAAGTATTAAGTGCACCCCAAGGCTTCTTCCTATTCTGGCGGTACTGATAAGCTCCTTCATAAAGTCAGGATATTCGCTCTTTAGCTCGGCAAACTCATCCACAATTATAATCAGATGAGGCAAGGGTTGCTTTGCCTTATTTTCTTTAAACAGTTTTATATAAGAATCAATATGATTAACATTATAGTCTTTAAAAATTGCCTGTCTCTTTAAAAGTTCTGCCTTAATCGACATAAGGGACCGGTCGATTTCTCTTCCTTCAATATTAGTAATTGCTCCCATCAAATGAGGCAGATCTTTAAATTGGTTGGCCATTCCTCCTCCTTTAAAGTCTATAATAACAAATCCCACTTCATAAGGATGGAATAATGATGCCATTGATAATACATATGTCTGTAAGATCTCACTCTTACCGGATCCAGTAGTACCTGCCACCAATCCATGGGGTCCATGCTTCTTTTCGTGCAGGTCAAGGTACACTATCTGATTTTTCGTCTTAACCCCAAGAGGTGCCGCCATGCTTTTATAAACCTGGGATCTTCCCCATCTTGCCGAAAGATCAAGGTCATTAATGGTCATGATATCTAACAGTTCAAACAATGATATATTCTTCGTCAGTTCACTTTCAAGGTTAACTTCATCCACATATACCGAAGCCAGCTTCAATGCCACTTCTTCCGCCGTTTTGTCGGGCACGGGCATATAATTGAATTGAGTTATGGTATATCCGTTTTCAGTAAGTATCAATCCGCCGGAGTTGTTTACACCGATCTTTATGATTTCCGTACAGCCTTTCGGAAGATACTCCTCATGCTCTTCAAAAAATACAAAAGTAAATCCATACTTATTACATGATTCAATATATTTTGAAATCGGGTGCTTGCTTATACCCTTACTGTCAAAAACAAATACCACAAAATACGTGTTATAGCTTATATTTTCATCTGAACTTAACTCACTTTCCCTTGAAGTCAGTTGTTTGTATAAGTATTCCAAAATAGTGTTTCTGCTTTCCTCATCGTAAATGAGGTTCCTTACACCGATATCATCATTATTTACATGTCTGAGCCACCTAAGCCAGGCAAATTTGTCACAGTCATCTTCAGAAAACATATAGAACAGTTTAACGTCGTTATAAAAATGCCGTATGCATATATCAAGAGCAACGTTTTTCAGTATTTCATAAAGCTGCGGCCGTTCTCCGACAATACCTATTGCGTTGGAACGGGAGAACTTTGATACAATAGGATAATTAGGAATATAACGATATTTCTTTTCAATTTGCTCCGGAATATCCAGCAATTCATCGTCAGTATCCTTATACTCCTGCTTTGTGTATTTAACTTGGCATTTTGCTTTAGAAATACCCGTACCTACCCTTACAAAAAGGAAATCTTCATCTTTAATATCCCTCTCGTACAGGTCTCCGCTGAAATTTAAAGCTGTTTGTATATTGGTATCAAGGGGCTTGTATATTTGCTGAGCAATTTTCCACTCAATTTCCCTATATTCTTTTATTTCTTCTTCCTTCTTGCCTATGTATTCCAAGTATTTCTTTTCTCTATACTTAACATCTTTTTTATACTGTTTGCTGTCCATCATCATGCCGACAATTGACATTACCATACCTACCGACATACTTGCCACGCTGTAAATTATAAAGGTATAATTCGAACTGTTTCCCATGACCCCTCTTACTACAATGGTAAGAGCAATCATTGCCAATACAGGAGCCAAAGTAAGAATAACATTTTTCTTCGGCTGAGTAGGCTTTTGCTTTGGCGGCAAAATCTCAATTTCTTCCTCAGGGATTACATACTTAATTCTGGTATTTCTATTGAATTTCGGATATTTAAGGGCACTAAGCTGTTCGGTCGTATCGGTGTAGTCCAAATTATTGACAATAATATTCCCATATTTCGATGTATATAGCTTTCTGTTTTTATAGTAAAAACTATATCCAACAATCGAAATAAAATCATAATCATTTAATTTAGTTATGCTTGATGCCTTTTTGCCGTTTATGTACACCCCATACCTTGTTCTGTTATCAATAATATAGTATTCACCGTTTTGCTCTTGTAAGGTTACGGTATCATTACCGATAAGCTCGTCCTTTAAAACGATATTACAACTATCAATGCCACCAATACTTATTTCACTTATATTTGATATGTCTATTACACGTTCATAGTTCTTTTCATCCGCATCAAAATCAATAAAGAAGCTTAATTTAAATAATTCGCCCTCAAAACTCTCATATTTTACCCCGACCAAATCTCCATGGTTCATATCTTTATAAAATATCTTCATTACACCGTCGGTGGTAAAATATACTCCTTTTTCACAATTAAGCTGCCATCTGGAATCCTTCTTTGACAAATAAAATTCAAATTCATCAAAAAAGCGATCCTTATTAAACCTAACCTGACAGTTTTTTGTTGTTCCTATTCTGACTATGGAATTCTCTTCGTCAGGCAGAGAATATTCAGTATATATATTTTTCCCATAAATTACTATTTTGTACTTGTCTTTAATCATGCCCATATCCTCTTCCTAATGTGTTATAACTCTTCTGTTTACCTCGTTATATTGATTACGGTACCGTTTCTCACACCATATTCCCGAAGGGTTTTATCCCCCTTAAGCAATGCAATGGGGTTTTCTGCCTTTAAATAGCAATCGGCCATATCCCCTTCCGTATTGATACCCAAATTAAAAGCTTGACTTAGAGCCACAGCCAACTCATTTGCCGTGATATCAAGAGGTACCTGTATATCGAATTTTTCACCGGTTTTATGTATGTGCACTACAATAACAACATTATCCATATTTAATTCACCTACAATTATATAAACGTATATGCCAGCTTCTGAAACTGTTTATTTGTTGATAAATATTCAACATTAACACTGTCCGGATCAGATCCGAATTCATCTATGTATTCACTTACCAAGCACCGCCCGACCAAATTTCCTTTTATCAGCCAATTTTCTCTGTCCGGCAAGTACTTGTTGCATATAAATATAAACTTGTTTTTATCTGAGCAGTCTATATTATTTAGGAAATATTCCAACTTTAAACATGAAACCCTATCCTGTGCCGTTATAATTACTACCTTATCGCTAAAACTCATCATCATGGTCTTTTCCAACGTAAAATCAGAAGAAGAATCCAATACAATATAGTCATACATTTCTGCCTGTTTTACTGCTTCAACAAGATGTTTAAATTCTTTCGTGTTTATATTCAGTGAAGAAGCAGAGTACTTGAAGGGCAAAATATAATCGAATTTTTCAAATCCCACTGCTCCCTTCAGGCAATCCACAATATTTTCTTTTTTTGATGCCAACAATTTTTCAAATTCACCGGGACAGTACTCTTTATTGCCCAGCATACAATTATAGCTTTGAATTGTCTCCGTATTTACGTACAATACGCGTTTATGGAAACCGGCAAGCGCGGCACATATTCCTAAAGATACCGTCGACTTTCCCACACCCCCGCAGGGTGAATAGACCATAATCACCTGCGTTTTTTCTTTATTGCCCATAGTACTCAGTACATCTTTTGTCGAAGCATTTATTACGCGCCGAAATATTTCTTTTACGCTGGTATACTTATATATGAGGTTAGAAAAGGGCTCCCCCTCATTACTCACATCATTGGATTCAGTTAAAATAAACAAACTTGCAATATTATGCCTTTTAATATCCTCTGTATATAAATTTTCATTAATGATAAGGATATCTATTTCTCTCGGCACACTAAAGTAGGTATTAAAATAATCCCTATCTGTAATTACGTTCATATCAGCATTATCTTTAAATTCTTCTATGAATTTCAATTCCAGTGGCATAAGATATTTTTCATCGGTATCTGCCAGTACAACAACCACTTTTTCCATTTCTCTTCCCGTCCAAATCCATATATTTTAATTAAGGTTATTTTACAACAAATTCAGTGTTGGCCAGAAAAATTCTGTCCCCTGCTTGAATGAGAGCCTGAACACCCTTCTGTAGCCTTAAACCATTCAAGTAAGTTCCATTTGAGCTTCCCATATCGCAGATATAATATCTGTTGTCAACACACGTAATTTTGCAATGAACTCTGCTTATAGCTTTGTTAAACTCGATAACTCCATCGACCATTTCAGGATTACTTCCGATAAGAAACTCATTTTTATTAATAACTATTTCAACTTTATGAGGAGTGTTTACTCCGCAAAGAGTAATTGAAGATGCATATAATCTGTCATGCTCATTCTTCTTGTTTCTAAAGGACCGAAGCGCATTCAATATATTACTCTTATTATCTATGTTATTCTTATTATCTTCCGTTTCAACACCTGAATAATCGGAATTATCAAAACTTTGAGTATTAATAATCCCTGCTTTCGGAGTATTGTCCGGTACAGCGGAATTGCCGGCAAAACCGCTTATAGAAGTGTTACCCGTCATTATATTGTCAACTGCACTTTCGAGAGAAAGCTTATTGGATTTCAAATCGTTAAACAGTTTTAAAACAGCTTCACTGCGAATATTTTCGTTTTTTAAGACAGCTTCAATAATGTTGCTTTTTAACTCGTTTTCAAAAGCAATATCACTGTCATTGTCTGTTTTGTTGTTTACAGGTAAGTAAATTAAATATGTATTAAGATTATTGGTGTCAATAAAAATCCTGTCAAAATCTACAAGAATGTTTCCGCACTGCATAAATCCATTGTTTTTCACTTCCGAAACCGCCAGAAGGATTTTATAAATCACAGCCAAAAAACTCTCGTGAGACATCTGACCAATCAGCTGCTGAAAAGACTTGTATCCGGATATATTATAAATCAACTTAATTTTACCATTGTGAGATACCTTATAACACCTGATAAAGCCTCTCTCCTCTTGGTTTTGCAAAACCTTGTAACCAATATCAAAGAAGAGGCTATCTTCCTTAAGAATGTAACTTAAGCTGGAATTGTCCTTATTCTCTATAATTAAATTCTCTGCAATCAATCTGTTCAAAGATACCTAGCCCCCTAGTAAAATAAACAAAATCTTATATTTTAAAATGTTATTTTTTATCTTAATATAAATCATATTAAATAAATTATAGCAGAAAATATTAAATTTTGAAAGATGTCACAGATCCCATGTAAATAAATCAACATATTTCCGTAGTATTTATATGAAATATATTTTATCATTATTTGTAATAAATGTACAGTATTATAATGTTATCTAACATTGTTTTATGTTCACAATATAGTTTTAATCTTTTTTGTACATAATAAAAGAATTGAAATTATATTCTAGGATTTTAAGTAAATGTAATCAATAAGTGATGTTATATAAAGGAAGGATTTTCATGATAGTCAATGTAACAA
>ERZ795046.4358-NODE-4358-length-10375-cov-3.030039_pt1 | contig 10375 bp, 8 predicted proteins | sample MGYA00375130_ERZ795046 | MGnify/ENA primary metagenome ERZ795046 (study PRJEB30175, sample SAMN05720202) | activated sludge metagenome | isolation source: anaerobic digester from wastewater treatment plant | place: Japan | collected 2015-05-15 ...
TTTCACACCGGGGTCAAGTATAGAAATTACCTTAAAACCATCTTGGTGTAGCTTCTCTAACATTTTTTTATAGCTTGGAAAGTTATTCTTATTCCAAGTGAAGACTTTGTAATCTTGCATGTAGTCTATATCAAGGTAAATGACATCACATGGTATATCTTCTTTTCTAAATTTGTTTGCTATATCTAAAACTTCATCTTGAGTCATGTAGCTCCACCTTGATTGTTGATAACCAAATGCCCAGATAGGAAATGCTATGTTTTGTCCAGTAAGTCTGAGATATTGTTTTAATATTTCTCGTACGTTTTTCCCAGTTATTATATACTGATTAAATCCTTTACCACGTATTTTAAAAGAAATAGTTTTGTCATTTTTCGAATCTATATCAATTTCCATCCATCCTGGGTAATCTGTGAAGCAACCATAAACTTTATCAAAATCTTTTGATATGTATACAAAGAACGGAAAACTCTTGTAAAGGGGATCTGCTGATGGATGGTGTGTGAAATTATCTGTATTCCAAAAAACATACCGCTTTCCTTTTCTGTCAAGTGGACCAACTTTATCACCAAACCCGAAAAAATATCCTTCGTTTTCTATACGTCTTTTTAATGTTATATATTCGCCATCTACCTTATACTCTATATCTTTGAATAATTCGGAAAAATCGTTGGGTGAAGTTTCTTGAAATACATACCTGACAACTGCCTCACTATTGATGTCCGGTTCTCCATAAGTGATTTTGTATATCATAAATTTACCTCCGATATTAGCAGTTAATAATCATGTTATCTATCAATCTTGCCTTACCTACAAAAACAGCCAACGCAATTATTACTTTCCCTTCTATTTTTTCAATTGGTTTCAATGTCTCTTCATCAACGATTTCTACGTAATCTATTTTCAAAAGTGGATGATTAAGTATCTCTAGCATAAGGTTTTTAATCTTTGATACATCTCTCTCTCCGCTTTCTATCAATTCTTTCGCTTTTAAAAGGGATTTATGCAGTCTTGTTGCTTCCTTTCTTTCTTCTTCGTTTAAATAGACGTTTCTTGAAGACATGGCAAGTCCATCTGATTCACGAACAATTGGCATTTCAATCATTTCAACGTCCATATTAAGATTTTGGACCATCCTTCTGAGTATTCTAAATTGCTGTGCATCTTTTTGACCGAAATAAGCACGTGTGGGTTTCACTATGTTAAATAATTTTGTGACGACTGTGCATACACCTCTAAAATGTCCAGGCCTTTTGGCGCCGCATAGATATTTTGAAAGTTCAACTTCATCAACGTAAACGGAATAATTTTTCGGGTACATTTCTTCAACACTTGGATAGAAAACATAATCTACATTTAAAGGCTCAAGCAATCTTAAATCCCTTTCCAAATCTCGTGGATATCTGTTAAAATCTTCGTTAGGACCAAATTGAGTAGGGTTAACAAATATACTTACAACAACTATATCGTTATCTTCCCTGGCTTTTTTTACGAGACTCAAATGCCCTTCGTGCAAATAACCCATTGTTGGCACAAAACCGATAGTTTTTCCTTTATCAATAGCTTCTTTGGATAATCTTTTCATTTCATTTATCGTTTGAACAAGCCTCATGTTATTCACCTCCTAGCTATATTGCTCTTGCGTAAGTACCGTCTTCGACTCTGTAAACAAGCCCTTTTAATTCCATAATTGTGAGTAAAAGCAAAATTTCCGAAAGTGGTTTGGAAATCTTTTCAGATAATTGCTCAGGATTTAAATTTGTTTCCAAAGCTTCAAGCATTAACTTTTCATCATCATTCAACTCTATGATTTTGCGATGTTCTTTAAATCCATAATATTCCAAAATTTCAGATGGATGTGTTACAAGAAAAGCACCATTTTTGATTAAATAATTTGTACCTGTACTTGTTGATTTGAATATATCACCCGGAACTGCAAATATATCTTTACCTTGTTCTACACCAAATTTTGCGGTTATCAATGCGCCACTATCCGTTCCTGCTTCCGTTACCAAAACACCCTTTGAAACACCTGAAATAATTCTATTTCTTGCTACAAATGTATATTTTTGAGGTCCTTCCCAGGGTAAATATTCACTTATAACGCAACCATTTTTTATAATTTCTTGGTAAAGTCTTTCGTTTGATTTTGGGTATATATGATCTACGCCGCATCCTAAGACAGCTATTGTTGGTCTTAAGTTTTTCAAAGCTGTTGCGTGTGCGATACTATCAACCCCATAAGCCATGCCACTCACAATCACAAAGTGTTTTGATAAATCTGTTGAGAACATTTCTGTGACTTGTTTACCGTAATTGGTCATCTTGCGTGTCCCAACTACGGCAAACAAATCGTATGATAGAAATTCAACATTTCCCTTAGCAAATATAAAAACCGGAGGATCTGGAATATTTCTAAGCTCCTCCGGATATTCTTCACTCCAGTAAGTAATTAAAGAAATATCACCCTTCGATAATCTCATTTCAATTTTGCGAACTAAATCATTGAACTCTTTGATTTGCTCTGGGGAAATTAAAAGATTACTTGTGCTGTAAGAAATCAATTCATCAATATCTTCAAGTTTTTTCTTGCAAATTTTGTGAATAGCTACTATTTCTGTTTTTTCCATTAAAATGTATCCCCCATACGTGTGTGAATAATGATCAAAATAAATGATATAGAGTGTTTTTACTTCATGTTTGCGAGTATTTCTCTGATTTTTTCTTCTACACCATTTTTCTTACCAGGTAAACATTTGTCAGGTTTATCTCCTTTTGCGACAGCCTTTGCGTAACCTTCACAACCAGGATACCCACAAGCGCCACAATTTATACCCGGCAATGCTTCTAAAATTAGTTTAACAGTAGGATCTTCTTCTACTTTGAACTTTTCACTAACATAAGATAAGAAAAGGCCAAATGCAAAACCTATACCACCAAGTAAAATAGCTGAGTAAACGACCACCACACCGTTCACCTCCAGAAAATATAGAAAATCTATAAATTAAACCCACAATTTTATACAAATTACGATACAATTATAACTTAAATTTTTTTACAATGCAAATTGAGTTTTTTATCTAATAATGCTAAAAATGATTGCCGATTTTCTGATTTTGATGAATTCGTTTCATATAGTTAACACTAAACAACTTGAAATTTTACACTTTACAAGGTATAAATGTATTGCAGCGACCCCCCTATCCCCCCTTGGAAGAGTTGGAAAACTTTTTCAAGATACCCCCGGAAAAAACCGGGGGATTTTTTTATTCTTTCATTGGTATGATATAATATCAACGAAAGAATTTAATATTTCGGGGGATAAAATGGCAGGGATAGGATTTGAATTAAATAAATTGTTAAAACGAAACTCTTTTTTCTCAGAAACTATTGCATTCTTTTATTCAGCAAATATATCTGCAGGACCATGGATAATATCTTCGTTGACACTTTTTCTAATACAAGTTTATATACCTCAACAGAATATTCCATTCTTAGTCTCAGGAATTATCTATACTTTTATTTTTTCAACAATACTTTTTGGAAGCGTTGCAACTTCCGTCACACGTTATTTATCTGATTTGATTTATAAGAAGGAATTTAATAATATATATAAACTTTACACTTCGTCGGTTGGTTATGCATTTATATCTTCTGGGATATTTCTTACCTTGTTCTTCCTTATCAACAAAATTTCTGAGTGGCAAAAAATTATTCTTTTTTCATATTCTTTGATTGTTCTTTCAATAATTTGGGTTCAAGTTATTTTTATATCCGCTATTAGAAAATTTTCTCCTGTTATTCTAAGTTTTTTAGTCGGTGGTACTGCTAGTTTCTTTTTAACTTTGTACCTTTATAAAATCAAAAACGAATACTATGCTTACGCAGGTTATAATTTTGGTTTAATGATTATACTTACAATTCTTCAACTTTACATTCGAAGATATCTTTATTTAGGAGAAGAGGTGGAAAAAGAACAAAAAAATATTAATCCTCCGCTTTTTATACTCTCGATTAAGGCGTACAAAAAACAGGCACTATCAGGCTTTTTTACTTATATGGCTGCTTGGGTTGATGATTTTATCGCTTGGATTTATTTCAGATACAGTATTTCAAAAGGTTTTGTATTTGCGCCCCAGTATGATATTCCAATGTTTATCTCATACCTTTTTATAATTCCAACCTTGTCACTTTTCGTTCTAAACTTAGAAACGGAATTTTATTTTTACTATAGAGCCTTTTACAAGTCTATCGAAGAAAATCGCACTTTGAACTTTATAAGGATAAGTAAAAATAATTTAGACGAAAGTCTTTATTCTTCAACTAAACTTGTATTAGCGGTTCAATTTTCATTTATGTTAACTGGTCTTATTCTTTCTGATAGTTTAGCTGATTTGTTGAGGCTTGATAGCTACGGCTCAACGGCTTTAAAATTTGGTATCGTTGGTGCCGCTGCAAATGGAATTTATCTTTACATTTCTTTGATAGCGCATTACTTTGACTTGCCTGGTATACCACTTAAATCTTCTATAATGGCCTTTTTGATTAATTTATTTTTATCACCACTCACTGTCAAGCGTTTGCCTGGAATCGGTTTTGTCATTGGTTTTATTTTTGCCACGATATATAGTTTTATTAGATTTAATCGCATTTATTCTAATTTGCTCATGTTTGAGTTTTCAAGAAACAGGCTGAAACTTCCGAAGGTAGGGGTTATAATTCATGAAAACAAATAAGTTTGGGACAAAATCAAGGTTTGGAGAAAAAATGAAAAAAATAGTATTCTCTGGCTCGTTTTCCATATGGTTTATAGAATATTTTTTGGTGATGTTTTTCGTATATATACTTTTCTTAATGCATTGGTTAAATGTAAATATATTTGTTTCTCTGCTCATAGGCTTGGTTTTTATATGGTCTGCTCGTCATGGTCTTCTTGCGTTTATAGTCTCTATGCTTTCTTTTGAGATGATATTTTTATATATTTTGAAAAAAACTGGAAATCTTATTTTTCCTGCAAATGCAACATCTGTTTACGTTATAGTTCTTGGGCTTTTCATTGGTATTATAGGAGAGATTTTAAATAAAAGGCTTAGAACAACGGAAAACGAGAGAAAAAAGCTTGAAATGGAGAGGAAAAATCTCGTTGAACATATTGAAACGTTAAAGTCTGTTATTAGCCAGCTTGAGCTTAGAATATATTTTGAAGGTCAAGGGATGATAGACCTTCTTGAGAGATTGCAAGAACTTGAAATATTAGATCTTGATGAGATGCTTACAAGAGCAGTAAGTATAATTGCGGAGTTTTTTGAAATTGAAAATTTGAAACTTTACAGTGTGGATAAATATTTTCTAAGGTATGTTGCTGGTATAGGCAAGAAGAATCTGCCAAATTCTTTTGAAGCGAAAAATTCAAAAGTAATATCAAGGGCTTTGGAAAAAGGATATGCTTCTTTACCAGAGGTTTTGCTTGAAATGGAAATAGAAAATTTTGAACCGTGGTTTGCTGTTTCAGTTGGAAGAGGAGATGACACATTTGGAGTTTTTGTGGTTGAAGATATAACTCCTGACAAGTTTTCCCAAACGCTGATACTTTATATGCAGTCTATTGCGTCCTGGCTTAATGCAAATATTAAAATAGTCAAAGAAGAGACGAAACTGCTCGAAGAACGATTTAAGAATACCGACGGTACATGGAGTGAGGAGTATTACATTAAAAAGAAATCAGTACTCGACAAGAGAAGAGAAAAGTTCGGAATTCCATACGAAGAGCTATGTCTAATATACGATAAAACAATTCATGGCTCAGTTATAAAAGAATTTAGAGCATCTGATATAGCTACTGCTAAGGGAATCGGTGATAGAGTTCAACTTAAGGTGTTGTTGTCTGTTTGTGATGAAATTGGTAAAAAGAAGATTATTGAGAGGTTGGTTAGTAAATATGAAATCCAAATGTGTTAATAAAGAGGAGAAGTATAGAAAGAGGGAAGGTATAAATTATATTATCTTGCTGAATATTACTAATGTATTCCTTATATTGATAAACCTAATAACCATTTACCTCTACGGGTTTCGTTTCCAGAATTTTTTAGTTTATTTAATTTCAGCAGCGATTTACTATCTCTATAGGAAAAATCTTCCGGAAATTATCGTATTTACGCTTTCATATCCTCTTGCTTGGCTTTATATGATACCTTTAAAAAATGAAGAAATTGAAGATTTTTTCAACATTCCGCTTATGCCTGAAATTGTTATGAAAATTGATAAAGAAGCGCTATCTACTTTACCAATAAAAACTGTTCTGACTATTGGAGCGATTTCAGAAAGAAAAGCTGTGACTTATGATATATTTGCCCAAGTAACAAGAGGTATAAATATAGAACAAAACATGAAATATCTACAGCAACTATTGAAGGATCCTCATATGGATGTCTCATTATACGCTGGCCAAGCTCTCGAAGATATAGAAAATTATTTTGAGTACCATATTTCAAAGACAAAAAATGAAAATACAATTCATTCGTGTTTGTTCATATATAACTACCTTAGAACGGGAATATTACGTGGAGCTCTAAAGGAAAAATATAAGCTTTTGCTTATGGACAAGTTTGGTAAAGTAAGTGATAGAATATATCTTTACTATGAAATGATGTATTATTTGACAGGCGATATAAATTATCTTTTGGAAAGTTTCAAAAAGACTAAGAATATGGAACATTTAAGATTATTTGTCTTTGAGAAACTTAAAAGACAAGATTACAAAGAAGCAAGAGCTATATTATTCCAACATACAAAAGCATTGGTATGTGATATTTCTAATCTAATAAGCAATTCAAGGAAGTGAAATGTGTGGATTTACAGGAAATAAGTGATTTTTATAAAAAAAGATTTATCCTTGAGGCTTTACCACCACGTGGGGTTGTTTTAGAAAAATACGTTGATTTTTGTATTAAAGCAGTTGAGTCTGGTGCGGAGATAATTGCTGTAACCGATCTTCCAATGGGTAGTGCGCGTGTATCACCTATAGCTCCTGCACATATTTTAGTTGAGAAAGGTATAGATGTAATAATGCATTTTTCCAGAACGACAAGAAATGCGATAAGAATTGAGGGAGATTTGATAGCATCTCACATGCTTGGTATAAAAAATTTATTGATTTTATCAGGTGATGATCCACGCGTCGGTACTTATCCTTTTTCATCATGCATTGAAGATTTCAGTATATACGATGTATTTAAATTAGTAAAACTTTTAAATGAAAAAGGGGAAGATCTTGCTGGATTAAAGATATTTGGTAAATTTTCATTTAACCCCGGAGGCGTATTTAGCCCCTTTGAAAAAGACTATAAGCAAACGATTCAAAGAATGAATACAAAAATAGAAAACGGTTGTTTATTTTTCGTTTCGCAACCGGTGTTTAATGAATCAACAATCCTTAATTTCTTAAAAAAGGCTGAAGGGGATTTGAATGAAACAAAGATATACGTCTCTCTAATGGTTTTTGAGAGTGTTCAACAACTCGAGTATTTTTCCAAAGTTCCGGGGGTTTTCGTTCCGAAAGAGTATTTTCATCAGAAAGATGATAGAGCACTAAAAAATTATTCATACAAAAATTGTTTGGGCATTATAGAAAAACTTTCGCCTTATGTACAAGGATTCTATTTAACGTCTACTACAAAAGATTTAGAAATAATTAAAGGGTTAGCTGAAGTTATTCAAGGAGCTGATTAATTAATATGATTTACATAGTAGCATTATCAAATTCAAGTCAAATCGAACCTGTCTTTTGTGAGTACAATGGGCACATTGAAATAGGTGAAAGAGTTTTACTTCAGCATAAAGGTAAAAAGGTTTTAGGTTATGTAATTGGTAATCAAGAATGGGCCCCTTGCGATGAATTTTTACCTAACCAGAAATCAAGCTCAGAATATTCAAAAATCATTGAGCGAATGGATTATATATCTTTTCTTGAAAAATCAAGGGTAAAAGCTTTATACAGTTTAGCGAATTTTTACTTTTCTGGATTAGGTAAATACTTTGACATATCTTTTCCAAGTAAATTTGATGATTATTTTTCACTTTTTGTTGAAAGTGTAAGTCCTTTTGTAAATATCGAGAAAATGCCATACGAAGAATTCAAAAAAATCAAAAATTATAAAAAGTATAAAAATAACGGTTTGGTCAAAGTTTACAGAGATTTTGAAACGAAAAAGCCAAGACCAAGAAAAAGGGGAGAATGCGTTTACTTAAAAATTTCTTCAATTGAATTGTCAAAATTAAAACTAACAGTATCGCAGAGTACGGTTGTTAATTATTTACTTCTCAAAGGTCCTACCGAAGTTGAGCAAATAATAGAAGATTTAGATATAAAGAAAGATGTTATTGTACAATTAAAAAATAAAGGAATAATTGAGATTTTAGAGCAATGTAGTGATTTTGAAACACTTAATATAAAACCACAGAGAGTTATTTTAAGTGACGAACAAAAGAGTATAGTTGACAAAATACTTTCATACGATTTTAGAAAAGAAAAGAAACACCTTGTTTTTGGACCAACTGGAAGTGGCAAGACAGAGGTTTATCTCGAGGTCATTGAAAAATACTTACCATTTGGTAATGTACTATATTTAGTTCCAGAGGTATCTTTAACTGAACAAACGATAGCAAGGCTTAGAAAAAGATTTCCAGATTTATCTATAGCGGTTTACCATAGCTATTTAACAGAATCAAAGCGCGTTGAAATTTGGGCGAAAGCGGTTAAAGGTGAGATAAATATATTAGTTGGTCCAAGAAGTGCTGCGTTTGTGCCTTTAAAAAACCTTAATCTTGCAATTGTTGATGAAGAACATGATGAAGGCTATTACAATAATTCTGAGCCTTTTTACGAAATTCACGCATTTCTTGATGCTTTGCCAATTACTGTTGTATATGGTTCAGCTACCCCTTCTTTGGAAAGTTATAAGAAAGCCAAAGATGGGGAATATGTATTTCACAAGCTTACTAAACGTTACAACGTTGAATTACCAGAAGTTGAAATTGTGGACATGAATAAAACAAAGAAAGTTACTTTCTCTATATCTGAAATCTTATACAATAATCTAAGTAAAGTGCTTGAAGCTGATAAATCAGCCATAATATTCACGAGGCGAAAAGGTTTTTCAAGGGTGCAATGTGCTGTATGCGGTTATATAGTAAAATGCGAACATTGTGATGTTGCAATGACTTATCATTTAGATTCCAATAATTTAAAATGTCACATCTGTGGAAGTGAGAAGGAATTATCCTTAAATTGTCCTAACTGTGGTTCAAATATGTTCATAGATAGAGGAACTGGTAGCGAGAAAGTTGAAAAAGAGCTCCAGCAACTCTTTCCATCGAGAAATATTGGAAGGATTGATGCAGAAATAGCTGATACCCCAGAAAAACTAAAAAAACTCCTAGATTATTTAAGAGAAGGAAAAATCGATATAGTTGCTGGAACAAAGATGATTACGAAGGGGTTAGATATATACAGAATAGCGCTCATTGGTGTTGTGGATGTTGATGCTTTAATTTCTTATCCTGATATAAACGCTCCACTGAGAACATTTCAACTTTTAGTTCAGGTAATTGGTAGAGCAGGGCGAAGTGAAAAGGGAAAGGCGATAATTCAAACTTATAAGCCAACCGATCCAGTAATAACATTTGCGAGTAATCAAGATGTTGAAGGGTTCTATGAGAGAGAACTTGAGATAAGAAAACAACTGAATTATCCACCTTTTGCGTCTGTAGTTGTATTGATTTACGCCAATCTGAATCAGGAAATAGCGCGAGAAACAATTGACACTGTTGCAGATGAAATAGAAAACATTGTAAAGAAAGAGAAAAAGGTCCAAGAAGTTTATAAATATTACTTAGAACTTCTTGGACCTTCTGAACATCCTATATTTAAAGCAAATAATAAGTACCGATATCAAATATTTTTCAAGACAAACAACGTACCAGAATTAGTAAGGCTTTTGAAAAAGATAATCTCAAATTACTCTGGGGAATGGATTATAAAGGTGAATCCAAACGAAATATGATTTAAAATTATTTCTTTGATTTTTTCATTATCGTTCCAACGGATAATGCCGTGAGGAGAATTATTATTCCCCAACTCCAAGCCATAAAAACGAGCGCTGTGCTTGACATATTATCACCCCTATTTATCTTTTTGCGCTTCTAATTTTTTACTGATACTTCTGTATGTAAGGATAAAGCTCGATATGAAAATTACTATAAGAACAATTCTCGCCGCGATGACCCAAGGAATTAGTACAGAGTTATCTTTAACAAAATCCGGTATCAATTTGAAGTAACCATTCTTTGCGAAATCTATCGTTGAGAAAACAAGTAA
>ERZ795046.4373-NODE-4373-length-10344-cov-524.098649_pt1 | contig 10344 bp, 6 predicted proteins | sample MGYA00375130_ERZ795046 | MGnify/ENA primary metagenome ERZ795046 (study PRJEB30175, sample SAMN05720202) | activated sludge metagenome | isolation source: anaerobic digester from wastewater treatment plant | place: Japan | collected 2015-05-15 ...
TCCATGTCGCCTTCTCTCGGATAGAATGCCACACCAGACGAAAAGGTTAATCCAGTATTTCTGTAGAAACAGTCGAGAATTCTCGTCAAAATCTTACTCACTTCTTCTTTATTCGTTGTCTTTAATATTATTACAGCCTCATCTCCACCGTATCGGAATGCAGCATCGTACTTTCGAATGTTCAGATTTATACATTTTCCAAATTTTCCGAGTACCTCGTCACCCTTCGCATGGCCGTACGTATCGTTCACAACCTTGAATTTATTCAAATCTAAAAATGCGATGGAGAATTCCGAAAGTGTGCTATTTTGCACAAAATCTCGCATCATTCTCCTCGTCTTCAAACCAGTGAGTATATCCGTTTCTGCTTCTTGTTTTACCGTATCAAGGAATCTTTTATTTTCTAAGATGAGTACCATCTCTTGACCTAAATCTTTAAGTACATTCAATTGATAATTCGTAATTGGTTTCAAGTCGAAATTGTTGTCGGCAATCAATAATCCCAAAATGTTGTTACCACTCTTAAGTACAAAAAGTACAAATTCTTTTGTGATATCGAACTGCTCTGCAATTAAAGGTTGCTGATCCCTCGAAAAGATGTGGGGCATACCATCTGCATAGTCTTTCACAAGCTCAAAGTCAATCGATCTCCCTGCGTATGGAATCTCCAAGGCAGACTTGAAATCCTTTGACACGGTATCTAAGAAATCTTGCATGTTGAGCTCTATATCCTCGATCGCTTCCCATATTCCACGTGCCTCATCGAATGTCCTGGGTCCTAATGCTTTTTGAAAAACGAACTTCCCACCCATGTAGTAAAAGAACATCGCCCTGTTGAATGAACCTGCATATCCTGCAGTTATGCCCGTAAGAAATCCATATATCACCGTATTCACATTGCTATCCGGTTGCAATGCATATTCAATTATCAATTTTGAATTTATGAAACTTTGTGCATATTTCGTTGCCTCATGGTGAATTGAATAGAGTGCCCATGAAATCTCTTCTCTCATCTCTCTAAGCATCTTGTAGACAATTCGCTGAGGCGATAAAAGGAGAGTGTTGTAATCAACTGTAAAAGAGCCTTTGTCTGAATACAATACCACCTTTTGTTCTTCAACCTTGTCAACGATCGATACCTTGTTGATCTGAGCGCAAGAGAGCTTTCTCGACAATTTCCAGAATCTGAAGATATTCTCTGGAACTAACTCGGCATTCTTGTATATGCATAGATCAACTTTGAAGTATATGTCATGCTTGATTATCTCGTTTAGTAGATAGGAGATGTAGCTATCCAAGTACGCAATGTTGATATTCCTTTGATACTCGTTCCAGTGAATAACACGCACTTGAAGCTGCTTTGCAATCCATTCGAGAAATTCGTTGTCTCTCTCATCAAATGGTGCAACGTAATGACTGTCTATATCTATCTCACCGTATACGCTGCCATCTTTTCTCAGAATTGGGACAACAATCTCGCTCTTCACATGCGGGCTGCACGAAAGATAATTCGTCTCTTGAGTCACATCTTGAACGATGAACGTCATCTTAGTTTCCGCAGCTTGACCGCATATACCCTTTCCAACTGAGATCTTCACATGCTCGGTAGGCTCGCCGACATACGGACCGAGCACAAGTGTATTCTCTTCGTCCATGAGATAGAATCCCGTCCAGTTGTAATATGGGACGTACTCATCGAGCAGTATTGGTATCTTTTCAAGTAACTCATCGTTTTTCAATTTTTCGATCTGAGTTTTCAAAGCCTCGAAAATCTCGCCCTTATCGTAGTAAGTACCCTCCAGCTCGCCATGTCTAAAATGGATTGCCGCTTGATATATTGCTTCAGGAAGTTTCTCCAATTTACCCCTTCTCCAAAGCGAGAAAACATCGAAGACTATGATCTTCTCATTCTTGCCATCTACAACTACCCAATCTTTTATGCCAATGCCTGCTATGAGAAAAACAACAAAATCTTCCTTGTCCAATTCCAAATCTCTTGCATGTTCCCTTACATGTGCAGCAACTTCATCTCTTATTCGTTCTTTATACTCTTCGAAATCGTGAGAAAATTGAGTTAACTCATTTCGGGGCACGCTTGCTAACAGCGATTCAAAATCCTCAAATCTTGCCTCGTAATTCTCTGTAATCGGCTTGAACGGTAGTGCTTTCCAAAATTCATACCAACCGCTCTTCTCGCAAGACAATATCTCGAGAAAATCGCCAACGTGGTTTTCAACGATACTCCTCATCATCTTCACCCCTGAATTTTTCTTCGAGTACCTCATATTTCAAATCATCAGTGACTTTTATCCTCAATTCCTTATTACCGTAGACCACGTCGAGCACATCACCGGGCTTAACTTCATATGATGGCTTGAGAGTTCTTCCATCCTTCTTCACAAGCCCCGCTTTTGATACCTCTTGAGCTATCGTCCTTCTCTTGATAATCCTATTGACCTTCAAAAACTTGTCAAGCCTCATATGTATGGTCCCACCCCATCAAATTGATGATCATCCCACATAAAAAATTATATCACCATTCAATATAATTCGCTATACGAATTTATTTTGACTATCTTTGAATATTAGTTATACCACATCTCTACGTACCTATTTGATGCATTCCAGAACATGTATTCGTTTATTCCAAGGTCTTTCAATGCCTTAATCTCTTTTCTAATTGCATTCTCATCGTAGGTTATATGTCCCTTCACCCACGTTGCGGTGAATGATTGTATCCATGGCCTTATACGTGCGGGCGTTGGTATGTTACAATTTCTCCTCACACCGTCCAAAACAGACCTGTAGACCGTTTCGTATGGAAACTGATCAGGAATCGAAAGGCCAAATGAGCCATTTGCATAGTGGCTTGGATACACCATTGGACAGATGTAGTCAACAACGTTGGAAATGGCCTCCCAATATTGACCAATGCCGAGGTCATCGACTGCAGTGGAAACGAGCCCGAAGACATCTGCTGCCAAAGGTACATTGTATGGTGCGAGTTCTTTCTTAGAGTAAATGAGAAATTTCTGTATGCACTCTGCGAAAGAGTCATCACCTGTCTTGCGTAAGTTAACACGATTTCTATCGTACTCCGTCAATTCTGGGAAGCGGACATAGTCGTACTGTATCTCATCGAATCCAACCTCAGCGGCCTCTTTTGCCACGGACACATTGTACTCCCACAATTGCTTGTCGTATGCAGAGGCCCACGGCACTTTGTATATACCCATGTAAGGAGCACCGGTATCTTTGTAAACTATCGCACGATCCATATGTGCTCGTGCATATGAAGGATCTTTAAACGCTACTATTCTCGCTATTACGTATATACCAGCTGCCTTTAATTCCGAAACAACACTCTTCATCTCCTCTTTTGAATAGAACGCATCTTCATTCGCCTTTGGAACAAACTTTGCAGCTGCTGATGTTGTGAAAAGCATTAAACCATCGTCATCTTTTACATCTATAACGAATGCATTCAAATTTGTCTTCTTAGCAAAAGAAATCCAGTTTGCTATCTTTTCTTTAGTGTTGACGGAAGTACGTGTGAGATATATCCCCCTGACATCCGATACCCTTCCAAAAGTCTTGCTCACAGGCTCAAAAGATATATCTTCATAACCACTCCCCGCAATCGGTTTCAAAGAGCTGCTCAAGAATGCTGAACGTACCCACCCTATGATTTTGCCATCAGGTGTTCTGTATGCTACCTTTGTAAATGTCTCGGTACCGAACTTCGTTTCATCAAGCTTTTGCACGTAGGAGGCATATTTCAGTGTGTCTAAGACCTTCCCTCCCGGTGCGTCGAATATACTAACGCCGAATGCACTGACAAAAAGATATTTGGAAGCATCTATCGAAGAGCTTCCAAGAGCGATGGAAGTTGAATTTTTAGCTAAATCGTTATCTGATGCATCTTTAAAAGATGAATTACTTTCAGCATCTGTACCTTCATCTTTTACAACTTGATTCGTTTGGCTTTGAGAATTAGAATCAATCGATTTTACTGCCACATCTTTTGAACTTGATGAATTTGTAGAGACGTTTGAACTGTCAACATTCGTTACGTCATTTGAGTTTGTCGATTCTTCACTTGCATCGGTAGATATGACTATGATATCTTCGAAAGATGTCTGAATGTCTTCTGTTGATGCAGCGTCTACATTGAAATCATTAGAAGTAGCATTAGAACTAACATTAGAAGTAGTTGTAGGGGCAGGTAAAGATTGTTCATCTCCATTTTTACCATTCAGTGGATTAACGTCCAGATTAGCGACATCGGAAACGTTAGGTTGATTCCCATCTTGGGCTATTGGCAAGTTAGAAAATGTGGGTGAGCCATCCTTACCTTCAGAAAAGATAACGGCAAAAAAAATACCTAATGAAACAACAAAGAGCAAAGCAGCTATCAATCCCACCTTTAGTCTCGTACGTTTCGCACGTTCTATAGCCTTCTTAAGCGGTTTACTTAGTTTGACTCTGTCGTCGTTTTTGTAATCGTTGTCACCAGCCATATGAAACCTCCTCAAAACATCCCCTCAAAGTATTTAACAAGAATCTTTGTCTGATTAATAATTATACCATTTTATCCATTTTCTTGAAGAAGGCAATATCTTTTAATATATTTTCAAAATGTATTGACTTTTAAAAATACACGGTGTATAATAAATCGACCGTTGAAATGGTGATCAACGGCGAGTAAATTAGATTTTAGGAGGCGTTGTTAACATGAAAGGAACAGTTAAGTGGTTTGATGCAAAGAAAGGCTACGGATTCATAACGAAGGAAGACGGAGAAGATATCTTCGTTCACTACAGTGCTATTCAGATTGATGGGTTCAAAACACTCAAAGAAGGCGACAAGGTCGAATTCGAAGTTCAGAATGGTTCAAAAGGTCCTCAAGCAGCTAACGTTAAATTAGTTAAGTAAGCTTTCGAGGAGAATAATCCAGCCCCCTTTAAGGGGGCTTTATTATTTCACTTGCCAAGAGCGTTTTCGTAAGGCCTCATCATTCTCAGGTGAATTTAATACAACAAAGCCCCCAACGATTGGGGGCTTTGCATTTGTTGCTATATCAAACCTATTTAGCAGCACTTTCAACTTTCTCACTACTCTTGCTTTCTGTCTTCGAGTTGTTTCTACTATCGGTGATGTAATACCCGTTTCCCTTAAAAACAATTCCTACCTTACTTATACCCTTGAACATGTCTCCACCACACTTACTGCACTTTATCGACGGTGTATCGTTGATTCCATGAAGGTGAAGCTCTTCATTTCCACACTTCGAGCACACATATCTGTACATTGGCATAATCTCACCTCCACTATCTTTGTGCTTTTACATTCACTATATTATAATTTATACCAAAACTGTGTAATTTTCAAGTATCAGAATAGTTAAGAATCAGAAGAATCAGATGATAGTTGTTTGATTCTTACCATTTTTCTTAGACATATACACTGCATCGTCGACCCTTTTTAGAAGCGATTCTATTGTATCATTTCCATTTAGTTGAGTCACGCCAAGACTTATCGTCACATTAACTACATCACCGTGGAACTCCTCTTCAACTTTCCGCCTTATCCTTTCTGCAATTGCAAATGCCCCGTTCAATTCAGTTTGTGGTAATAGTATCAGTATTTCTTCCCCGCCCATTCGAATGGGAAAGTCACTCATTCTCGTGTTTTTGAGTATAACACTTCCGACCCTTCTTAAGACATCATCACCTTTCAAGTGGCCGTGAGTATCGTTGATCTTCTTAAAATCATCTATGTCGAGCATTATCAAAGAAAGCGGCATCGAATCGGCCAAACTTGAGACATACAACCTTTCGATTTGTGAATTGAAGACAAATCTTGTCAAAAGTCCAGTCAATTGATCCTTTTCGAGCAACATTCGCACTTCTTCATTCAAGCGCCGCAAACTCGCATTTTTCGATTCCAGTTCCTTCAAATAGACATTGATCTCTTCCCTTTGATTGAGATACGCCTTGACTGTACGTGATAACTCACCAATCTCATCTGGTCTTTGCGTATATTGTTCAATATTATCGACTGTCCCATTCTCGATCGAGTATACAATCTTGTTGAATGGCCTTATGAGGTTTGCGGAAAGATATGCGGCAATGTAGGACATGAAAATCACAAAAACTGCGCTGAATAAGACAACTGTAACGATTATATTCCCAATTAGATAATTGTAATTTGAGAAAGCTGCAGTGAAATTCAAATATCCAATCGTTACATTGCTACTATTCTTAAGAGGCTTTGCAAAATTCAAAATTTCCGAATCTGTGTTTGGCAGAGTCTCTGAAAATTTTACATCCGAATTAGCCAGTTTGCGAAGCTCGAAAAAATCGGAAAGGTCGTAAGTATTGCCAACAACGAAAAATCCTACTGGGTCTTCCCTTTTCACATCACTGCTCTTGCATATACTATAAACAAAGTACTCTATGGGAAAATTGAAAGATTTTGGCAAATCATACTCATGAAATCTATTTTTTAGGTCCTTTACATCAAGTCCTTTTAGATATCTTAGTATCCTTTCATCGTTGCCGTCTGCATACACAAAATTGTCCAAGTTATATACAGCTACGAAATCTATACCATATTTCTCAAAGTGATCTATATCGAGATATGCCTCTTCAAATCCTCTGTCGGGATTCTTCGTATATGCGTATAACTCACTCCAAAGAGAATAGCTTTCAGCAACTGAATTCATCCTCTGAGAATACAGATTTGAGATTTGTTCAACCATTCTGCCATAATTTTGTTTCTCGATTTCAAAACTCCTTTGCACATTCTCAATGACGAGCATTGTCATACCAAAGGCTATGAAAAGCAGTACAATTAAAGATATTAAGAATACCCTTAAAATTCTCCTTTTAAGCATCCCCACACACCGTCCTATAGCATGAATCTCTTCAAAAATGTTTTAGCTTACAGAAGTATCTTATCAAACATTTGTTTAGATACAATTATATTACTCAAATTGCGATTGACAAAATAAATTATGAGATGTAAAATTTACCATGATTTAGTTATTTGGAATCCATCGAGATAAGTTATTTGAAAAACGTCGTAAAATCGAGAATAGTCAAAAATAGTTGAAGAAACTGGAGATTTGAGAGCATAATCGAAGAATTGACTTGACAAAAATGAGAAATGTGGTATAATAGATCTTGATCAACAAAAGTTCCGGCGTAGCTCAATCGGTAGAGCGGGTGGCTGTTAACCACTAGGCTGGGGGTTCGAGTCCCTCCGCCGGAGCCAAGTTGTAAAGAAATGGAGCTTAATAAGCTCCATTTTTTTGTTATTCACTTCACTTTTCCAAATCATCATAAACTGTTTTTATGATCCTACAAAACTTCAATCCTTGGCCAAAACCGACAGTTTGAAAAAGAACTATTTTATGTGTCCTGTCCGCAAAAGCTCTTTCAGAACATTTTTTCTTGACTTTTCTTTTTTACTCTTGTAAAATATTATTTAAGATAGAAAGTCAAAAATGGGATTTAGTATACAATTTTTACAAGTATGAAAACAAACATGTTATGTAAAATATTAACTATTAAACAACTGATCGAATATCCGCAGCGTACGAAGCAACTATCTGTAGCCTTACAGAAGCACGAAGATTTCTCCATTAGAACGTCTAGTAGTGATTTCAAAAATGATACAATTGATAATTGGTTTGCTCAAGTAGGTTTAAAAACTTTTGATAAAACGAGGTAAGAAGATGAGTGAAAAAATCAGTAAGTCAGTGAGGATTGACATTAAAGAAGAGTTAAAAGCAATTTATCCTCAAGTCTTTGAGGATAATAAAATCAATTTTGAGAAGCTTAAGTCGTTGTTAAGTGGCGAGATTATTGAAAATGAAGACGATAGATTTTATTTTAATTGGGCTGGGAAAAATAATATTTATAAACTTATCCAATCTCCTGCTTACGGAACATTAAAACCTGATAAAGAGAAATCTGTCGATTTTGATAATACAGAAAACATTGTTATCGTCGGTGAGAACTTAGAGACGCTTAAATTACTACTCAAGCCATATTTTGGCAAAGTTAAGATGATTTACATTGACCCACCATATAACACCGGGAAAGATTTTATTTACCGCGATAATTTCAAAGAGCCATTGAAGGATTATTTAGAAAAAACGGGACAGATTGACAGTGAAGGGAAGAAGCTCACTACAAACACAGAAGCAAGTGGAAGATACCACTCCGATTGGTTAAATTTTATGTATCCAAGACTGTTTTTAGCAAGGCAATTATTGAGGGATGATGGAGTTATTTTCGTTTCAATAGATGATCATGAAGTCCATCATTTAAGAATGATAATGGATGAGATTTTTGGAGAAGAGAATTTTGTAAATCTTATTACAGTAAAAGTGAGAGAAAGTGCTGGAGAAAGTGGAGGGGGTGAAGACAAAAGACTCAAAAAACATGCAGACTTACTTTTGATGTTTGCTAAAAATCGCCAAAATTATAATTTACCTAAAATTTATACGAGGACATCTCTTGAATATTTATTAGCACTAAAAGAAAGTATTGGTGATGAATTTGTGTATTCAGATGTAATGATTGAAATGAACGGAAGACAGTATAAAAAAACAATCAAGGATGGCGAGGGTAATGATATAAATATATATACTTATGAGTCTTTTATAACACAAAACATTAGTAAGCTAGCAAAACAAGAGAAAGTTAGTTTATACGAAATATACCAAAAATATTTTGATAAAGTTTACACGTCTTATAATGCAAGAACATCTATTAGAAATCGAGTAAAGGATGCAATGCCTGATTTTGATGGATTGATAGAAATCGAATACGTTCCAAAATCAGGAAAATATAAAGATAAATTAACAAATAAGTTTTTCGTTGGGAGAACAAAGAGATTAATTGCTTGGCTTAAAGAAGTAAGTGAATTAGATAATGAAGTAATAATGATAAAAAATGAAGTAGGAACTTTATGGACTGATATTAGCTGGGCAACCTTAGCAAGTGAGGGATGGATAAAATTTAACGATGGTAAGAAACCAATAGAATTTATAAAAAGAATGTTACTTATAGGGAATACTAAAGAAAACGATTTAGTATTAGATTTTTTTGCAGGTTCTGGTACAACAGGCCATGCTGTCTGGGATTTAAACAAAGAAGATGGTGGCAATAGAAAATTTATCCTCGTTCAACTTGATGAAGAAGTACAAGATGAAGAGATTAAAAAGGAGTTTCCTACCGTTGCAGATATTTGTATTGAAAGATTAAAAAGAGTCTCAGAAAAATATAAAAGAGAAAACGATGCGAGTTTATTTAAAAGTGATCAGGACTTTGGATTTAAGGTTCTTAAACTCGATAAATCAAACTTCAACCTTATGGATGAATTTGAGATCGACAAAGGGGAAAATATTGATGAATTGAAAAGGAAGTATCTTGAATGGCTCGGCTTGTTCGTTAATCAACCATTGGTCCCTGGTTGGAAAGAGATTGATGTTGTATATGAAGTAATGTTGAAAGAAGGATTGAGCCTGAACTCTAGAATTGAAAAGGTTAAAATTAAAGATGATGACTTCTATCACGTAAGGGATGAAGAACAAGACTTGGAGTTTTATATATCACTTAAAGATAATTTTGCTTCCGAAACTATTGAGGAAATAAGAACTTCAAAGTACAAAGGAAAGATGTTTGTCTTCTTAGACATGGCATTGACAGATAGTGACAAGATAAACCTAAGCGCTTTTGTCAGATTAAAGGTGATCTAAGATGTTAAAACTAAACTTTGACGCAAAGCTGGATTTTCAAATTGATGCAATAAATTCTGTGGTAGATTTATTTAAAGGACAGGTCAGAAGGTCTTTTGACTATACTTTCCAAATTGTTCCGAATCAATTAGACCTTTCTGATGAGAAAATTTTTGAAAATTTACTAGAGGTTCAAAGTAAAAATGGACTTCCATTGTCTAACGCAGATGATTTACAAAAGCCATACAACTGGACCATCGAGATGGAAACAGGAACTGGTAAGACTTATGTTTATCTAAGGACAATTTTAGAATTAAATCAGAAGTATGGATTTACAAAATTTATTATTGTGGTTCCGTCAGTTGCTATAAAAGAGGGTGTGTTAAAAACTTTAGATATTACAAGAGAACATTTCAAGCAGCTTTATGATAATTTACCTTATACCTATTTTTCCTACAACTCTGACAATCTCGTAATGGTTCGGATGTTTGGTCAAGATACAAATTTGCAGATAATGATTATTACAAAAGATGCCTTCAATAAGGATATAAACATAATCCATAATGTCCACGATAAGATAGGAGATAAGCCAA
>ERZ795046.4383-NODE-4383-length-10321-cov-5.685661_pt1 | contig 10321 bp, 5 predicted proteins | sample MGYA00375130_ERZ795046 | MGnify/ENA primary metagenome ERZ795046 (study PRJEB30175, sample SAMN05720202) | activated sludge metagenome | isolation source: anaerobic digester from wastewater treatment plant | place: Japan | collected 2015-05-15 ...
TAAATAAATTAAAACAGCACATCCTGAATGAAGAAGTATATTAAGTAAGTGATAGCCAAAAGTATTCCCTTTTGAGATTTTGTAAACAATTGCATAAAATAATGTCTGGAATGGTCTGTAAAAAAGGTCCTCTTCACCTGCACATTTAAATAAATTTGAAGTAAAATAATATTTCAAAAATTTAAAATTTTTGATAAATCCATTATTAACAACAAGAGCAATATCATCAAAAATAAACGGGTTTACAATTGAATTAAGATAGACAAGAAAAATAATTAAAAAAAGGAAAATTTTTTCTTTTTGAGTCATCAAATTTTAATAAATTATCTGGAATATTGTTTTTGCAATTAAAGCAACTGCAATTGAAACCATACCAATTAATCCCATTCCACAGGAATATCCTGCAAGTATTATCGGTGTATATCTTCTCCAGTTAGGTCCTATTTTTTTTGCCATATAAAATCTTCCAAGAAGTGCTCCAATAAACATTGGAAATGCATAATGAGGTAGAGTTGTAATTCCACCAACCATTCCATAAAATGTCCCAATTGGGATTTTGAGTAATAAAAATAGTCCATAAATAAGGAAACTTATAAAAGTTGAACTTAATATATATTTTGCCTTTATTGCTTTTATCATCCACTTTTCACCTGTTGGTAATGTACTTGTTGTCCAAAGTGCTTCAAATGTGGCATTCATAGGCCAGATTTTCTGAACATATGGATATGCAGAGGAAGGTATTGGATTCATTTTCCATATTATCTGCCAGAATAAAAATGTTGCAATAAGAGTTATACCAAAAGCAGTAAATTCTCCTTTATACCATGAAGTAAATCTTGTTCTTGTAAGTTCAAGTTGTTTAAATGCCTGTGCAGTATGTCCATGATTAAAATATGGAATCGGAGCATACCATATTTCAACTCCTTTATATCCACTTAATATAAATGTTGCTTCTCTTAACATAGGAAATGCAATGCCAGTAGCAACTCCTGTTATTCCAAACATTCTTGCAGATGTATAACTTAAAAATGGAGTAAGAATTATACCAAAGAAAATGAAAATCCATACAGGAAAATTTGGAACAAGGGTTTTTGTTATTATAAGATATAAAATAGTTGATAATATCCATATTCCAATTGCTACTGGTATAGGATAGTCACCTCTATCAGGAGGAATTGTAACTGCCTGTTTTTCATTATCTTTGTTTTTAAAACTTGAAAATGCTCTTAATACTCTCCATATTCCTATAATACCAACGACTATTCCTGTTCCAATAGTTGCATTTATCCAGAAATCCATTGTAGTTACAACATTTGCTGGAACTGCTGTCATACCTGGTTGCCAGTTTTTTATTATACCAATTTTATGAAGTAATGGATTCCCAAAAGTTTTACATAAAATTGAACCAATAAAAGTTCCAACAATAACAGGGAAAGGTAAAATAAATCCAGTAAGAATAACTCCAAGGTCTGTTGCAAATCCAAAAAGTCCAGATGGTAAAACTGTTTCTAATTGTGTTGTAAAATCAACCCATGGAATTGGAAAAAGTTGAAGGGGAGTTGCCATTAAAAGACCTGTTATTGCAGGGATGACAACATAAAAAGCACCAAAAATAATACCAATCATTGCAGAAATACTGAAAACACGCCATCTCCATGTTTCTTTTTTTGCTCCACTTTCAGCAAGTGCTGTTGCTCCTTCTGAAGCAACAGGAGCCATTGGGAAAGGTAATTTTTCAATATCGTTTGTAATACGAAATAGGAAATAACCCATTGAAAACATATTTATTCTGTAAAGTAAACTTGTTAAAATAACTATTACTATTGGTTTTATCCAGTCCTTATGTAAAAATGTTCTTTTCATCAATGCTTCAGAACCAGCAGGAGGAACAACCCAGTTGGGCATATTTTCAGTTAATCCAAAAAATTGGGCAGGAGGTGATTGAACAAGATATTGCCTCCATATCAAAAGGGCTGCAAGGTGTTCAAGTCCTATAACAGAACCAGCGATTATATAAATTATGTAAAGTTCCTGTTTTTTCAACTGAATAAATGACCTTTTTGCTATCTCAAGAAGAAGAATAACCGTTACCCATTGAGCAGCACCCCCAAGTCCACCACCTGTAATGAGAAAGAAATAAATTGAGGCGGGAAGCATTATAAAACCAATGAATAAAATAGCCAGAACTGTTCTTGCATTAAAACCTGGTTCAAATTTTTCTGATATTTCTGGTTCAAAGTCCTTTATTTCCATTTCTGCCATTTTTCCCCCTATTTAAATTCCAAGATTATTTTTCCCTTGTTTTTCATATTCTTTTTTAATTTCTATACTTACTGTTCTCCATATCAAAAATTGTTTTCTAATTCCATCAAGGAATCTTCTATTAAGTCGTTTCCAGTCAGTTGATTCTCCACTTGCTCTTTTCATAAAAAGATTTATTGTATAGAAATTATATTGCCCAAGTGGTTCAAAAATCATTTTGAATTCCTGACTTACTCCAAGGTCAAAAGGAGCAAGCCATATATTTGTCTCAACAATATATTTATTTTTTCCAGAAGGATGTTTTTGATAGGTTAATTTAGCCCCGCTTGTGTAAAAATTGCCAAGAGAAACATCTTGATAAGTATTGAAATATTCTGTTAAAAATGTAGCAAGCCCAAGAATTTCAATTTCACTTACAGTAAAAGGAAATTCAAATTCCCATTCATCACCTTTTGGTTGTGGTAATATCCATTTTCTTGTAACATCAGGAACAGCCATTTGAGATGCTTTCCTTGCAGGATATAAAGTTGAAAGGAGAACTGTAATTACAATTATTATTGTAGCAATAACAGCAGAAAGAGAAGAATAGTTTAAAACAAGTCCTTTTAATAAACCAGCACCCATCAGTATTTTTATAACAATCTGACCCAATAGATAGCCACTTACAGCACCTAAAACAGCATAAACAAGAGATTCAGCAAAAAATAAAGAAGCAATATGTACAGGAGCAAGTCCAACAGCACTGTAAGTCCCAATTTCTCTAATTCTTTCATAAACAGAACCAAGCATTGTATTTAAAACAATCAATGCTGCTATTAAAATTGGTATAAGGATATTGCTCATACCACCAAATGAAGTGAAACCTATACTACTGTAAACAATTGTTTTATTTTCAAAACCAGCAAATACAATTCCAGCAAGTTTTGTTATAAATTCCTCAACAAGTGTTTTTGGATTTTCAGATGAAGTTGTAAATTTAACAGCAATTGAATGTAAAGTACCTTTTAAATCCATAACCTTTTTAAATGGTATAATAACAGTATTTTCTGCTTCTGTATGAGTAAAAGACCTTAACTGAATCTGGGATGAAAATATTTGGGATGTTTTTTCTGTCTTCATCTGCGAGATTTCTTTTTCAGGAAGAACAGAAAAATCAACAGGAGTAAGTCGTTCATCATCAAGGTCTTTAATATCTCCAAATTTTTTACTATCAAATATCCCTTTTATCAAAAATTCTTTTCCATAAATATTTACTTTAGCAACTCCTATATCTTCTTTTTTTATATTTAATTCTTTTGCTATTTTATCCGAAATTAAAACACTATCCTCATCTTCTTTTTCAAACCAGTTTCCATAAATTATTGTACTTTCAACAGGTAAAATTTCTTTTTCAGAAGGGGTCATCCCAAGGATTCCTGTAGAAAGGAATGATTTATTTCCACATTTTATTTCTATTGCAGTTTTATTTCCCAAACTTCCAAGTATTAACCAACTTCTCGGAGCTATTACTCCTTTTTCTGAAAATTCATTTTCTGTATAGTCATAGGATATTTTTTGCAATGGAGTCCAGTTTCTGTCCCTTAAAAGTAATCCGGTATATGGTGGTTTATTGGGTCTTAAAATCTGATTGAATTTTAAATATGATTTTATTGATGTAAATGAAAGAACTGTAAATGTAAGAAGGATTAATGTTATTGAGGTTAAAGCAGTTCTTGTTTTTCTCCTTTTCATATTTGCAACACCGAGAGAAAAAGCAGTTGCACTTGCTGTTATTCTTCCAACATCTGTTTGATAAACCTTTGATGTCTCCTTTTTAATTCTCTGCATTTGTTCTTCAAATTTAGAAGCGATAAGTGATATAACAACTCCTGAAAGTGTGAGAACAATAAAAGAAAGAAGTATAACTTCAGGGGCATTTGTAAGTTTAAAGGCAGGATGAACATATCTCATTATCCAGTAAATAGCGAGAAATATTCCAAAAATTCCTGCTATTCTTTTTTCTATTTTTGAGAAACTGAAAAATAATCTTTCACAGAAATAGGCAAAAGGTAATAAAAGTATGAAATAAAAAATTATTCCCTTAATTACATCATTTGCTGTATTTTTTACATCAGGATATGCTCTTGCTTCTATACTCTGGGACTGTCTTGAAAATTTTAAAAACTCATACCACCTTTTTTCTTTTAATGCTTCTTCTGCTTTTTCAAGTAATTCTTTTGATTTTTGCTGTAATTCAAAAAGTCGTTCATTTTTAATTCCGTATTTTTCAAAGTTATATCTTCTGTAATTGTCAAGTATAAGCATATCTCTTGCCGCCTGATAAGGTGTATTATATATTGCTGAAATTTCGTTTACAGAAAATCCAAGTCCCTCTGCCCATTCTTTATTTGTATATGTTTCTTTTGAGTTTAAAAGTAACAATCTTTTACCAAGAGGACCTGTTTCTCCCAGAATTTTAATTTTTGAATTTTCTTTTGCAAAAACAGTTCCAACAGGTTCACTGTAAGATGTCCAGAGAAATGGAATGCTACTAGGATATTGAAGAAAATAACCATAAGCATCTGGAGCACTATTTGACAGGTCAAAAACATTTATATTATTTATCTGAATTAAATATTGAGGGTCAATAAGGCCAAAAAGTGATATTTCCTTACACTTAAACAGAACAATCATCCTTTCTTTTTCTTTTGTGTCCATCTGAAAAGATATGGGATATTGCTGATTTCCATTAACTCCCATATCAGGAGCAAAAATTATTTCTCCATTTTCTTTGTTTATATAAAAGGCATTTAGATATACTGATTGGGATAGAGTTAATCTTGAAATTTCAGCAATTCCTTTCTCATTTGTTATTTCAAGGGGATGTCCACGAACACCGATATTTGTTTTATAAGTTCCATCTCTTGGAACAACTATTGCATCTTTTACAGGGTCATTTGGAACAAAACTTTTTTTAGGATTAAATGTAACAATTTTTGCTTTTAGGGTAGCCATTTTATCCTTCATTTTAAGTTCGCTTTTTGATAGAAGTTCTTCATCATTTAAAGCATAAGAAAGAAGAAATTTTAATACGTTAACCTGTTTGATAATATTCTGTAATTTTAAATTTTCAAATCCATCTTTTGGAGTGTCAACTCTCCATCTACCATCATTAACAGTTATAAATGAAACTGCAGGATTTCCTGAAAGAATCATAAATTCACCATCTGTTCTAATTCTTTCGGGTAAAAATGTATCCCAAACAACTCCTTTTTCAGGACTTATTCCGTTTACAAGAACAGATTCTGTATATCCCAAAATTTTACCTACCTTTTCTGAATATTCCATGAATTTTTTACCTATTGGAGCAAAGAATCTCTGGTAATAGAAATCAGTGGAGTTATGCCATATTCCAAGTTTATCACTATCTCCTGAAAGGTCTAGTCCTATAAAAAGAGATATTTTTATTTTATCTTCTTTTTTAATTCTTTCTGAAAATGGTTTTTCATTTCTACAATGTTTTTGAATAAATGCATCTATCCCTTTCATATTCATAAAATGAGAAGAAGTGGCAAGAAAAATAATACTTCTTTTTGGTGGGTTTTTCACAAGATATTCAGCAAGTTCAATAAGAGCAGATATCCCGCAGGCAGATGTAGCACCGGGAGAAATGGAAGGGACAACACTTGTACTATCATAATAGGAACTTATAACTATTGTTTCATCTTTTAATTTCGCATCTCTCCCTTCAAGAAAACCATAAATATTCCAGTCGTTAATAGTTTCCCAGTCCATCCTTCCATAAATTTTTACAGTTGGTTCTTTTTTTGCTATTTCAAGTATTTTCTCATTATCAGAATAAAATCTTGGAACATCCAGAGGGACAGAAAGGAATTTCTTTTCGCCTTCGGTTCTTGTTATTTCCCCTCTATTTATAAAAATGAAACATTTTGCACCAAGCATTGCAAAATCAAGATAGTTATCTCCTGAATCAAAATCCATAACAATAATACTTCCATTTATATCTTTTCCTTCAACTTCTTTTAAATTACCTTTTCCAGCATATATCAATTTACCTTCAAGTCCTTCTGGTGGTAAAGTTGATGTTCTTACAAGATTTGGCCAGAGACAGTTTATATCAATTTTTTTTCCATCATATTCAATATATGCATACTTTTCTACAGGAACAACCGATTTAAAACTCTCCCTTTTTACATTTTTAAGACCAATTTCTTTAAATTTATTTTCAATAAAATCTGCTGCTTTTTTATGTCCTTCACTGCCTGGAAATCTTGATTTTAAAGAAGAAAAAAAGTTTAAATATGATACAGTATCCTGAGAAAATAGAAAGGTAGAAAAAAGAAAAAAGAGAAAAGGGAAAAAAATAATCTTATTTCTCATTTTTCATCTCCTTGATTTTTTGCCATGCTTTCCTTGAACCTGGATTTATATTTACTTCTTCTATAAATTCTTTTTTTGCTTTTTCAAATTCCCCTTTTTTTTCATATATCAGACCCTTTATGTAATGAGCATTTGGATAATACTTATTTTTCTCTATAAGTTTTTCCATAGTTTCCAGTGATTCTTCATATTCTTTTAAGTAAAATTCTAAAAGTCCCAAGTTGAATATTAAATTATCATTATTTTTGAAATGTGTCAACCCCTCAAGTGTATATTTTTTCCCCTTTTCAAAATCGTTTTTTATTATGAGTGAAGCAATTATTTTTTCATAAGTCAGTAGGTCTTTTTTAAACTCAAGTGATTCCATCCAGCAGTTTAAAGCCATATCAATATTATTGTTTGCTAAATAGTAATCTCCCATTCTTACTTTTTCTCTCCATTTTTTTTCTGTAAGGTCTGTATTACAACCGGAAAGAAAAATAATTATGGGTATAAAAATCCATTTCATTTTTATAAATTTTTTATTCTTGTAATCCTTCTTTTTAAAATCCATACAAGAATTAAAAGAAATGAAAACATTATAAATCGGGTAAAGATATTTTCTCTTCTTAAAATTGCTGGCCATAAAGAAAAAATTGAAATAATTATTAAAATGTCTTCCCAAATAGGTGTTTTTTCTTTAATTTTTCACACCTTTTTTAAAATTTTATTTATTTCTTTTAATTCAATTTCAGCAACCCCAATTCTTTTATCAGCGCATCCATAAAAAATATAAAGAATTCCATCTTTAATAAAAGCACCTGTAGGAAAAACAACATTTGGGACATTACCATTTTTTTCCCAGTCATAATCAGGTTCAAAAAGAGGGAAGGGTAATCTTGCTATTTCTTTTTGTGGATTTTCAATATCAAGTAAAGATATTCCTGCTCTGTATATTTTATTTTTATCAACTCCATGATATAAAAGTAACCATCCATATTCTGTTTTAATTGGTGGAGCACCTGCTCCTATTTTTTCTTCTTCCCAATTATATTTAGGTTTCATTACTATTTTGCTTTCAATTTTCCTGAAATATTCTTCCCAGAAATCTTTACTTTTGAGTTCAAAAAAATCGTTAAAATAAACAATTTGAATATCAGGTTCAATTCTATGAAGTAATGCGTATTTACCATTAATTTTTTCAGGGAAAAGGCATCCATCCTTATCCCATATAATTATATTTTCTCCTCTTTCTGCAACCTGTTTTTTCCAGAAGTCCTTATACCTATCATTTTCAGAAATATTTAATGCTTCAAGAAATGTAATGTTAGGACTTATAATACCTAATTTCTTGAAATTCAATAGGTTTTTTGATTCTGCAATAGCGATTCTTGCGTTTTTCCCATCATATGCAGTATAGGTGATGAAATAAGAATCTTCTATTTTTGTTATTCTGGGGTCTTCAATTCCCTGTTTTTCGTAAACTTCAGTTGGTGAAATAACAGGATATTCACACTTTTCAATTTCATTTTCTGTTTTTAATTTTAAGTATCCGAGACGAGAATAATTTTCACATTTTATAGCCCTGTAAATTATATGAACCTGATTGTTTTCAACAATAACACCTGGATTGAAAACCCCATCTTTTTCCCATTCAAAACAACCTTCATATAATAGATTTCTTTTTATTTTTTTACCTATTTCTTTCATTTTTTTATACGAGGTCCGCTCTCTCTTTAATTTATAGTTCTCCCCCCACGACTAAAAACGCAGGGGACATTTCTTTCCCCTGCAACCCCTTTTGCCGTGGGGTTTTATTTTTCTCATTTCCCTAAGTTTTCAATAATTACTATACTCAAACTGGTGCCGGGAGGGGGACTCGAACCCCCACGGCTTATCTCAGGAGGGGGAGATTCCCCCTTCCTGAAATAGTTCTCCCCCCACGACTAAAAACGCAGGGGACATTTCTTTCCCCTGCAACCCCTTTTGCCGTGGGGTTTTATTTTTCTCATTTCCCTAAGTTTTCAATAATTACTATACTCAAACTGGTGCCGGGAGGGGGACTCGAACCCCCACGGCATACGCCATACGCCCCTCAAACGTACGTGTCTGCCAATTCCACCATCCCGGCTCTAAATTTTTCCTTCATTATAGTTTATATTATACCTTTTCCTTTTTCAATGTAAAGCAAAGCACATCTATTTGCAAGTTTTCTCACCCTCTGGATATATCTTACTCTTTCACTTACACTGATTGCTTTTCTTGAATCAAGTAAATTAAAAATATGAGAAAGTTTCAGAATATAATCATATGCAGGATAAATTAATTCCCTATTAAGAATCTTTTCTGCCTCTTTTTCAAATTTTTCAAATATTTCAAATAATAAATTTACATCTGCATTTTCAAAAGAATAAACTGAATATTCTCTTTCTCTTTCTTTTTGAATATCTCCAAATTTTACATCTTTATTCCAGTATAAATTAAAAACATTTTTTTCTTTCTGTAAAAAATTTACTATCCTGTCAAGACCATATGTAATTTCAACTGCAGGGGGTATTAAATCGATTCCACCTGCCTGTTGCATATATGTAAATTGTGTAATTTCAAGTCCATCTATCCAGACCTCCCATCCAACTCCCCACGCACCAAGCGTAGGTGCTTCCCAGTTATCCTCTATAAACCTTATATCATGTTCTTTTGTTGAAATTCCAAGATATTCTAAACTTTTAAGATAAATTTTTTGTATATCAAAAGGGGGTGGTTTCATTATAACCTGAATTTGATGATGGAGATACAATCTTACAGGATTTTCTCCATACCTTCCATCAGCAGGTCTTACAGAGGGCTCAAGATATACAACATTCCATTTTTTGTTTCCTATTATCCCAAAAAAGGTTGCTGGATTTAAGGTTCCTGCTCCTACCTCAACATTATAAGGATGCCACAAAAGACATCCTTTTTTAATCCAGAAATTTTCTATTTTTCTCCAGATATCTTGAAAAAAGTTTTCCATAATTTATAATTTTACAAAAAAATATAGAGAAAGTAAAATTTCAAAGGGAGAAAAAATGAATAATGAAAAAATTAAAATTGTGTTTGTTGGTGTTGGTGCAATGGGCCAGTGTGCTCATCTGAAAAATTATGTTCTTATTCCTGATTGTGAGGTCGTTGCAATATGTGAGATAAGGGAAAAACTTGGAAAAAAAGTTGCAGAGAGATACGGAATTAAAAATTTTTATAAAGGTTTTGATGAAATGATTGAAAAAGAAGATTTTGATGGGATAGTTGCATCACAGCCATTTACAAGACATTATGTAATTCTTAAAGAAATCCTGAAAGCAAAAAGACCTGTTTTTATAGAAAAACCACTTGCAAGTTCTGTTGAAATTGGTGAAAAAATACTGGAAATTATTGAAAAGTCAGGAACCTGGGTAATGGTGGGTTATCATAAGAGAAGTGACCCTGCTTCAATTTATGTTAAAAAATTAATTGATGAATTTAAAAAAACAGGTGAGATTGGAAAATTAAGATATGTAAGAATAACAATGCCACCCGGTGACTGGATTGCAGGAGGTTTTAAGGATTTAATTATCACAGATGAAAAATTACCAGAGAATATTGAATATGACCCGAAACCGAAAAATATGGATGAATTTGAATTTAAAGAATATGTTGATTTTGTGAACTATTATATTCATCA
>ERZ795046.4397-NODE-4397-length-10281-cov-4.524350_pt1 | contig 10281 bp, 6 predicted proteins | sample MGYA00375130_ERZ795046 | MGnify/ENA primary metagenome ERZ795046 (study PRJEB30175, sample SAMN05720202) | activated sludge metagenome | isolation source: anaerobic digester from wastewater treatment plant | place: Japan | collected 2015-05-15 ...
GTGCGTGTCAAGACCCCGCATAAAATTTTTTCAGCCCATGTTTTGTCCTAAAACTAGCCGAGACCCACCAAGGTCGGCATGAAATTTAGTAAAGGCAGGTGAGGCTTTACGACGATTGATCAGCCTGATATACGCGGGTCGGTACCGCATGACTTAAGTTCGTCGGGAGCTGCCTCGATCTACAGACGTGAGTTCGGGCCTAATCAGGTCCTTATCACAAGGGGCGAGGACGAGGGTTCTCCTTACCGTGTCCCACCTGCCCTTTACTCACACACTTTAATCTTTAAGCTGCTTTCTCATACTCAATTTTCGCCTGCAAAGCAACAGACCAGATAAAACCTAACAGCTCACGCGCCACAGCTACAACAGCAGTTTGCCGAGATTTACCCCTGGCCAGCAACTTGCGAAACTTGGAATTCAACCTGTTTTGAGCTCTCCAGGAAATCTCCTTGATGCTTTCAGGAACCCCTTCCTGCCTTTTTCTAAGTGTACACCCCACATTGGGCGCTCTAAGATAATGCCATGCGGATTCAACAATAATCCTGCGCACATGGCTGTTGCCGGTTTTAGTAATCGAACCCCTTCGTGACCTTGGGCCACTGGAGCTTTCACAGGGCACCAGGCCTGCATAAGACATTAACTTTGCTGCGTTATCAAACCGCCTAAAATCTCCAATCTCAGCAACCAGGGTAATGGCACTAACGTAATCTATACCTCTTAGAGCTCTAAGCGCAGCAATAACCGGAGCATGAACCGATTTGCAGCCCAACTCTATTAGTTCTTGCTCTAAACGCTTAAGACGCTCCTGGGCCTGATCTACCGCATGGCGGTATTCCTGCAATACCAATTGTTGCGCATGCAGCTCATACTTAACAGTATCCAGCCAACACCTGTGCTTAACTGTCCACGGGTTGATGCCAACCGGTGGACGCTTGCCGGTGCGAAGTAAAAACTTGCTTAGCTGATGCCTCTTGCGCTGTAAGTCCTTGTATGCATCTTCCCGAGCCCGCACCAGATCCCGCAGGGCCTCATGTTCTTCATCCGGAACCCATACCGGAGTTAATTCCCCACTGCGCAATAACCGCGCCAGCTTCTTCGCATCGCGACGATCAGTTTTAACCCGATCACCGATACGGACAGGAACAAGCGAAGGCGCCACGACAATGCACGAGAGATTATGTTCTTTTAAAAACCGGTAGATCCCATAACCACAAGGACCTGCTTCGTAGCAAAACAATAGACGATTACCCGTAACGGCCAGCTGTTTCAGCAACTTAAGTAACGAGTCCGGCCTGTTCGGTATGGTCCCCAGCAATACCGGCTCCGTGTTGCCTTCCTTGGCCACTGCTACCGTAATGGTATCCTTGTGCACATCCATCCCCACAAACGTGGTATAATCCATTGTACTGGCCTCCTTTGTATGTGGCTCTTTAATGGTTTTCCCATTATAACCCACGTCATTGCAAAGCGAGGCCAGCACTACCATTATGTCTACAACTGGAGGCGTTACCTTACTCTGTATAACAGCTTCTCTCTTCTAAGCTCTAACTTCTCACCTCTTGATTCCGGCGGGCGGCGAAAAGCCGGCGCCAGCAGGCCTCGCTCAAGGGGCGGTCGAAGCTGCGCAGGCCGGCCAGCTTGAAACCGTGCCGGGCGGCCCACTCGCGAGCCTGCAAGATTGATTCCAGGTTCACCCCCGAAGAGCCGAGGCTGAAGTGACTGTAATGGCGCTCCAGAGCCAGCATTATGGTTTCGGCCATGCAGGCGTAGGCCAGTCCCCGTGGGAAGCCAAAGTTCCAGCCCAGGCCGGGACGTCCGGGCAGCTCAACGACGCCGCCGTCGATGACCAGCACATCGGGTCGCTCCTGCTCCACGGCTGCGCTGACATTGGGCGGCCGCGAAATATCGCAGACTAGCGCGCCCGGCGGCAGATCACCCGGCTGGATCAGCCTCTCGCGGCTGCTGGTAGCGCAGATAACGATCCCGGCCCCGGAAAGCGCCTCTTTTAAAGAGGTGGTAATCCGGATCGGCCCACCAGGGAGGGCGGCGGAATGAGCAAAGGCAATGAAATCATCGAGAGGCGCCTCCGGCGGAGGCAGCGTCCCGCAGCGGGAAAGGCGGTCGCCGAGACTGCCGGCCGGGAAAAGGCGCCCCGCCTGCAGCAGTCCCGCGAGATAGCGGTAAATCTCCGCAGCGGCTGCCAGCATGCGCGAGCCGGCGGCTTTATTTTTGCTGTGCGGGTTTCCCACCAGGACCAGGCTGCCCACCGTCTCGGAAAGCAGCAGGGCCACCCCTCTGCCGATCGAGCCGGCAGCTCCGATGATCGCCGCGGCGCTGCGCTGCGGCAAGATTCCCAGCTTCGTACAGGCATCGCTGACCGCCTCGACTGCCGAGACAACGGTGTAACTGTTGCCGGTTGTCAGCGGGATCCCTTCATCTTTCAAGTAGAGCCCGCCCCTGGAGACAACGGAGGTGTAGGCGCCAAGACCGGCGATGCAGGCGCCGCCGGCCCGGGCCAGCTTCAGCGCTTCGCGCAGCTCCTGAAGCGCCTCCTCCCGGGGCATCTGCGCCAGCTCTCCGGCTGTGCGCGGCACGACGATAAATTCTCCGCAAGCCCGGGCGCCGCTTTCCGATGTTATGCTCACCTGCGAGATCACAAAGGGCCGCACCAGGCTGCTCCACTTTTTTGCCAGGCAGGCGAGCTCAGCCTCGCCGAACAGGAGCAGGCTCGGATCAAACTGGGAGTAGCTTTGCAGATCCAGCGGGTGAACCAGGAAGGCAAAGCGGCCCGCGCCGTTTTCAGCAGCGGGGGCATGGGAGACGCCCGCAGCAGCTTCCGCGCAGCCCGCTTCCTCCCCCAAAAGAGGTTCTGCCGCTATATGAATCCCGGCAGCCGGCGGCGCCGGGTCCGGAAAAACCGTTTCCCCCTGTTCAGCCTGGTGAAATTTATCTGAAACCAGGAACGAAAAAAATTTGGCAGTATTGGCTTCGTGCAATACCGCCAGCGCGGCGGTGATGCCCTCCAGGGCACGGCGGCACTGCGCGGCGGTAATCGTCAGCGGCGGCTCAATCCGGATGACGCTGCCGCCGTTCAGCGTGGGAGCCACGCGAATCTTCTCCCGGTTCAGCAGGTAGGCGGAGACAGCCGGAGCCAGCAGCTCCTGCTCGGCGGCGATCCCGAGCAGGCTGCCGGCAAAATGGCGCCGCTCGATACCCAGCTCCAGGCCGAGCATCAAGCCCCGCCCGCGCACGGAACGAACGATGTGCGGGTATTCTCTTTGCAGGGCCGTGAGGCCCTCCTTTAGCAGCGCTCCCTGCTTTCTTACCTCATCCAGCAGCGCCGCCCCGCCGCCGGTAAGGAGCTCCAGCACCCGGAGGCCTACCCGGCATGCCAGAGAGTTCCCGGCGAAGGTAGAGGAATGCTTCAGGGCAAAGTCCGCGTTGTAAGCTGATTCGGTGCTGAGGCAGGCGCCGATGGGCAGAAGGCCGCCGCCCAGGGCCTTGGCCAGCAGCAGCAGGTCGGGGGCAACTCCTTCCTCTTCACAGGCAAAAAGGCGTCCCGTCCGCCCCAGGCCCGTCTGGATCTCGTCCGCCACCAGCAAAACCCCGTAGCGGGCGCAGATCTCCCTGGCTCCGGCAAGGTAGCCGCGAGGCGGCTCCACAATTCCCCCTTCACCCTGGATCGGCTCCACGATGAAGGCGGCATATTTGCCCGGCGCCCTGCCGATTTTATCTTCGAGAGCGGCAAGATCGCCGTATTCGACGAAGTCAAATCCTTCAACCGGGGCTCCGAAAGGGGCCTGGTAGGCGGGATTTCCGGTGGCGGAGAGCGCGCCCAGGGTCTTGCCGTGAAAACTGTTTCGCGTGGCCAAAATGCCTTTGCGCCCGGTGGCGGAACGGCAGAGCTTCAGCGCCGCCTCCACCGCTTCGGCGCCGCTGTTGGTGAAGGTAACACAGCGCAGTCCGTGCGGGGCCAGCTCCACCAGCCGCTGCGCCAGGGCGCCGGCGGCGTCAAGATAGGAAGGCTGTACAAAGTTGGGCTCCCCGGCAGCGCGGAAATCGGCCACGGCCTCCCATATTTCCGGCGGGTTATGGCCGAAAGGCAGCGCCCCGTAAGCGGCGATGCAGTCAAGGTAGCGGTTGCCGGATTGGTCGTAAAGGTAGCAGCCTTCTCCACGGACAAAGCTTTTATCCAGGGCTATGTTCCGGAGCAGTTCGCCCAAATAGGGATTGACGTATTCGGTAAATGAATGCATGATCTTCCTCCCGCCTTTATGTGCACAATTACGTGCACACTTTTTAACTTATTGTAGCGAATTCTTTTCCGGATGGCAACCCATATTAGAGGCCGGAAGTCAGAAGTCGGAAGTCAGAGGGTAAATTCTACAAAGGGCGTCATCCTGAGCCCCCTTTTCTGCCATCATGAGCGCAGCGAAGGATCTCCAAAACGGGCTGCAGCCAAGTAACAATAAAGGCAAGAAATTTTAATTTTCTCCTGAAACCTACAGGGATATATTTGACGGACGTTGAATATTAAGTCATCAACAGCCGGAGGGTACAGGGGTGGAACCTGAAGAGAATAGAAGAGAGCCGGAACAGGAGAAGGAGCAGGAACGGGAACAGGAACAGGCTCCGGTGATGGCCTGCCGGTGCAGCTATACCCTGCTTGATGAAAATGATGCCGAAATAGGCGGCGGAGAAGCTTCTGTGGAGCTGTGGAAAGAAAACTTCGTCTTGCAGCCGCTGGACGGTATTACATACACCCTGACTTACCGGGAAATAGTGCAGATCGATGCAGGCGATTACCGGGTAAAGCTCTCCCCGGCATCAGGTGAGAAAATTCTCCTTTTCGATCTCGGCTATAATTACGAGGATTTTTTACGCAATCTTTACCGGCTGCGCGGCGAAGTGATCCTGAAAGATATGCTCATGCAGGAGAAGGTGAGCAAGGCAGGCCTGCAGGGCGAGTACAGCTATGCGGACGAAAGCGGCGCCCTCCTGCACAGCGGGCCGTGCGAACCGCGGATCTACGAAACGGCCCTGGTGGTAATTCCGCAGACAGAAGATCCCCTGCGCATTCCTTTTGCGGATATTGAAACTGTAACCGCAGTAGAATATGCCCTCAGCGTGACCACTTCTGACAATTACAGAATTACCTTTTCCATGATGGGCCCTCACCTGGACCCCTTCCAGAAGGCTCTTGCCGGCGCCATGCACAAGCTAAACCGGGAGACAGAGGACACCCTGCGCGAGCTGCTTCCCGCGCTGGAGTCGTCTCATCTCAGAAAGGCCGCCGCCATGCTCAGGGACGGCAAGGCCGCCGCGCGCAAAGATATCGAAGCGATCTCGCCTCATATCTGGATGGAGCTGGAGAAAAATATCGAATCATCGCCGGTAAGCGAATCATATAATTACCTGAAAACGCTCGCCCAACAGGAGAGAATCTGCATCGGGATCAAAAAAGGGCTGCTCGGGGACCTGAGCGGTTTCTACTTCTGGTTCCTGATCCCCATTTACAGCATGGAGCCGGAGAAACCCGGCAATGCCGTGGCCATGGAATCATTCTCCTCCGGCGAGAGCGGCGGGCAGGCCACCTATTTTTTCAGGCTGATGAGCCGGCGCGACTACCGCAGCTGCCGCGGCCTCTCCACACTGCATCGTGAAACGGAAGCTTTACAGAAAGAAATTAATCGCGGCATGCTATCGATAAATTTCCGGCGCGAACCGGTATACCTTCCCGATGAAAAGCTGCGGGAGCCGCGCTACCTGAAATATCTATACGCGGTGAACAAGCTCCCGGCCCTGCGGGAACTGCGGGCCCGCTTTATCGGCAGGGTCACCCATTCTTCACCGGAACAATGGCGGGAGGATGTGACCAACCTGCTGCGCTTCAATGTAAGCGCAGAAAACGATGACGAGGTGTGGCGCAAAGACCGCCGCTAAACCGCCCTAATTGAAATCTTAATCATCCCTAGGAGGTGATCGATTGCCGGGTTACATGCATCCCTGCCGCTATTGCGACAGGTTGATTCCCCCTGATTCAAACACCTGTCCCCTGTGCGGTAAGGTCAACCCCCTGCAACTGCGCTGTCCCAGGTGCAGGAATCCCATTAGAAAGGATTATGTCAGCTGCAACAGCTGCGGGCTGGAGCTAAAGTGTATCTGCCCGGGCTGCGGAAAAACCACTTTTTTGGGTGATTACTGCGAGCACTGCGACTGCCGTCTCACGGTTGTCTGCCCTCACCGGAAGTGCCGGAAAGAGCAGCCGCCGGTAAGCGACAGCTGCATTTACTGCGGGAAACCGTTAAAATAACTTTAAGAAAGTGAGGGATGGGGATGTCTCTTCAACCATTTACCGACAATTTTGCAGACAACAGCACCGAGGCCGGGTTCCAGTTTACCTTTTACTGCGACCTCTGCCAGGAGGGCTACAAGACCAGGTTCATCGAATCGAAAACCTACAAAAAAGGCCGCCTGTTTCGCAACATCGGCAACATTATCGGCACGGTAAGCCAGATGGCCGGCCAGCACAACCTGGGCTACGGCGCGGAAAGGGGCTCCGATATATTGAGCGAACGCTTCCAGGGGATGACTCCCGAATGGCATAAGGAGCACGAAGCCGCCTTCGCCATCGCTCAGAACGAGGCCAAGGGCCATTTCCACCGCTGCCCGAAATGCCGCAAATGGCTCTGCGAGAATGACTGGAACGAGCAGGAGGGCCTCTGCGTGGAGTGCGCTCCGCGGGTGAATGTGGAGGTAGCCTCGGCGCGGGCGAAAAAGATGGTTCGGGATATCGAGGAGAAGGCCTCGCAGACGCAGGTTTTTCACGGCGAAATCGAAAGCAAGCAGACGCTCTGCCCGCAGTGCGGCAAGCCGTCGGGCGAGGGAAAGTTCTGCAACAACTGCGGCGCCCCGCTGGCCATGCTGAAGTGCGAGCGCTGCGGCACGAAAAGCCCCGTTGGGACCCGTTTTTGCGGGGAATGCGGCAACCGGTTGGATTAAACAGCCCCTTTTAAAATGGTACGGCCATGACGGGAATTCCCCCGCCCATGGCCTTTTTATTTGATGTTGAACCAAATCACCCTTTATAAAAGGGGGACTTTTTAATAACCCCCAAAAGCGGATAATCTCCACCTGCTCCCGCTTTAGCGGTAGGGGCAGGCTTCCACGCCCGCTCGTTGTGTAGGGCCGTGCATGCCCGTGAAGGAAAACAACAGCCAGAAGAGAGAGGCAAGAAATTGTTCATTGTCCAGGTCCCGGTTTTACCGACTAAAGTCACGACATAGTTGCAGGGGCCGGGCATGCCCGGCCCGCTGTAGGAGCCAGGAATGCCTTGCATGTTGGATGCTGTAAGTTGGAGGTCAGAGGTCGGAGAATATAACAAAGATCCAGGGGGCTGCCCTTTTGGGATATCCCCAGGTGGGGTACAGGCTTTAGCCCGGTAGAGGTCTTTTGCTGGAAGCGCGGTATTTGTTCTGCTTAACCGGCACGGACTCGGGCGGCTCATGAGCCGCCCCTACAACCCTTAACCGGGGCAGCCTCCTTTTATGGTCATCCTGGGCGAAAAGGGGGACTTTTAATTACCCCCTAAATGGGTAATCTCCGCTGGTTGGGAACAGGTGTTTGCTTAATAGTGCTATTTTTCTAAGCGTGGTATTTGCCGGCATGGTCTCGGGCGGCTCATGAGCCGCCCCTACAACCCTTAACCGGGGCAGCTTCCTTTTAATGTCATTCTGAGCGTAAGCGAAGAATCTCAAGGCTCCCCCCTTTGAAAAAGGGGGGCCGGGGGGGATTTAACATATCGGGCGGCCATGGAAGCCAGTTGAGAGGTGAGAAGAGAGAAGTTGGAGGTAAGAGATTCTCCAATTTCTAAGGAATGACAGAAAGGGCTGCCTTTCCGGGACAGCCCCTAAGCAGTATTATTTGGTGGCATAGCGCCATAGTTTGCCGTCAGGATTTTTGGGGCAGAATGACGGAGACGGCGTGTCTTTCAGGAACCAGGACCTCTTCCAGAAGCGACTGCACCTCCTCCAGGGTTATCTGATGCAGTATGGCCGGGTAGTTGAACAGGTCGCTGCCCCGGAAGCGGTATGCAAGGTAGTTGTTGGCAACAAACTCCAGGGAATTAAAGCGGCGCATGAAGCTGCCCAGCCGGTTGCGCCGGTGGCGCTCGAACTGCTCTGCGCTGAAACCTTCCCGCCTGGCCCTGGCTATGGCCTCCATGATCCGCTCATAAAGAGTTCCGGGGTCCCTGGTCTCGCCCCCGATGAGAACGAAGCCGTAGCTGGGCTCGGCGGTATAACCGGCGGTGAAGCGGTCGTCAATGAGCGTATCCTCGTAGAGCTCGTTAAAAAGCGGCTCGCTGGGCGCGAAAATGATGTCCAGCATAATCTCCATGGCGCTCTCCCGGCGCAGCAGCGCGTCGCCTTCAAGCCGCGTTAACGCCGGATCCTTGAAACCCAGATTGAAGAGCGGCTCAGAGACAACCATCTCCCGGGAGATGCGCTGCCGCGCTACCGTCTCAGGCTCATCCGGGTAGAGCCGGATAATCTCTCCAAGCTCCCTGTAATTGCGCCGGGCTATATTCTCATCGACCTGCCGCCGGACCTGCTCCGGATCGAGATCGCCTGCTACGAAAAGGGCCATGTTGCCGGGATGGTAAAAGCGGCGGTAGCATTGATAGAGAAGCTCCGGCGTGATCCGGGCGATGCTCTCTACCGTGCCGGCGATATCTTCACGCACCGGGTGGCGGTGGTAGAGCGACTGCAGCAGGTCGAAGAAAACCCGCCACTCGGGATTGTCTTCGTACATGCGGATCTCCTGCCCGATAATGCCCTGCTCCTTTCTCACCGTCTCTTCGGTAAAGTAAGGCTCCTGCACAAAATCGAGCAGCAGCTCGAGGCATTCGGGAAAATGATCGGTCGTGGAAAAGAGATAGCCGGTATACGTGAAGCTGGTAAAGGCGTTGGAGGAGGCTCCATGGGCTGCAAAACGGTCGAAAACATTCCCCCGCTCGTCCTCAAAGAGTTTATGCTCCAGGAAATGAGCCACCCCTTCGGGGACTGCCACCTCTTCGCCGGTGCCATCCACCCGGAAGCGATTGTCAATGGAGCCGAAATGGGCCGCAAAGATGGCATACTTTTTCTGATAGCCCGGTTTCGGCAGAACGTAGAGCGGCATCCCGGGGTAGATTTCATAGCAGAACAAGCTCTCCTGAAGTTCGCTAAATTCGCGTACGCTGTGGCAGTTTTTAGTGGCCATGCGGCACCGTCCTTTCTCCGCCCTGCAGCAGGTAAACCGTATCGAGCCGGACCTTCTCCGCTGCGGCTTTTATCTCCCCCGGGCCGATCTCTTCGATCCCCCGGATCATCTCATCTGTGGTGTAGAGTTTCCCGCCAATTTCACTGTCCAGCTGGCGGTTGATGAACTGGTATGGATTGTCTTCCCCGGCGCGAAGCTGGTTGATCAGCCCCCGGCGCGTATTCTCCAGCTCCACATCGCTGATCTGCCCGCGGGCCATCGCCTCGACCTGCTGCTCAATAATCTGCCGCACCTTTTCATACTTGCTCCCATCGATCCCGGCGGAAATGAGCAAAATTCCCTTATGCCTTTCCAGGCGGGAGTAGACATAATAAGCCAGTCCGGCTTTCTCGCGAACGTTAAGAAATAGTTTAGAATGCGGAAAGCTCCCCAGAATGCCGTTGTAGACCAGCAGGGCAATGTAGAGCGGATCGCGGTAGGCTATATTGGTGCGGTAGCCCATAACCAGCTTGGCCTGCTCTACCGGCAGCCTCTCTTCAACAAATCTCGCCTCGGAGGGTTCAAAGTAAACCTCCGTTTCCGGAAGGCCGTCCCCCTGCGGCCCCCGGTGGAAATGCACCGTCTCCCGGGCCGCCTCCTCCACCCGGCTCGCATCGAGGTCCCCGACGATATAAAGCTCTGCCGGGTTGGCTGAAAGTATCTCGCGGTAGTAGCGCCAGAGAGAGACGGGGCTGATTTTTTCCAGGTCCGCAATCTGCCCGTACTTGAACACACCGTATCTCTCGCGGGCGCACATGTTCTGCAGGCATCTCTCCACGGCATAGAGCGCCTTGTCATTGATCAGGCCCCGGATCAAATTGGCCAGCTGCTCCTTTTCCTGGGCCACATATGAATCCTTGAAACCTCCATCCACCACCAGGGGATCGCCCATAAGCCCGCCCAGGATCGACAGGCCGCGGCGCAGCATCTGCCCGTTCTCTCCCACATGCTTCCCGTGGATCATCTCCAGCGAGCAGGAGA
>ERZ795046.4403-NODE-4403-length-10267-cov-3.747650_pt1 | contig 10267 bp, 9 predicted proteins | sample MGYA00375130_ERZ795046 | MGnify/ENA primary metagenome ERZ795046 (study PRJEB30175, sample SAMN05720202) | activated sludge metagenome | isolation source: anaerobic digester from wastewater treatment plant | place: Japan | collected 2015-05-15 ...
CGGCGACGCGCCCGGCGCCCAGCGGCTGCGTCAGGACGATGCGCTCGGGCTGCCGCGCCTCGTGGTCGAAGACGTGGTCGAGCAAGGTGCGTGGGGCGTTCATCGCATGCCGGCCAGTGCGCGGGCGGCGTCGCCGACCAGCGCCGGCCCCTGGTAGATCAGCCCGGTGTAGATCTGCACCACGTCGGCGCCGGCGTCGATCTTGGAGCGGGCGTCGGCAGCGCTCATCACGCCGCCGACGCCGATGATCGGAAAGCCCGGCCCCAGCGCCGCGCGCAGTTGCGCGATCACGCGGTTGCTGGGTTGCAGCAGCGGTGCGCCCGACAGCCCGCCGGCTTCGTCGGCATGCGCCAGGCCCTGCACCGCGCTGCGCTCGAGCGTGGTGTTGGTGGCGATCACGCCGTCGATGCGCTGGCGCTGCAGCGTGTGGGCGATGAGCCGGATCTGCGCTTCGTCCAGGTCGGGCGCGATCTTCACGAACATCGGCACCTGGCGCTGATGAAGGTCCTGCAAATGCAGCCGCCGTTGCTGCAGCGCGCCCAGCAGCGCGTCCAGCGCAGCGTCGCTTTGCAGCTCGCGCAGGTTCTTGGTGTTGGGGCTGGAGATGTTCACCGTCACGTAGTCGGCGTGGGCATACACGCCGTCCAGACCGAGCAGGTAGTCGTCGGCCGCGCGTTCGATCGGCGTGCCCGCGTTCTTGCCGATGTTCAGCCCGAGGATGCCGCCGGCGGCGCGAAAGCGGTGCGCGCGCTGCACGTTGGCGACGAAGGCGGCCAGCCCGTCGTTGTTGAAGCCCAGCCGGTTGATCAGCGCGCCCGCCGGCGGCAGGCGGAAGATGCGCGGCTTGGGGTTGCCCGGCTGCGCCTTGGGCGTGACCGTGCCGACCTCGATGAAGCCGAAGCCGATCGCGCCCAGCGCGTCGATGCAGCGGCCGTTCTTGTCCAGCCCCGCGGCCAGGCCGACGCGGTTGGGGAAGTTCAGCCCCGCCAGCGGCAGCGGGTCGGCGACGCGCTCGCCGCGCCACAGGCACTGCGCCGGCGAGTTCTGCAGCCGTGCCAGTGCGCCCAGCGTCAGCTCGTGCGCGGCCTCGGCGTCCAGGCCGAACAGCAAGGGGCGGGCAAGGGTGTAGGGCAGCAGCGGCATGGTGCGGGGCATTCTCGCAAAGCGCCGGCACCCATAATCCGGCGCGATGAACCAGGATCAACTCAAGGCGCTGGTGGCGCGCGCGGCGCTGGCCTACGTGGAGCCGGGCACGGTGGTGGGCGTGGGCACGGGCTCGACGGTGAACCACTTCATCCAGGCGCTGGGCGGCCTGCGCGAGCGTATCGCCGGCGCGGTGTCCAGCAGCGAGGAGAGCAGCCGCCGGCTGCGCGCGCTGGGCATCGAGGTGCTGGACAGCAACCGCGTCGAGCACATTCCGGTGTATGTCGACGGCGCCGACGAGATCGACGCCCAGGGCCACATGATCAAGGGCGGCGGCGGCGCACTGACGCGCGAGAAGATCGTCGCCGACCTGGCCGAGCGCTTCGTGTGCATCGCCGACGAATCCAAGCGGGTGGCGCGGCTGGGCGCCTTCGGCTTGCCGGTGGAGGTGATCCCGATGGCGGCGGCGCAGGTGTCGCGCCGGCTGGGCGCGCTGGGCGCGACGGTCGAGCCGCGCGCGGGGTTCGTCAGCGACAACGGCGGCCACATCCTGCTGGCGCGCGGCCTGCTCATCGACGACCCGGCGGCGCTGGAATGCCGCATCAACCAGTGGCCCGGCGTGATCGCGGTGGGGCTGTTCGCGCGGCACAAGGCCGGCATCTGCCTGCTGGGCACGCCGCAGGGCGTGCGCACGCTGGTCTTCGACTGAAAGCGGGTTAACCTCCAGGCCTGTTTCGCAACCCTTGCCCATCAACCCAAAGGACGGCCTGTGGCCAAACCCAACTACTCGTTCGAGAAGCGCCAGCGCGAGCTGGCCAAGAAGAAGAAGAAGGAAGACAAGCTGAAGGAAAAGGCGGAACGCAAGAGCGCCGCGGCCACGGGCACCGACGCCGCCGACACCGCCGATGACGCCAACCCGGCCGAAGACGCCGGCGGCGAGGGCGCGGCCGGCGAGGGCGGCTCAACGTCCTGAGCGCTGCCTGCGCTGCGCGCGCAGCACGAAGCGCGCCGGGTCCAGCGCATTCACCAGCGCGGCTTCCAGCGGCAGCGGCGCACCGGTGATCTGCGCCGCCAGCAGCTGCGCCGCCAGCTCCGACCAGGTGATGCCGCGCGAGCCCAGCGCACCCAACAGGTACAGCCCTGGCCGGCGCGGCACGGCGTCGAGCCGATCCAGGCGCAGGCCCGCTGCGGCCGACTCATCGGGCACCGCCCCGACCAGTGGCAGCCGGTCATGCGCCACGCAGCGCCATCCCACCCGGCCTTGCAACTGCGCCGGCGCGGGCAGCGGCTGCGGGGCGAGCCGCGCCAGCCGCTGCAGATTGAAGGCATGGTCGGCGTCGCGCACCGCGGCATCGTCGTCGTCGTGCTGGCTGCTGGCGCCGAACACGGCCTGGCCGCCGACGCTCGGCAGCACGTAGCCGTCGCCGGCCACGGGAATGCGCGGCAGCCGCAGCAGCGCGGGCGGGCACAGGCTGATCTGCCCGCGCACCGCATGCACCGGCCAGTGCGCCGTGTGCAGCAGGCGCAGCGCGTCGCAGGCGTTGGCCAGCACCACGGTGGACGCCGCGGCGATCACGCCACCCGCGTCGTCCAGCAGCTGCCAGTGCGCGCCGGCGCGGCGCAGCGACGCCACGCGCAGCCGGCCGCGGAATTCGGCTGCCGCGCCCGCGCGATGCAGGCTCGTGCGCGCCAGCGCCGCGGGTTGCACCCAGCCCCCGCCCGGGAAGAACCACGCCGCATGGGCCAGCGGCAGAGCGCCGAGGGCACTGGCCTGCGCCGCATCCAGCGCCTGCACGTAGTCGGGCGGCAACTGCAGCAGCGACAACTCGGCCTGCATCTGCGCGAGGGTCTTGCCGCGGGTGTCGACGCGCAGCAGGCCCTGGGCACTGCCTTGCGCCAGGCCGGCATCGAGCGCGTGCTGCACCGTGCGTCGTGCCTGCAACGCCGCGGCGCGGTTGAAGCGGGCATGCGTGCCGTCCTGCGGGTTGACGCTGCCGTGGAACAGGCCGGCCGGATTGCCCGATGCCTGTGCAGCGGGCGCTGCGGCGCCATCGATCAAGGTGCTGCGCCAGCCCTGTTCGGCCAGCGCCGCGGCGGCCGCACAGCCGGCCAGACCGGCGCCGACGATCAGCGCGTGCGGTTCGACGGCGGTGGCGTGCTGCGGTGCATCCCCACGCTGGCGCGGCGTGAAGGCGGGGCGGTAGCGGGCGTGGATCGCGCCGGGTGCCGCGCCGGCTTTCGGCCCGGGTGCCGCGCCGGCCTTCGGCCCGGGCGTCGCGTCGAGCACGAAGCCGGCGCTGGCCAGTGCCGGGCGCAGGGCCTGCAGCGGCGGCGGCGCACTCAGTTGCGCGTCGGCTGCGGCCAGCCGCGCCAGGCCCTTGCACAGCCAGCGCAGATCGCGCTGCGCGTGGCCCGACAGCGTCAGCTCATCGACGCGAAAGTCGTCGACGCAGGCGCGCAGTTCGGCCAGCAGCCCGCTGGCTTCGCCCACCGCCAGCAGCAGATGCACCCGTGCGCCGTCGAAACCCAGCCGGTGCAGGTTGCGCGTGCACGCCGGCCACTGCGCGGCCAGCGCCTCGGCCAGCGGCTGCAAGGCGGTGCCGGCATGGGCGCGGCGCAGCGCCGCCGCATCGGGCGGCGTGGGGGTGATGGCGATGTAGTCCAGCCGCGCCGCGCGCCGCGGCGCCGTGCGCCAGTCGTGCCAGGCCTGCAGGAAGGCTTGGCCGAGGCCGAAGCCGAGCTGCAGCGCGGTGTGCCGGGGCGCTGCCGCGGCGTTCAGACGCGCTTGCGGTATTCGTTGGTGCGCGTGTCGATCTCGATCTTGTCGCCGGTCTCGACGAACAGCGGCACCGCGATCTCCAGGCCGGTGGCCAGCTTGGCCGGCTTGAGCACCTTGCCCGAGGTGTCGCCCTTGACGGCGGGTTCGGTGTAGACGATCTCGCGCACCAGCGTGGTCGGCAGTTCCACCGAGATCGCCTTGCCGTCGTAGAACACCACTTCGACCGGCATCTGGTCTTCCAGGTACTGGATCGCGTCGCCCATGTTCTCGGCCTCGACTTCGAACTGGTTGTATTCGGCGTCCATGAAGGCGTACATCGGGTCGGCGAAGTAGGAGTAGGTGCACTCCTTCTTGTCCAGCACGATCTGGTCCATCTTGTCGTCGGCCTTGAATACCACCTCGGTGCCCGAGGCGTTCAGCAGGTTCTTCAGCTTCATGCGCACGGTGGCCGAGTTGCGCCCGCCGCGGCTGTACTCGGTCTTGAGCACGACCATCGGGTCCTTGCCCTGCATGATGACGTTGCCGGCGCGAATTTCCTGAGCGATTTTCATGATCGAAAGTTCCGGGTTGGGTGGCGGCCTTGGCAGGCGTCGCAAGCGACGCGCAGCTCGGGCGCGTCGAACTCGGACCGCATCACTTGGACCGCAAAGAGGCAGCGCGCGCTGCGCGCGAAGCCCGCGATTCTAACTTTTCCGGGCGGCGAAGCCGAGCAGCTGGGTGCCGAGGTCGGCTTGGCGCAGCAGGCGGTCGCGCCAGCCTTGCACCTGGGCCCACCACGCCGGCAGTGGCGGCAGGGTTGCAGCCGGGTTGCTCACGTCGGCCTGTCCGGCCTGTCCGGCCTGTCCGGCCAGGCCGTTCCAGGCGTGCCACAGCCGGCGCAGCGCGCCGTCGAGCACCGGGTCGGCACCGGCGAGCATGTGCGCAAGGAAGGCGTCGAGCTTGGCTGCATGGGCCGCGTCGTGCTGCGGGTAGATCTGCCAGACGAAGGGCTTGCCGGCCCACTGCGCGCGCACGAAGGAATCCTCGCCGCGCACGAAGTTCAGATCGCAGGCCCACAGCAGGCGGTCGTAGTCCGGCTGGCTCAGCCACGGCAGCGCGACGCAGCGCAGGCGCGGTGCGGCTGCCGGCGGCGCAGCCACCGCCGGCGGATGCAGCAGCAGCGTGGGTGCGTCGCCGAGCAGTGGGCCCAGCAGGTGCAGCGGCGCGTTCGGGTAGCAAAACAGGCTGACCGCGCGCTCGCCGCGGCGCAGCGTCAGGCCCCGATGTCGCAGCCAGGCGCGTTTGTCGAAGCCGCGCTGTTCGGCCATCAGCCCCGGCTCGCGCAGCAGCCCCCCGGTGCCGGGCTCGAAACCCGGGTAGAAGAACCACTTGTCCAGCCCCCGGCCCGGGCCGGCGAGTTGCGGCGAGCGCAGTGCGTGGCAACGCTGCGCATAGGCCTCGGCGCTGAGGTATTCGAGGTTGATCCACAGCGGCGGCGCGGTGCGCCGCGCCATGCGGGCGACGAAGTCCGGCGGCGGGTCGCAGCCGAAGGCTTCCACGACCACGTCGGCGGGCTCGGTGCCGCTGCCGGCGGCGGCCTGCCAGGAGCCGACTTGCACGTTCGGCGCGCCGTGGGGCGCCATCCAGCGCAGCGCCGAGGCGTCGTCGACCCACAGCCGCACCGGTTCGCCGCGCGCGCCCAGGTCGGCGGCCAGCCGCCAGCACACGCCGATGTCGCCGAAGTTGTCGACCACGCGGCAGAACAGGTCCCAGCGCATCGGGGTCATTATCGAAGGCCGCAAAATCGGCTGCGATGGATTCGGCTGAAAGCATCACGGACGACGCGCGCGAGCGGCTGCTCGCCGAGGTGGCGGCGCTGCCCGGGCTGCCCGGCGTGTACCGCTGCTTCGACGAACGCGGCGAGCTGCTGTACGTGGGCAAGGCGCGCAACCTGAAGAAGCGCGTGGCCAGCTATTTCCACAAGGCGCTCGGCGGCACGCGCATCGGCCACATGGTGGCGCGCATCGTGCGGCTGGAGACGACGGTGGTGCGCACCGAGGCCGAAGCGCTGCTGCTCGAGAACAACCTGATCAAGACGTTGAACCCGAAGTTCAACATCCTGTTCCGCGACGACAAGAGTTATCCGTACCTGAAGCTCACCGGCAGCGCCGACGGCGTCGCCGCGACGCAGGCCGCACGCTTCCCGCGCGTGGCCTACTACCGCGGCAGCGTCGACCGCAAGCACCGCTATTTCGGCCCGTACCCCGGCGCCTGGGCGGTGAAGCAGACGATCCAGCTGATCCAGAAGGCGTTCCGGCTGCGCACCTGCGAGGACACGGTGTTCGCCAACCGCTCGCGCCCGTGCCTGCTGTACCAGATCCAGCGCTGCACCGCGCCGTGCGTGGGCCTGATCTCACAGGCCGACTATGCGCAGGACGTGCGCAACGCCGAACGCTTCCTGCGCGGCGAATCGCAGCAGGTGATCGGCGAGTTGCGCCAGCAGATGATGGCCTGCGCCGAGGCGCTGGACTACGAGAAGGCGGCGCAGCTGCGCGACCGCATCGGCGCGCTGTCGCGCGTGCTGCAGCAGCAGGCGGTGGAGGCCAGCAGCCATTCGGGCAGCGACCGCGACGCCGACATCGTGGCGGTGCGCGTGTCGGGCGGGCGCGCCTGCGTCAACCTGGCGATGGTGCGCGGCAGCCGCCACCTCGGCGACCGCGCGTACTTCCCGGTGCACATGGCCGAAGCCGCGGCGATCGAGGCCGACGGCGAAGTCGACGGCGAAGTCGACGGCGACGGCGGCGGCGGCGCACAGCCGCCGCGCAGCGTCGAGCAGCAGGTGCTCGAAGCCTTCATCGCGCAGCACTACCTCGCACAGGCGGCGCCCTCGCTGCTGGTGCTCAGCCATGCGGTCGACGCTGCGCTGATCGAGGCGCTGGCGCAGCACGGCGGCCAGCGCATCCGCGCGGTGCACCAGCCGCGCGAACAGCGCCGCATCTGGCTGGACATGGCGATCCAGGGTGCGGGCATCGCGCTGGCGCGGCTGCTGGCCGAGCAGGGCTCGCAGCGCGAACGCTCGCGTGCACTGGCCGAGGCGCTCGAGCTGGACCTGGCCGATGCGGACCGTCTGCGCATCGAATGCTTCGACGTCAGCCACACCGCCGGCGAGGCGACGCAGGCCTCGTGCGTGGTCTACGAGGAACACCGCATGCAGCCTGGCGAGTACCGGCGTTTCAATATTCACGCCGTGACCGGCGGCGACGACTATGCGGCGATGCGCCAGGTGCTGACGCGCCGCTATGCCAAGCTGGCCGAAGCGCTGCAGTGCGCCGACGCGGCGGCGGGTTCCATGCGCATGCCCGACGTGGTGCTGGTGGACGGCGGGCGCGGCCAGGTGGCTGTGGCGCGCGAGGTGTTCGAGGAATTGGGGCTGGACCTGTCGCTGATCGTCGGCGTGGAAAAGGGCGAGGGCCGCAAGGTCGGGCTGGAGGAGCTGGTCTTCGCCGACGGCCGCGCCAAGCTGGCGCTGGGCCGCGACTCGGCGGCGCTGATGCTGGTCGCGCAGATCCGCGACGAGGCGCACCGTTTTGCCATCACCGGCATGCGTGCGCGGCGCGCGCGCGTGCGCACCGGCGCCAGCAAGCTGCAGGACATCCCCGGCGTGGGCCCGAAGAAGCGCGCGGCGCTGCTGCAGCGCTTCGGCGGCGTGCGCGGCGTGGCCGACGCCGGCATCGACGACCTGGCCGGCGTGCAGGGCATTTCGCGCGAGCTGGCGCAGACCATTTACCGCGCGCTGCGCTGAACGGCGCTGCGCCGTGTCGCGGCACAATGGACCGATGTTCTTCACCATCCCGACACTGCTGACCTGGGCGCGCATCATCGCGATTCCGCTGGTGGTCGGCGTGTTCTATCTGCCGCTGGACGTGCCGACGCGCAATGCGCTGGCGACTTGGCTGTTCATCGCGGTGGCGGCCACCGACTGGCTCGACGGCTGGCTGGCGCGCCGGCTGAACCAGACCTCGTCCTTCGGCGCCTTCCTCGACCCGGTGGCCGACAAGTTCCTGGTGTGCGCGGCGCTGCTGATCCTGCTGCAGCTGGACCGGGTGAATGCGCTGGTGGCGCTGATCATCATCGGGCGCGAGATCGCGATCTCGGCGCTGCGCGAATGGATGGCGCAGATCGGCGCGTCGCGCAGCGTGGCCGTGAGCATGGTCGGCAAGGCCAAGACCATGGCGCAGATGGTGGCCGTGCCCTTTCTGCTGTACGACGGCGCGCTGTTCGGCGTGGTCGACACCCGCGTCTGGGGCACCGGGCTGATCTATGTCGCCTGTGTGCTGACGATCTGGTCGATGGTCTACTACCTGCGCAAGGCGATGCCCGAGATCCGCGCCAAAGCGCGATAGCGACTGCGCAGCGGCAAGCCGCGCTGGCCGCGGCGATGCCCGCGGTGTTCGAGCCGAGCCGGCGCACCGGGTTCGTGGCCGCTCGATCCGGGGCTGCGGTGCGCCGTTGTTGGCGCAATGGTCACGAATAGAATCGCGCGCGGCCTTGACACTGCCTGGGCGCGAGACTGTAATCTTTCGAAGGCTTGTGCGTTGCATCATCGAGGTACGCGACCGGCCATCGCAGAAAAGAAATCAACGGGCTAGAGGGGTCACTGAATGAACAAGGCGGAACTGATCGATCACATCGCCAGGCAGGCCGACATCTCCAAGGCCGCGGCAACCCGGGCGTTGGACGCGATCGTCGGCGGCGTGAAGTCCACGCTGAAGAAGAGCGGCAGTGTCACCATCGTCGGCTTCGGCACCTTTGCCGTCACCAAGCGCGCCGCGCGCACCGGCCGCAACCCGCGCACCGGTGCAGCGATCAAGATCAAGGCCGCCAAGGTGGCGAAGTTCAAGCCGGGCAAGGCGCTGAAGGACGCGATCAGGTAAGTGCCGGCGGCCCCTGTGCAAGGGTGCTTAGCTCAGCCGGTAGAGCGGCGCCCTTACAAGGCGTAGGTCGGGGGTTCGAACCCCTCAGCACCCACCATCGGACCCGGCCGCCGCAGCCGGGGCGGGCATTAGAATCGCCGCTTCGCGGCAGCGCCGGACGGTGCTGCCAAGTTGGCTGCGGTGGAACCGGCCCGGCGTTGTCGATCGAAGGCGAACCACTGCGGTTCGCCTTCTTTGTTTGCCGGCGGTGCCAGCCTTTCGCTGCGCCCCGACCGCTTACGAGCACCCAAGGTCCAGCATGTTCGATTTCGTCCGTTCGCACACCCGGCTGTTCCAGGGCATCCTCGTGCTGCTGGTGTTCCCCTCCTTCGTCTTCTTCGGTGTGCAGGGCTATTCCAGCTTCACCGATGCGGCCAACAGCAAGGTGGCCGAGGTCGACGGCCATGGCATCACGCAGGCCGAGTGGAACGCGGCGCACCAGCGCAACATCGAACGCGTCCGCCAGCAGATGCCGAGCGTCGACATGAAACTGCTGGACAGCCCTGCGGCGCGGGCGCAGACGCTCGAAGGCATCGTGCGCGAGCGGGTGCTGCTGGCCGCTGCCAACGACCTGCATCTGGGGGTTGGCGACGAGCGGCTGCATCGCTTGTTCGCCAGCGACCCGCAGTTCGCCGCGCTGCGCAATCCCGACGGCAGCGTCAACCGCGACCTGCTCGCCGCGCAGGGCATGAGCTCGGAGATGTTTGCGCAAAGCCTGCGTCAGGACCTGGCGATGCGTCAGGTCATGCAGGGCATCGGTGCCACCGCCATCGCGCCGAAGGCGGTGGCCGACACGGCGCTGGACGCGCTGTTGCAGCGCCGGCAGGTGCAGTTCCAGCGCTTCGACGCACAGGCGATGCGCGACGAGGTCCACCCCAGCGATGCCGAGATCGAAGCCTTCTACAAGGCCCATGAAGCGCAGTTTCGTGCGCCCGAGCAGGCCCGCATCGAATACGTGGTGCTCGACCTGCAGACGCTGCAAAAGGGCGTGACCGTGTCCGACGACGAGCTGCAGCGCTTTTATGCCGAGAACGCCAGCCGCTACACGACGGCCGAGGAGCGCCGCGCCAGCCACATCCTGGTCAAGGCCGACAAGGACCTGTCCGCCGCCGAGCGGCAAAAGGCGCGTGCCAAGGCCGATGCGCTGCTCGAGCAATTGCGCAAGTCGCCGGGGCAGTTCGCCGAACTGGCGAAGAAGAACAGCGACGACCCGGGCAGCGCCGAACGCGGCGGCGATCTCGACTACTTCGGCCGTGGCGCGATGGTCAAGCCCTTCGAGGATGCGGTGTTCGCGATGAAGCCGGGGGAGATCAGCAACGTCGTCGCCTCCGATTTCGACTACCACATCATCCAGCTCACCGGTGTGCGCGGCGGCGAAAAACGGCCCTTCGAG
>ERZ795046.4410-NODE-4410-length-10247-cov-4.281397_pt1 | contig 10247 bp, 10 predicted proteins | sample MGYA00375130_ERZ795046 | MGnify/ENA primary metagenome ERZ795046 (study PRJEB30175, sample SAMN05720202) | activated sludge metagenome | isolation source: anaerobic digester from wastewater treatment plant | place: Japan | collected 2015-05-15 ...
CTTCAATATGTTGATTCTCTTGCAGTGCTAATTGCGCCAAAGTAAAATAAATCTCTCCTGCATAATCTGCATTTTTGGAGTCTTTGATTAATTTCAATAATCCAGACTTAACACTTGCGGTATTCTCCCCTGCCTTCGCATCATTCAAGAAAGTATTCAGCTTAGCGTGAAATGTCATGTCATAAGATGACTTGATCTTATAGCATTTGGCAAAGTATTCATTGGAATTGACATAGCGATTTTGCTTTTGATATAGCTGCCCGATGATATAATAGTATCGTGCCTTTTTCTTTTTTGATTTGCTTGTAGCAATTGCATTCTTCAAACTCTCAATAGCTTGGTCATTCTTTCCTGTTTTAATCTGAAGATCAGCCATTGAGGCGTAAAGATCAGGGAGTATTTTGGACGGTGTGAGTGGATCTTTTTCTAATTCTCTGAATTGTGTTTGCGCTTCATAATGCTTTCCCCTCTCTATTAAATTTTTTCCAGACCATAACATTGATTCCCAATAAGCTGGTCTGTGTTTGACTAAAAAGTTTCCTTGATTAGTGATATCATCATTATTTTTTTTAGGCTCTTTTGGTCTTACAATTTCTGGAAGTTTTTCATCAATGGAAGGCTCTGTCGTTTTTACACTTGTCTTTGTTTTTCCTTTAGATTTTTTCTTTGCTTTTGCAGCCTCTTTTTTAGCTTTCTCTCTCGCCTTCTTTTTGTCCTTTGCTTTTTTTATCGCTTCTTCCTTTTTGTCTTTTGCATCTTCTTTCTTTTGTTTGGCCGTTTTTTCTTTTATTTTCTTTAAAGTTGACTTTTGTTTATAGGGATTGAATTCATCTAAAAGAAAGCGAAATGAATTTTCAGCTGTTTCATAGTCTTTTTTTAGATATTGGGCTTTAGCTAATAATAAGTAACAGTCATCTGCCCATCTACTCACTCGGTGCAAAGTAATGTCTATGGACACTTTTTCAATCGCTTTATCAAGGTTTGCTTTGACAGCATCAGCACTTTCTACAGCTTGATATGGAAAAACAGGCAATATTTTATTATAATTATCTTTGTGTCCAGATTCTAGAACAAGGATACTTTCGTTCAAAATTTCGTTGGCATTGAAGTATCCATTATATTTGGCGGTTGTATTATGATAAAATCGACCTAGGGCTGAGGTTTCCCCTTTTTTCCGCTTTGTTACGCAAGAAACAGTCAGAATTAAGGTAAAAAACCAAATTAAGTGGTAAAGTCTAAAAAATTTCATGTACATTGATGAATCTTAACGAATTGATATATAACTAAAAACCTGCAAATTTATTTTAAATTTAGCAAATTTTACTTATGGTTTGGGATTGGAAAAAGATAAAAAATAAAATAAAAGATCACTTGAGGAGAAGTTTCCTTCTCACTGTAAGGGATGAGGAGACTTTTGAGGAGACCGCAAGTTATAAAATAAGTCTCAAAAATATCTATATTTTGTTGAGCGGTGTGGTCGTCGCAGTAGGAATATTGCTATTTTTATTGATCATCACGACGCCTTTGAAGCGATTTATACCCGGATATGGTGACGTCAGATCTCAATCTGAGTTCGTAAAGCTCCAAAAACAACTTGTTGCTTTAGAAGAAGAGGTCAATGCTAGGAATTTATATATTGAAAGTTTTCAAAGAATCCTTAGCGGCAACCCTGAAACCAGCCAAGATGTGATAAAAAACATCAAAATCGCACAAGAACAAGCAGATCCAGTCCCAAAAATCAAAGAAGACAGCCTACTCAGGATAGAATATGAGGCTGCCTCGAAGTCTAAAACTAACCCAAAATCCAACCAAAGGAACCCAATCTCAATCCAAACCTCCTCAGATTTCTCCATCAATCAAAACCTTGATTTCTTTATGCCTGTCAGAGGAACTTTAGCTGAGGGTTTTAAACCTGAAAAAAATCATTACGGAATTGATCTCCTTGCTGCTAAAAATACACCTGTGAATGCTGCACTTTCTGGATCTGTCATCCAGTCTGATTGGACTCTTGAAAATGGTTATACAATTGCTATCCAACACGAACAAAATTTTCTATCCTTTTATAAGCATAATTCTGTTTTATTGAAAAAAGTAGGCAGTTATGTGAAGACAGGTGAAGTCATTGCAATAATTGGAAATACTGGAGAGCTCTCCGATGGACCACACATCCATTTTGAACTGTGGCAGAATGGCAAACCTGTCAATCCATTAAATTTTATTCGAATGAACTGAGAACCGATTTAAATATTTCCAAACCTTTCCTTAAATCATTCTCTGCAATATCCAAGGGTGGCATGATTCGAATGCTCCTGTCATCAAATAAAAAGCCATCAAGAATGAGTTTTTGTTCATAACATTGACGAATGACTTCTCTTGGATTAATGTGATGATGTAATTCAACTCCTAAGAAATTTCCCTTTCCTCGAATCTCCTTTATCATTGGATGTTTTAAACTCTCCATGATGAATGTTTCATTCTTTACAGCTTGAGCACAAAGATTCTGTTCCAATATCAAACTCAATGCTGTAAAACCCGCTGCACAGCACAATGGGTTCCCACCAAAAGTCGTAATATATGCCAATACTGGATTGCTTTGAAATGAAGAAAGAATTTTGCTTGAACTCACAACGGCAGCTAGAGGAAGACCTGCTCCTAAAGCTTTTCCCAATAGTAAAATATCTGGTTTAATCGAAGTGTGTTGAAATGCAAAAAGTCGTCCGGTACGTCCCATACCAGTTTGGATCTCATCAAAGATCAAAAGCACATCTGACCGATTACATTTTTCTCGCAACTTTATAAAATACGCGTCACTTGCTATCCTCACCCCTGCTTCTGCTTGAAAGCACTCCATGATCACTGCTGAAGTGTGAATAGATATTTCATTTAAGTCCTTTTCATTTCCATATTCAATGAATTTTATACCTGGAAGCAAAGGGTAAAACACATTTCTTGCACTATAATCACTTCGTAAAGATTCAGCTCCAATAGTACTTCCATGATAAGCATTTTTGCATACAATGATTTCTGATCTATTCGTATAGCTTCTAGAAAGCTTAATTGCCGCATCGATTGCTTCACTTCCAGTAGATAGAAAATAACAACTGCCTAGCGATTCTGGGAGCATATTGGAAAGAGATTGTGCCAATCGTATTTGTGGAGATTGAATATGTTCTCCATAAACCGTAGTATGAAGATAATGCTGAGCTTGATTTTGAATTGCCTCAATGATCTTTGGATTAGAATGTCCAATATTACTTACATTAAATCCAGACAAAAAATCAAGATAAGCTTCTCCTTTTTCGTTATATATAAAAGCGCCATGTGAGCGGGATATCTCCATTGTATGAGGCGTTTCCGAAGTACCGGCTATATTCTCAAAAAATCTTCTTTTCCAATACATTTGCAATTAAACTAATCGACATAAAACAATTTTTAATGCTTTGGAGTTTAGTTTTTCTGATCACATTTAAGGGAATTAAGCCTTATCTTTGTACATAAAACAAGAAATAAATGAAATTTCACACTAGAATTAAATTATTATTCTTCGCCATTACTTTAGTTTTCAATTCATTTTTGATAGCTCAAGGTGAAACAACCAAAGGAATTCAATTTTTTCATGGAACTTTTGCAGAAGCACTTGAAAAAGCAAATAAAGAGGGAAAATTGATCTTTATGGATGCATATACCAGTTGGTGTGGACCTTGCAAAAGAATGTCGGCTTCAGTCTTTCCAGACCCTGTAGCAGGTGATTTTTTCAATCCGACGTTTATCAATTTAAAAATCGACATGGAAAAAGAAGAAGGCCCCACTTTGTCAAAAAGATATAATGTCCAGTCTTACCCAACTTTATTATTCCTCGATGGCTCAGGTGAGATCGTACACAGAGCATCTGGCGCTAGACCTGTAGATGGGTTGATTGATTTAGGCAAAGAGGCGCTTTTAAAATATGACAAATCGGGAGATTATGCAAAACTCTACAATGAAGGAAAACGAGATCATGAAACAGTCTTGGCTTATATCAAATCCTTAAATCAAGCAGGAAGACCTTCATTAAAAATCACAAACGATTATTTGCTTACGCAAAAAGATCTTACTACCCCTGAAAATCTTGATATAATCCTTAACGGTGCAACTGATGCTGATTCAAAAGTTTTCGAATATCTTATTCAAAACAAAGATGCGATCATCAAATTAAAATCAAAAGAGACTTTTGAAACTCGTGTTTATGCCTGCTGTAAAAAAACAGCTACAAAAGCATTGGAATACCGCAATGAAAGCTTACTGAAAGATGCTCAGTCAAAAATGAAGCATCATCCAAGTAGAGAACAAGAGTTCAAATATGATACCGATCTTCAATTCTATGGACAAACAGGCAATGCAGCTAAGTACCTCAAGTCTGCAAAAAGTTATGCATCAAAAGTAGCAAAAAAAGATCCTGAAAAACTCTCTGCACTTATTACAAAAAATAGCCTTTATTTTAAGAATGATAAATCTATCGGAGCGCTATCTGAAGTTTGTGCAAAAAAAGCAATGAAATATGGCATGGCTACAAACTATTATGTCAATTATGCAGCCATTCTTTCACTGAATGGCAAAAAGCAAGAGGCTTTAAAAATAGCAAAACAAGCTCTGGAACTTGCAAAAGCGAAAAAGGAACCAACTCAAATGATTGAATCATATATCAATCAACTTACGGCTCAATAAAATTTGAAAAACTATTATTCGCTTTTGTCTAGTAGAACAGATACATTTGTAAAACTAAATTGGAAAAAATTATAGATTTATAGTAAATACAATTTGTTTTTACTTATAATCTACAAAACATAACATTTCAATTGATGTGAAAAGTCTATAGTTCTCTGGTCGACTAGATAAAGATAAAAACATACAACTTATTACTTACAACTTCTTTCTATTATCTATTAGTTATTCACTATTAACTATTAGCTATCTTTGCATCTTATGCTAGAATTAGGTACGACTCATAGAATGGAAATATTGCGCACTACAAGCGTGGGACTCTATCTTGGACTTGGAGACAATGAGGTTCTTTTGCCCAATAAATATGTACCAGAAAGCTATGAAATAGGAGATGCGATTGAGGTATTTGTTTATCTTGACTCCTTAGAAAGAATTGTAGCTACGACCTTGGATCCGCTCATCAAAGCTAACGAATTTGCATATCTGAAGGTCACTGCTCTTTCTGAAATTGGTGCTTTTCTCGACTATGGACTTGAAAAAGACTTGTTTGTTCCAAACAAAGAACAAGCAATAAAAATGCAGCTAGGTGAATATTATGTCGTGCATTGTTTTTTAGATGAACAAAGCAATAGACTAATGGGATCCAGCAGATTGAACAAATTTTTATCCAATGAGGAGCTGACAGTAAAACGATTTGATGAGGTTGATTTATTGATAAGTCATTTTTCGGATCTAGGGATCAATGCCATTATAAATAATAAACACAAAGGCGTCATTTACCACAATGAAATCTACGAACAGCTCAGCGTTGGTCAAAGTCTGAAAGGCACTATAAAATTAATTCGGGCCGATAATAAAATAGATCTTTCTCTTATTCCTATAGGTTATAAAAATATCGATCCCAATGCAAATATCATTATGGAACATCTCAATAAAAATCAAGGCGTCTTAATGCTCCACGATAAAAGTGATCCTGACGAAATTCATAGACTTTTAAAAATGAGTAAAAAGAATTTTAAAAAGGCTGTCGGTTCATTGTATAAACAAAAGAAAATTATTCTAAAAGAAGATAGAATAGAATTATTAAAAACCTAAGATCAAATGACATTTCAAGAATTAAAAATAAATAAATCTTTACAGCAAGCATTATCTGAAACCCCTTTTGATAAGCTCACTAGTATTCAGGAAAAATCGTTTTCTGTAGTCATGTCTGGAGCTGATGTTGTCGCCATAGCTCAGACAGGAACAGGTAAGACATTGGCCTACCTTCTGCCCATTATCCAACTATTACCTTATAGTCAAGAAAAACATCCACGTGTCATCATACTCGTTCCTACTAGAGAACTGGTTGTTCAGGTAGAAGCAGAAATAAAGAAGCTCACTACATATATGTCGATAAATTCCTGTGGCGTTTTTGGTGGAACGAATATGAAAACACAGGCTTTGTTTTTTCAAGAAAAAGTAGATATTGTTGTGGCAACTCCAGGTAGATTACTAGATTTAATCTTAGGAGGATTTGTTTCGATGAAATCATTAAAACATGTCGTCATTGATGAAGTAGATGAGATGTTGAATCTAGGATTCCGCACTCAAATCGAAAGGGTCTTTGATCTCTTCCCTAAGAAAAGACAAAACCTGATGTTTTCTGCTACACTCACTGATGAAATAGAACTATTGATCAATACTTTTTTTCACAATACTGTCAAAATTGAAGCAGCACCATCTGGAACACCAATAGAAAAGATAGTTTTATGTGCCTATAAATATTTAAATTTTAATACAAAAATTAATCTTCTTCAATATTTATTAAAACAGCCGATCTATAAGAAAACTTTAATTTTTGTGAAATCAAAATCGATGGCAGATCGCATTTTTGAGACCTTGCAAAACAAAGTCACAATTCCCATTGGCGTCATCCATTCCAATAAAGAACAAAACTATCGATTCCGCTCAGTTGAAGATTTTAAAAATGGCATGATCGATGTGTTAATAGCTACCGACATCATCTCTAGAGGAATCGATATAGAGGATGTATCACATGTCATTAATTTTGATCTACCAGAAGTACCAGAGAAATATATTCACCGCATTGGACGAACCGGGCGTGCAGATAAAGATGGCATTGCTATCAGTTTCGTATCTGAAGATGAACAAGCACTACATGAAAGCATCGAGGCCTTTATACAAAAAGAAATTGAAGTCTTTGAACTCCCAGCTGAAGTTAAATTTCAACTGTCCTTATCCCTGAAGAAATGCCAAACTTTGAACATCAAGAAATAAAACTCAAGCTCCCAAAAATTGATATCAATAATTCTGCCTTTCACGAGAAAAGTAAAAAAAATCAAAAGGTAAACGTGAGGGTAAGTCGTCGCGAAAAAATGATGGCGAAATATGGAAAACCTATTACTAGGGGTCAAAAGAAGTAGTTTGGTGATTTGTATTAAATCAGAAATAAATTCATAAATTTTGGCTTAACAAACCATCCAAAACACCAAGCACATATAAGCCCAAAATATTGCTAACAAAATATGTATAATTGTTTCAAAAGCTTTGCCCTTCCACAATATTGGAGAATAAATAAAAATCTGTGTAAACAACCGAATCGTCCAAAATACAGCAAGTCCTAATGATATTTTTTTACCTAGTGAAGTTTCTATAAGTTCTGAAGCGGATGTAACACATAAAAGTCCAATAAGAAAGACTGTAAGTGCTATAAAAAAAGTATGAACAGTCATCATTTGTCGATTTATCAGACTTAAATGTTGAAGTTCACTTTTCCAGTTGAAGTACCAACTATCTCTTGATGGCGAGGAACGAAATTTAATATCTTGCAATAAAGACCATTTATAATCCAAACACTTGCAATGAAGTATGTTAAAAATTTGGATATTGTATTGTTTGTCATAAATGATTAATGCCGTTAACGACACAAACTAAGATCGATAAAAGATCTAACATACTAACAATATATTTAATCCTTTGTTCTTAAATAATTCATTGAAATTCATTCATTTGATTTGTTGTATTTATCAATGAATCAAAATCTAGTATGTCTAATCTGAATCCTAGTTTATTCACATCAATTTTATAGTCAATACTTGCAAGGATTTTATAAAATATTTCTTGTAGATCATTATACGAATGTAAATTTGATTCAATTGTAATATTAATAGTATTTTCAGCTGAAAAAAAGATAGGTACTTTACTGCTCATTATTTGATATGAATTAAATTCTTTTAATACCCACTCATGCTTGCCTATTTTTTTTATAAAAGATTTGGCTATTCGATTTGGTCCTTCCATCAAATATTGTTTTTGCAAAATACTATCAAGTCTCTCTATTGATATTAAGTCGTGCCTAGAACCAGGATATGTAATATGTAAATAATAGATTGAATCAGAATAACCTGATGATATAAAATGCTCTTGAACTTCTGGTAATGTTTTGTTTTTTAATACATGTTGCCACCTATAACCTGTACAATTTGAAGAAAGATAAAAATAGCTATCATTTAACGAGGAGTCTAAAGCAAGTTTGATATATCCAGCATTATTTACAAATGTGATTTTTCTTTCTATAGACCCATTATTATTCTCTTGATATTTACAAGAAAATACAAGTAAAATAAAGCAGAATAAATATTTTATCAAGTAGTCCAAGAATGCGAATGTAATGATAAATATAGGTGAAATTATATAATTGATCTAAAAAAGATAAAATAAACTTGCTGAATATACTTTTTATCAATCTAAAAGATATCTTTTTTATATTTGTGTTAGAAACGATTTAACTAAAATCAATAAAGCAAAAAACCATGCAAACGAAAAGCTTTTCTTCCTTAAAAGAATTTTATCCATTTTACTTAACAGAGCACAAGAATGTTACATCAAGAGTATTGCATTTTATAGGGACAGCTTTGGTTTTTGTATTTTTAATCGTAGGGATTTTATTTCACAAAACTAATCTTCTTATTGCAATCCCAATAGTTGGTTATGGTTTTGCGTGGGTTGGTCATTTCTTTTTTGAAAAGAACAAACCCGCTACGTTTAAACATCCTTTTTATAGTTTAGCTAGTGATTTTATAATGTTTTTTGATTTATTGACTGGAAAACAAAAATTTAATCCAAATAGGTAATAGTGTCAAAATCTTTGTAGTTTACGACTATAAATTATATCTTTGAAGGTATTATCGTAAAAATTAGAATAAGTATGGCACTTTTTAAGTTTGATATTGTTATTATATAAAACAGCAAGTTATGTCAAGTATAGAATTGAAAACCAAAGTTTACAAAGAATTAGAATCTGCAGAAGATTACTTATTAGAGGAAATTTTAGGATTGATTGCTGTTGAGTCTAAGTCTTATGAATTCATTAAAATTCCAGAACATTTTAAAGAAGCTCTTGATAAAAGTATTGCACAAATGGAATCAGGGAATACGCTTTCAAATGTTGAAGTTGAAAAAAGTATAGAAGGGTGGCTTTACAAATAGTCTGGACTCCTGAATCTAAGTTACAACTTAATGAAATTCTTAAATATTGGGAGCTAAGAAATGATTCATTGTTGTATTCAAAAATTTGTATCAAATAATTAAAAATGCTTTGATAGTTTTATCAAAATATCCAGAATCAGGTAAGATTTCTGAGAATAAAAAAGTAAGAGTTAAAATTATAAAAGGCTACTATTTATTTTACTCTTTTGATATGGAAAAATTATCCGTCATTGGCTTTTGTGATATGCGTAGAGATCCAAATTTTGTAGAATCAATCATTATTAAAAAAATTTAATATATTGCTAGATATATTTATAAAGACAAAATAAAATGGCAAAAATAAATCCACACATCAACTTTAATGGCAATGCTGAAGAAGCATTTACTTTTTACAAATCTGTATTCGGCGGCGAGTTTGGAAAGATAATTCGATTTAAAGAAATAGCCAGTGAGGAATTTTCTGTTCCAGAAAATGAAGCTGACAAGCTCATGCATATTGTATTGCATTTTGGTCAGAATATATTGATGGCAAATGATGTCCCAGAATTTATGGGTCGCGTCAATGAGAATGAAAATCGAAGTAAAATTTACATCACAGCTGAAAGCAAAGATGAAGCTTTTCATATCTTCAATGGATTGTCAGAAGGAGCTAATGTCGAAATGCCTCTTGCAGAAAATCCAGGAGGATCTTATTTTGCTATGTTTCGAGATAAGTATGGGATTGAGTGGATGGTGAGTTATGAGGCAATTATTGGCTGAAATGATAAAGAATTCCTGATTGAATTAATATAGTAATAGTCATTTATAAAAATGAAAATAATAAACATCATTGTAATTCTTGTTATCACAAGTTGTCTTGATTTTTCTTGTAAATCAACAGAAAAAATAAGTAAAAGTATTTCTAACAATATTGCTATATTAATAGATCCTCTAAACGATAATAAATTTAGATTTAATCCAGAGTGGATTTCAGCAAATGAAATTAGTCGAATTATTGAATATGACTATTTGGAAGGGAAAAGTGCTCCAATACATAGGATTACTGTATTAGATTA
>ERZ795046.4414-NODE-4414-length-10229-cov-7.614016_pt1 | contig 10229 bp, 12 predicted proteins | sample MGYA00375130_ERZ795046 | MGnify/ENA primary metagenome ERZ795046 (study PRJEB30175, sample SAMN05720202) | activated sludge metagenome | isolation source: anaerobic digester from wastewater treatment plant | place: Japan | collected 2015-05-15 ...
GACGAGATGGGCTTGGGCAAGACCATCCAGGTTCTTGCTTGGCTAAAGAAACACCCGGAGCAGCGGCCTGCGATAATCTCTGCACCGGCACATCTTACCCACCACTGGAAGGACGAGGCTAAGGAAAAGTTTGGGCTGCGAACTGCTGTACTGTCTGGTCTGAACGCTAAGCCACTTGACATGTCCGTAACCCCAAGCATTTTGATTGTGAGCCAAGATGTTCTAAGCACCATAACCAAGAAGCTTGAGGGCGGCAAGAAGAAGACTTACAAGGGGTGGGCTGACATCCTAAAATCAGTGAACCCAAAGGTTGTCATTTGGGACGAAGCCCACAACTACAAGAACCGGCATACCAAGCGGACAAAGAGCCTACGTAAGCTAGCCTACTCTGCCCCAAAGCGAATAGCTATCAGCGGCACGCCACTCACTAACCGCCCTGCCGATCTATGGCCTACCCTAAACATGCTCTGGCCCCAGCACTTTCCAAGCTTCTTCAGTTTTGCCCTGCGGTACTGCAAGGCTGTGAAGATGCCATGGGGCTGGGATTACCGAGGAGCAAGCCACCTAGGCGAGCTGCACAATCGACTGAAGGGGCTAGGGATGTTGCGGCGGCTGAAAGCCAATGTGCTGTCAGAGCTGCCGCCCAAGCGAAGGACCGTCATACCCATTGACATCCCTATGGATGAGTACAATCGGGTGGCCAACGACTTTGTGAACTGGTTGCAAGAGAAAGGAAAGGAAGCAACCAAAGCCGCCAAGATGACCCAGCTTGGGTATCTGAAACGAATTGCTGCCCAGGCAAAGATGCCTGCGGTTATCGAGTGGATTGACAATTACCTGGAGAGCACGGAAGACAAATTAGCTGTCTATGGTATTCACAAGGACATCATTAGGCACGGGCTTTACGAGCGGTACAAGAAGATTGCTGTGCTTATAGACGGGGACGTACCGCAGGGGGCACACCGGCAGGCACTCGTAAAGCGGTTCCAAACAGACAAGCGAAAGCGGCTGTTCTTTGGGAACCTGATTGCGGCGGGTACAGGCATCACCATCGTAGCAGCCCCAGTGCTGCTCACGGTGGAGCTAGATTGGGTGCCTGCCAACCACACCCAGGTAGAAGACCGCATTCACCGTATTGGGCAATCGAAGCATACTGAGATGGTGTACCCGGTTGCCAGGGGTACAATCGAAGAGCTGCTCTGCAAGATCATTCAAACCAAGCAGAAGATCAGCTCTACAGTGCTGGACGGGGTGTCGCAGCGTACTGGTGATATCGACATCTTTGACCAGTTGGTGAAGCAAGTTACTGAACAATTCAAGAGGCAGAAGGCAAGTCGTACAACTCAACCCACAAATGGTTCTTAACAAAGCGTTTGCCGGATGTTGCTGGAGTAAAAAGAAATGACCTACGTCGAGATACTACAGCACCTAGGCATACCACACATGGAATCTGGGCACCACCACTGTCGTCCAGGGTGGGTGCAAATGGATTGCCCAGACTGTGGCCGGGACAGCCACAAGTTTCATCTTGGGCTCAACAAGGCCCGTGGATACCTAAACTGTTGGGTATGTGGCCCCAAGCCATTAGTAGCGACGCTAGTTGTTCTTTCCGGAAGACCGGGCGGAGAAGTGGTTGCCCTGCTGCGGCAGGCTACCCCAATACAAGAGACGGTTGTCGTGCGGCCCAGGGGCAAATTTCAGGCCCCTGACGGCGTGTCTGACATGCTGCCCGCGCACCGCAAGTACCTTGAAAACCGAGGGTTTGATCCTGATGAGATTGCAGCCCTATGGGGGGTTCGAGGAATAGGCATTCATGCAAGGCTGAGTTGGCGGCTATACATACCTATTCACTACAGACATGAGCCTATTTCGTGGACAACTAGGGCAATTGGCAAGACTGCAGTGCGGTACATATCTGCCCGGCCTGAACAGGAGCGGGTGTCGCTCAAGACCGTGCTGTACGGTGCTGATATGGCCGGGCACGCTATTGTCATCACGGAAGGGCCTACTGATGCTTGGGCCATTGGGCCGGGAGGTGTGGCTACCCTTGGGCTCAACTGGACGCCAGAGCAACTAGAACAAATGAAGCAATACCCTGTTAGGGTAGTATGCTTTGACAACTCGAGGGAGGCACAAGCACGGGCAAGGAAGTTGACTGACTACTTGTCGTTGTTCGCCGGGGAAACTTACCAGGTGTGCCTGTCTGGTAAAGACCCGGCCAGTAGTCCTAAGCGTGAGATAAAGGAACTGCGGAAACGATTCTTGGAGTAGGAGACCAAAAGAAGGCGTTAGTGGCGATTGCATGGAAGGACGGGTAGGAGTAATCACATGGTAGGCTTCCTAAACAGAGGCGAGGCTAGTAAGCGGGCAACCCGGATGTGTCGTCGCCATATGAACATGCACCCAAAGACCCATGAGCTAGCCCTGTTAATCAAAGGATGGCACTGGCCCAAGGGGGCCGGGAAAACAGCCCAACAAGCCATTGACACAAGCCTTGTGGCTTACGAGGCTTGGAGGGGCAAGCTTGCCAATGTAGGGCTGAAAGACAGCTCTATTGACAACTTGAAAAGGCTGATGCGGTTCCGGGATTACATCCTGCGCGTGTTGCCCCAACCTACGGCTATGGTGATAAACCATTTCACACTTCTGTTTAGGGATGTCGCAAGGCGGCAGGGTTTCAGAGGGGATTTGCGTCCATATGCCTGGAGGGCAGATTGCCCGGAGTGGATGCAAATTGGGTATGAGTGGGCTAGTGAGTGGTGTGGCGATGTCACACTATGGGACCAACTGATTGAGGCGGTTAAAAATGCCGAGTGAAGGAGGCAACAAATGGAGACAATGACGGCACAGGGGCTCAAGAAGAAGTACAACAGCAAGCACGCCCCAGACGTGCTTTCCCGATCAGGCTTCATCGAAAAACTCCCTAAGGAGAAGAAGGGAGAACGCGTAAAGTACAAGATTGTGAAGGAACTGCCGAGGATTATTGATTACCCCGTACTGTTCGGCAAGATGTATGTCTGCACAATCGCCGATCTCATCAAAGACGCGTGCAACGAGCTGAATGATCTGAAAGAAGAGCTTCAGGAGTGGTTCGACAGACTACCAGAGTCGTCCCAGAACGGCAGCAAGGGCAGTGTGCTGCAAGACGCAATCAGCACATTGAAAAACATTCAGTTACCCGACATCCCTAGGTGGGTTGAAGTAGAAACAACTGTGTTCCCGCCAGACATGAGCGGCCGCACAGACAGGGCACATCGGCGAGACTGTGCTGTGGACAAGCTTAAGGTCGTTATGGAGTGGGTACAGTGGTATGAAGACACCAACTGGGAAGTTGACGACGAAAAGCGAAGTGATCTAGACAGTCTTGGCAATAACATCAAGCAAATCATCTCCAAGGCAGAAAACGTCAAATTTCCCGGCATGTACTCGTAGGAAGAAGTAATGCGTATCGAACAGCGTAGTGGGGCGGATGAGAAAAAAGTCCTGACCGGCATGATTTTAGACCGGCAGGTCCTTAGCAGGATCGCAGCGCAGTGGAAGCCAGGGGGGATGTTCCGTAGCCCTTGGTGTAACCTTGTGGGCAATTGGTGTGTTGAATACCTATCAAAGTATGACGCACCACCCAAAAAGGAGATACAGTCACTATACAACACCTGGGCTGAGACGGCCAACAACAAGACTGTTGTCCACCTGATCGGCGACTTTCTAGAAACGCTGTCGGATGAGTACGAAGCTGCCGGGGATCTGAACGCTGAGTACTTGATCGACCTTGCTGGCCGTCACTTCAACACCGTGCAGATGGAGGCACTAGCTGAGGCCATTCAGTCCGACATAGCCTCTGGTAATCTTACCAAAGCAATAGAACGAGTGGCTAGCTGGAACAAAGTTGAGCTTGGTGTTGGGGCCGGTGTGGACGTGTTAAATGACACCGAAGCTATTCGCGAAGCGTTCGAGGCCAAAAGCGAAGCACTAGTTACGTTCCCAGGTGCCCTAGGTGAGTTCTTTGGTACGACCCTAGAACGGGACGGCTTTATAGGCATCATGGGGCCGGACAAGCGCGGCAAGAGCTATTGGCTTGCGGAAATAGCCTACCGTGCTTTGCTGGCACGACGCAGGGTAGCTTTCTTTGAGTGTGGCGATTTGAGCCAAGCCCAGGTTATGCGTCGGCTTATGTGCCGGGTATCAAAGCACCCACTAGTCCCATGCACAGCTAACTACCCGGTAATGATCTCCAGGCAAAAGGGAAGTTGGACGGCCGAAGTAGAGTACAAGGAAAAGGTATTTTCTGCCCCACTTAGCTGGAGGCGTGCCAACAAGGCGTGCCAAGAACTAATCACCAAGCTGAAGACAAATAGTACGCTTTGGAAACTATCATGCCACCCCAACAGCAGTATCAGCATAAGTGGCATCAAAGGTATCTTGGCAGGCTGGGAACGGGAAGGCTGGGTGCCAGATGTTGTGGTTATTGACTATGCTGATATTTTGGCCAGTGACAACAACAGGATTGACATACGGCACCAAATCAACGAAACTTGGAAACAGATGCGGGCACTGAGCCAAAGCCTTCATTGCCTTGTGGTTACAGCAACCCAGTCTGATGCTGATGCCTACCGCAAGAATATCATCACCCGTAGCAACTTCAGCGAAGACAAACGCAAGCTTGCACATGTGACCGGAATGGTGGGCCTCAACCAGACTATCGAAGAGAAGGATCTAGGTATCACTCGACTCAACTGGGTGGTGCGGCGAGATGGTGCTTACAGTGAAACGAAGTGTGTACACGTTGCTGGATGCCTTGCTTTAGCTAATCCTGCTGTGGTGAGTTGCTGGTAGGTTTTTCGGGATCTGCCTGATTGCCTATCACTACCGCAACTACTTTAATGCAGTTGGTGTCATTTAGGGAGATATAGTAATGAAATCCTTTCGCCTAGACCTTGGCTGCTTTAGGAAGAAAGAAAAAGAACCAATTAAATGCCCGAAAAGGAGATGCAAGTCAACAAACGTCAAGCCCATAGAAGTTGAAAAGTATGGGTACAGCGTTGGTTTAGGCTTGGCCGCACTGTTGTTCCTTGGGCCACTTGGGCTTCTGGCTGGCCTCCTTGGCAAGGATGAAGCTAAGGCTACATGGTGGGTCTGTTTAGATTGTGGTAACAGGTTCAAAACGTGAAAGAAGGGACACATGAGCAGCACAGAAACTCGAACATTCGAAGACTTTCTCGACGACATGATTAGTGACTGCCGCAGCCCTGAGGAGATATGGGCTGTAGCTAAAAATACCCGGTGGGCTGACCGGGCAAACGAGGCACGCGATGCCGCCAGGGAGAGACAAAAACGCAAAAAAATCACAAAAAAGTGAGTTGCTTTGCCGAGCGGCAATCGTATAATACACCGTGCAATGAGTGGCAAGTGCCACAGAGAACAGCTAAACCCCTTTTTTTGGAGACCAAAACATGACCGCTGAAAATTCCCTCTCTGTTAGCAGGGACGCTGTTGTTTCCCTGTTTGTTTCACTCGGCTTCAAGGGCGCGGACAAGTGGGACCGCGTAAAGATCAGCAAGAAGATCGACAACCTGCCCAAGTTCGTTGCCGACATGGACACCACAGAACTGCCGGATGATGACAGCAGCCTGCTCGACGACATCCTGAACGCCATCCAGGCTGGTGGCAGCGTTGAGATCGAAGAGCTTGAGGCCGAGGAGGCCGAAGTTGAGGAGGTCCCTGCCAAGCCCGCTAAGAAGACCCCGGTGAAGGCGGCTGCCAAGGCTGCTCCCAAGATCGTTGAGGAGGAGCCGGAAGAGCCCGAGGCTGAGGAAGAGCCGGAAGCCGAAGAGGCTGAGGAGGAGGCCGAAGTTGAGGAGGCCCCCGCCCCGGTGAAGAAAGCCCCGAAGCCCGCGCCGAAGATTGGGGAGAAGCCTGCCAAGCCGGTGAAAAAGACCCCAACCATCGCAGCCACCGTTGACCGCTACGGCGTGAGCGCCGAGGTGCTGCTGTCTGGCCCCCAGACCGTGGAGGAGGCCATTGCCGCCGCGAACGAGACCTACGTGGAAGGCGGGGGCAAAGACAACGAGCGTGAAGCGGCCTTTGCCCTTCGCAACACGTTGCGGGCGCTGAAGCACATCGGCCTGGTGGCCCAGAGCGGCAAGGACATCACCGTGGTTGGCAAGGTGGTTCCCATCAAGAACTAAGCCTCCCCTTCCTACCGTTTCCCGCGACAACGGTAGAACCTGATAACCGGGGCGGTTTTTATTAGCCGCCCCGGTTTTTTTAGTCTTCTCGGCAATGAGCGACCGTATAATAGGTATGCTACTAAACACACCCATAGAGCAGTACAAGGTTGCGGGCCGCACGGTCTACGTGAAACGCGAAGACCTGTGTGCCCCGGAAGACTGGCCCCCATTTAGCAAGCTTCGAGGGCTGTACGCTTACTTGCGTTTGCGAAAGACCCAGGGGCTAGAAACTGTTGGGTACACCGAGACAACTGTAAGCATGGCTGGATGGGGCATTGCTGCGGTGGCACATTCGCTTGGTATGCGTGCAGTTATCTTCCCACCTGATTACAAACACCCCGAGAAACGCAAAGACCTTCCTTGGCTTGAACACCACCGTCAGAAATGGGTTAGGTGGGGGCAGAGATAGTACCCCTGCCTGCTGCACGACATCAGATCAATTGGTATAGGGGGAAAAACTACCTTACCAAGCACTACGGCCCTAAAACCGAAATGCTGCCCCTGGGCATCCCATTCCAAGAGACGGTTGAGGAAACCGCTAAGGTTTGGCAAGCTTGCCCGGCAGAGCTGCGGCGGGGGACAACAGTGGCCTGTATGGGCAGCGGCACCATTTTCTCGGGCCTTATGCGGGGCTGGCAGCCCGGTGACGGGCGTTTGGTAGGGGTACTGGTACACAAGGGCATAAACGCTGCCGAAATGCTACAAAAGTGCATGAGTAAGGCTCATCGGTTGTTCGGTGGGCTGGTTGGCTCTCCTGCCAGTGCTGTGCAGATCATCGACGGCAAATGGGACTATCACGAAACAGGCAACATCGAAGCACCATTCCCATGCCATCAGTATTACGATCTGAAGGGTTGGCAGTGGCTTGTGGAAAACCTCCATAGCCTGCCGGACCCAGTTATGTTTTGGAACATTGGGCATTCGCCTGTGGAGACAAAATGACACGACAAATGTTCCAGATATTGCTTCAACTAGCTACGTTGCTGTTCTGCGTCATCACGACAGCCAATGCGTGCCGAGCACACATGCACGCAGAGGCAGTAATCGAAACACTCGACAAAGTCCACACATCAGCGAAAAGCTTCAAGTGAGCTTCGCTGCTAGATTTTAAGGGAATAGGGAGACCATAATGAAAGTTAATAGGAAGGCTGTGCTGGAGACCCTGGAGGCCGTCCAACCTGGGCTATCACACGAGGGCACCATTGAGCAATCCGACTGCTTTGCATTTCGCGACGGCAGGGTTTTCACATACGACGACGAGATTGCTTGCTCGGCCGAGTGCGAGCTGGACATTACTGGTGCTGTGCTTGCCAAGCCCCTGCTTGAGCTGCTGCAAAAGTTGCCGGAAGAAGTCATCGAGCTGGAGATTGGTGAGCAGTGTATGCGGGTAAAGGGCCAGCGGCGAGGGGCCGACATCCGCATGCATCATGATGTGCTGCTGGCAGTAGATCAAATCCCATGGCCGGACGAAAACGACTGGTGGGAGCTTCCGTCGGACTTCAACGAAGCCGCCGAGGTTGTGCGGCAGTGTGTGAGCAAAGAAGACGCATACTTCGCCCTCACCTGTGTTCACATCACCCCAGAGTATATGGAAGCCTGCGACAACATCCAGGCTACCCGCTACCCTCTGGCAACGGGCTTTAGCTCCGAACTGCTGATCCGCAGCCGGGCCATGCTTCATCTGGTCAACATGGTAGCTACGGAATGTGCAGAGACCGATACCTGGGTGCATTTCCGTAATGCTGCGGGCCTTACCCTTTCCTGCCGTCGTTATAACGAGCCATACGAGAACCTGGACGATGTGGTGACGGTTGGGGGCGAGCCGCTTGTGCTGCCCGACGGCCTCGAGGCGGCTGCTGATATTGCCAGGATCTTCAGCAAGGACAACGTGGAAGACGACAAGATCGAGATTTGCCTTGACAAGAACCGGCTGACCGTAATTGGTGAGGGGCAAAATGGCCGGTACAAGGAAGTGAAGCGTTTGGCCTACGACGGCGAACGCCTAAAGTTCCGCATCGCCCCAGGCATGCTGAAAAGCGTGCTGGCTAGGAGCAAAGAATGCCACCTAGCCGCAGACCGTATGTGGGTGGATGCGGGCAAATTCGTGTATGTCACAGTGCTAGAACCAAAATACGAGGAGAACAACGAAAATGAGTAGGATTGCCAAGAAGATCCAGGTCTGCCGGGACGATGGTGAACATGGCAGATACGTGATCATTCGGGGGGAGGCAATCAAGCACGAAGGCTTTTGGTTAAACTGTGCCGCTTCCTTTACGGCAGAGGAGTTTGAGAAAGTCACAGGCCAAAAAATGAAGCCAGGCACTGGGCCGGTTGACTTTAGATTGGTACGCATACAAAAGCGGAAGAAGAAGAAATGACACTCGAACAAGAAATGGTGCGGGCATTTCATTTGAAGTATGGGCATAAGGTAGCCAAGGCTCCTACTACGGACACAGCCGAGGTTCGTATGTTCCGTGCCCGGCTGGTAGTAAGCGAGGCTGCCGAATTCCTGGACGCTTGTTCCAAGGGTGACCTGGTTGAGATGGCCGATGCCTTGGCAGACATCCTTTATGTGGTGTACGGGGCTGCCGTGACGTTCGGCATCGATCTCGAGCAAGTATTTGCTGAAGTGCACCGCTCCAACATGACCAAGAGCCAGGAGAAAGAAGGGGACGGCAAAACGGTAAAGGGGCCTGACTACGTGCCACCGGACATCCGCAGCATCATTGTAAAGCAAATGGAATCCAAGTTTGTGTCCGGCAAGGGGGACAACTGCTACAAGCCATGATTGGGGGGTAGCGTGGCCAAAGGGTTTTTCACTTTATCTGCGCCAAAGGTAAGCCCTGTTCAAAGCCGCACTCCTCGTTGTGGCGAGTGCAAGCTTTTCCAGCAGTGCAACAGCCCCAAGATGCCCCCAACCGGGAAGGGCAAGAAGGGTATTCTGATTGTGGCCGAAGCCCCAGGCAAGACCGAAGACGCCCAGGGCATTCAACTTGTTGGGAATGCTGGCCAAAGGCTACGCCAGCACCTTGACATGCTGGACATTGATCTAGACGAAGACTGCATCAAAACGAATGCAATCATCTGCCGCCCCCCAAACAACCGCAAACCAGAACCCGCCGAGATTGCTGCCTGTCGCCCAAACCTTTTCAATACCATCGAACAATACAACCCCAGCGTCATTATCCTGCTTGGACAAACAGCCGTTGACAGCCTGCTATCGCCAGTGTGGGGTGGGGAAATCGGCACAATAGAACGGTGGGTAGGATGGCGTATTCCCTGCGGCAACCCTAATGCTTGGATAGTACCTACGTGGCACCCTTCGTTCTTGTTGCGTAATGAAAAGCCAGTGCTCGATTTGCTGTTCCGCAAGCACTTGGCTAAGGCTGTAGAGGTAGCAGGAACCCGGCCACCCAAGCCCAAGGACTACGCCAGCGAAGTACGTATCGAATACCGGCCCCACGTAGCCGCCAAGCTAATAGATAGGTTCACAAGAGCTACAGATAGACCCTGTGCGTTTGACTATGAAGTGACGGCATTAAAGCCAGAGACCAAGGGGGCACGTATCCTAAGCTGTGCCATCAGCGACGGCCACCGTACCATAGCCTACCCTTGGCATGGAGAGGCTATTGCCGCCACAATCAGGTTCCTGCAAAGCAGTGTACCAAAGATCGGGGCCAACATTCAGTTTGAAGAGCGTTGGTCCCAGGTGCACGCTGGGGGGCCTGTGCGTGGGTGGCTATTTGACACCATGTTGGGCGGGCATGTGCTGGACAACCGGCCTGACATAGTTGGCCTAAAGTTCCAAGGGTTTGTGCTCCTTGGGTACCCCAACTATGCAGCACACCTCGAGCCGTACATGGAAGAGTACAGGAACGGGCTTAACCGGCTGGCTGAGGTGAACTTGAAAGATTTGCTGCTTTACAATGGCATTGACGCTGCCCTTGATTGGGACGTGGCTCAGATCCAAATTCAACAGATGGCTAAGATATGGCGGGCTGG
>ERZ795046.4415-NODE-4415-length-10227-cov-4.649135_pt1 | contig 10227 bp, 9 predicted proteins | sample MGYA00375130_ERZ795046 | MGnify/ENA primary metagenome ERZ795046 (study PRJEB30175, sample SAMN05720202) | activated sludge metagenome | isolation source: anaerobic digester from wastewater treatment plant | place: Japan | collected 2015-05-15 ...
TGAAGAACTTCAAAGAATTTATCTTCCTGAAGAAGCAGCAGATACACAAAAACATGGACCGCGTCATTGGTAGATTGGATCTCCAGAAAATGTGGATTAGAAAAAATAGTTTACCGGATTGCTATGTGTGAGCGTCAAGCAACAGCCTCTTCATTGCGTAAGAATTTTTCCTCAGGCTCTAGACCTCCACGGCCAGAAGCCTCAGCCGAGATTTGAACTCGGGACCTGCTGATTACAAGTCAGCCGCTCTGCCAGCTAAGCCACTGAGGCGCGGGAACAACTTATACTTCTCAACACTTAAAGATAATGTTTGATCGGTTTCTTTTTCCGGCTTCGGTACAGAACAATCTGGAATGGTACAGCTGACTGTGGATATCGGAGGCAGACCAGGGGTTGACTGCCGGGGGTTCTGTACATACTGTTATTTTAAACACGCACAGGATCTCCCTGCATTTGGATGCAAATATTGCCTTCCATTCACGAAAGGCTGTGACTATTGTCTGCGTAGTGTGCAGGAGAAATACTCAGGGTTTATTCCATTACGGGATGTAGCAGAGAAAATACTAGGGGACCTTCAGATGCTCACCGGTGACCTGACCAGGATTACCATTTCAGGTGGCGGAGATCCGAGTTGTTATCCTGATTTTACCGATCTGATTGAACTGTTATCATCCCTTGAAGCACCGCTCCATATCGGGTATACCAGCGGGAAAGGGTTTGATAACCCGGATATTGCGGACTTTTTAATTGAAAACGGCCTTCAGGAGATCTCATTTACTGTATTTGCCCATGATCCTGAGCTCCGCCGGTCATTTATGAAGGATCCAACCCCCGAAATATCACTGGAGATTCTGAAAAGACTGGCGCAGAACATTGAGGTATATGCCGCGCTGGTAATCCTGCCAGGAGTAAATGACGGACCGGTTCTTGTTGATACCATCAGGTGGCTTGAAAGCATCGGGGTGAAGGGTGCCATTCTTATGCGCTTTGCAAACACCTATGAACAGGGCCTCATTTTAGAGAATGCGCCGGTGATCCCGGGTCAGAGAATCCATACCACTGATGAGTTTTCTGAGCTGGTCCGGCAGATGAAATCGATAACCCGAATGCGGATATCCGGCACACCCCTGTTTGATCCTGATCTCGGCTCTCCTTTCATCCTTGCTCATGAAGCGGATCATCTCCAGCTCCTTCCAATGATAACCGGACATGCAGGAGTCATCACGGGGACTATTGCGGGTCCGTTTCTGAACAAAGTTCTTTCAGCCCGCGGTGGAGAAAATCTCGTAATCACGGTGGAGAAAGAGATCGCGGATCTCATCACCATCGAAGATATAAAAAATCTGGACCTGAGCGCCCTGCCGGAGACCATCATTATCCCTGGAAGATCCTTCATTCATCTGTCTGAGGCTGAACAGGTATTATCAGCAGACGGAAGACAACGGATGGTTATTCGCGGTCCGGATATGCTCACCGCTGATGGAGAGACGTCAATGGGCATGACCAGGGATGAAGTGCTTGCTGGAACTGGAAGGATTTCGTACCCTCATTACCCTCATAAACCAGTGGGGCCGGTAACGGGTACCCTTATCTTCTCCCACGGTTTATAGTATACCGCACTTTTCATAGTGCTGGCAGACGCAAGTCCGACGTGATCAATAAATCACTGCCCGAAACGGGCTTTGGGATTGCAGAGAGTTGGCAGGTTCGTTGTATCTGACTCTTTTCTCTCTCAGGATTTTGCTCTGTTTACAGGAGGATTTAGAAATGGCACGAATGCATGCCCGTAGAAGAGGTATTTCACGTTCAGTCAGACCATACCGGACCCAGGCTCCGGAGTGGTCCAACACGGACAAGGAAGCCATTATCAAGCAAATAATAGACCTGCGAAGACAGGGGAGTTCAACCGCCGAGATAGGGCTGGTGATGAGAGACAAGTATGGTGTTCCCAGTGTCAGGCTCGCAACAGGAAAGAAGATAACCCAGATTTTGCGTGAAAATGACCTCGCATCAGAGATCCCGGAGGACCTCAGGAATCTCATTCAGAAAGCCCTTGGAATGCGTAAGCACCTTGCTGAAAACAAGCGTGATATCCACAATAAGCGCCAGCTTATGCTGACTGAATCCAAGGTCCGCAGACTGGTCAAATACTACATAAACAGCAAAAAACTTCCAAAAGACTGGATTTACAAACCGGAAACCGCAGAAATTCTCCTGTCCAGATAATCCTACGGTTGATATGTCCATTGAAACTGCTGCAAAGGACCTTGCATATGAATTATCCAGACAGAGCTCTGTGGACATCCTCTGTCATCATGATGCAGACGGCATAGCAGCAGGATCCATCATGGCGATGGCCCTGTACCGGGCAGGCATTCCCTTCAGACTGAGGATTACTCACCGGCTATCTGAAGATAACCTCCCCAAGACCCGCCCGCTCCTTCTCTGTGATCTTGGAGCAGGAATTGCCGGTTTACCAGAGGATACGATGGTAATTGATCATCATCTTCCCCTCTTTGAAGGTTCCCACCATGTAAATCCGAGGCTTGACGGAATTGACGGGGACAAAGAACTCTGTGCAGCCGGGACGGCATATCTTGTGGCAAATGAACTGGGAGACAACCGGGATCTGGCTGGCCTTCCCCTCCTGGGGATCATTGGTGACGAGCAGACCCTGACTGGCAGGAATCAGGAGATCTATCTTGATGCCCTGGCAAATGGGATCATCAGTAAAAAAAGAGGGATTACTCTTCCGGGAAGAACACCGGCCGAGCAGATTGAGCTTGCCGCTGAACCATTTCTTCAGGGAATATCAGGATCACAAGAGGAATCTCTTCGTATTATTCATGCATCAACTACCGGTGATACATTACAAATCGATATCCTCTGTTCACTCCTCGTTCTTCATGCCGCTGAGATATGCAGGCCTGAGGCAATGGATTCCCTCTGGGGAGATATCTGGGTCCTGGAGCGTGAAGTGATAGAAAACGCACACAATATGGCATTTGTCGTGGATTCATGTGGGAAAGCCGGACATGGTAGTATTGCAGTTTCATTGTGCCTTCGTTCATCCGGACTGATCGAAAAAGCATATGAAATAGCACGCGCCCATCGTCTTTCGCTCATACAGGAGATGAACCGGGTTCTTACCAAACCACCGGATAAACATATGGGCCCGATCATGTGCAGTGATATGCACCTTGTCAGTGACCTTGCCGATATTGTGTTCAAAAATATTCCCTACCGCTCACCGGTCATTGTCGCAGTTCAAAAAAATGACGGTACCTGTTCATGTTCAGTCAGGACTGACGGGAATAACGGACGTTTTGCAGGAGAGATAGTGCATCAGCTCGCCTGTGAATATGGAGGATACGGCGGAGGGCATCAGAACCGGGCAGGAGCCACCATCTCCTGTGAAAATCTGAATAAGTTTTCTCAAGGGATCGTGGAGGCTTTTAGTTCATGAATATTTCGGGGATCATCAGGACAACGCATCACCGTGCGCAATGCATTGCAGATGCGGTATCCACAGATAACCTGTCAGAGATGAGAACCTGGGCAGAGGGCAATTATGTCATCACCAGGATTGCAAGTTCCAAAGTGAGGTCAGTTATCGCATCAATGGACGATTATCTCATGAATCTCACCGTAGCTGAAGATGTTTGTGAAAAATCAATACAAACGGATTCATCAGGAGTAATGAGATGAATGCGGGGTTAAACCACCCGTTTGAATTGTGGTATCAATACAGGAAGTCAGAACAAATGCATCATAATGAAAAAAGGTGTGAATAATGGCAGCGAAGAAACCAACAGGAAGAAGAGTCGACGGATGGAAAGCAAAATCCTGGTATAAGGTCTACAGTCCGGACAATGTCGGGAAGGTATACCTTGGCGACACCATCGCAGATGATCCGGGAAAACTTATCGGACGGGTCATGCAGGCACCGCTCTCAGAACTTGTGAACGATTATACAAAGCAGAACGTGAAGATGAAATTCGCAATCACCAATGTTGCAGGTGATTCAGCATACACATCATTCATCGGTCATGAACTAGCACGTGATTTTATCAGATCACTGGTAAAACGCCGGACCTCACGGATTGACAGTGTGGTAAACTTTGTCAGCAAGGATGGCTGCAAGGTCCGTGCAACGGTCACCTGTTTCACACTTACCCGTGCAGACCAGAGTCAGCAGCATGAGATCAGAAGAATTCTTACCAATGACGTGCTGGCCTTTGGCAAAGAGAACGAACTCGGAGTATTTGTAAACAATATCATCAATGGCGAACTTGCAAAGGAACTCTTTAAGAAAGTAAAAGAACTCCACCCGATCCGCCGTGTTGAAATTATCAAAACAAAAGTTGAACTTCCCAAGAGTTCAGCCTGATCTTTTTTTTTGTCCGTTGGTTTTCACGAACCATATCACCGGCATATCATCATCATGAGAATCCGGTGATCAAGGTGATGTAGGTGAAAGACCAATGGTACTGCTCATCCTACTATAGAGGGCTCATTATCTATAATCCAGGTGTTACGTAATGTTGGACATACGATTCGTCCGTGCAAATCCGGATGTCATCAGGGAAGATCTCAGGAAAAGAAATGATCTGGAAAAGCTGGCATGGATAGATGATCTGCTCATCCAGGATATCCGCCACCGTGAACTTATCGGCCAGACAAACGAATTGCGCCGACGAAGAAACTCAATCTCATACGATATCAACCGGGCAAAAAAGGCAGGTGAGGATGCATCTGCACTCATTGCAGAGGCGGCAGGTCTCCCCGGTCGGATAAAGGAGAATGAAGCCGAGATGGAGGAGATATCGCAGAAGATTCGGTATTATCTCATGCGTCTGCCCAATATCCTCCACGACAGTGTTCCAATCGGAGCTGACGATACGGGAAACGTCGAACTGAAACGATACGGAACACCAAGAACCTTCTCCTTTGAACTGAAAAATCATGGACAACTTGCCGCAGATAATAACTGGGCCGATTTTGAACGGGCAACGAAAACTTCCGGTGCAGGATTTTATTTCCTGAAGGGTAACCTTGTGCTCCTTGATCTGGCGCTTCAACGATTCTCCCTTGATATCTTAATCGAAAAAGGGTATACACCCATCATTCCTCCCTATATGATCAATCGCAAGTCATACGAGGAAGTAACGGATCTTGATGATTTTGAGAAGGTAATGTACAAAATTGAGGGCGATGATGCATACCTGATCGCAACGAGTGAACACCCCATGGCGGCCATGTATCAGGATGAAATATTTGAAGAGAAGGATCTGCCTCTCAGACTGGCCGGCTTATCCCCCTGTTTTCGGCGTGAGATTGGTTCCCACGGGCTTGATACCAAAGGTCTGTTTCGTGTTCACCAGTTCCACAAGGTTGAGCAGTTTGTGTATTGTCATCCGGATGATTCATGGACGATCCATGAAGAACTTCGGGAAAATGCCGAAGAAATTTTTCAGAAACTTGAAATCCCATACCGGGTGGTGAATATCTGCACCGGGGATATCGGAACGGTTGCTGCAAAGAAGTATGATATCGAGGCGTGGATGCCCCGTGAAAACGAGTACCGTGAAGTTGTTTCATGCTCGAACTGCACGACATATCAGGCAGTCCGGTTAAATATCAGGGTCAGGGACAAAGAAGACTTTGAGTCAAAACAGTATGTGCATACCCTTAATTCTACCGCAATAGCAACATCACGGGCCATGCGGGCAATTCTTGAGAATTATCAGCAGGAAGACGGATCTGTTGAGATTCCCAAAGTATTACGTCCATATATGAATGGCCGCGAATATCTCTGAAACACTGGGATGACAGAGAAGTCCAGGTTTTTCAAATATCTCTGGTCCAGATACAATCGATAGCTCTTTTTTTACAGACCCCAAACTGTTCTGAACTGATACATGAACATTGCAGAAACACTCGAACTTGAAACGATCACGCTTGTTGAACCACTGTTTTCTGATCTTATCTACCAGGAGATGGATGATCTCATGACCGAAACTTCGGGAAAGAGCGGAAAGATTCTGGTGGATGAAGAGGAAAGTCCGGTTCTTTTTGCTAAAAGTGATGAGAACGGATTTTGGACCGGCTGTATAACCATGTTTCGTGAGCCTTCGCTGGCGCTCATAAACCTCTTCGAACAGTTTGAATGGGACATGTACCAGGAAGATCGGGAGACTATCTGTGATGCGATCAGGGAGTATTACAGTGTCAGGTTATGTAATACGGTCATACCCGGACCGGATGATCTGAATCCTACGCGGGCCAAAAGCATAGAAGCACTCCTGAAGAGGACGGTTGGCTCACAATCAGATGAAATCTGTATTGACTGTTGCTGTGGTACGGGTGTGGGCTCTTTGGTACTGAAAAAACAGGGGATGCACCCCCTTGCATACGATAATGACGAATCACTCCTCGTGCGGGGCATCATCGAAAAAAGGCTCATACCTGAACGGACGATGTGGATCGATGGCAGGATGATTCACCGGTTTATGAAAGAGAAAGCCTCTCTTGTCTGTGGATTTATGATTGGTGAGATTCACCCATTTAATGCACACATATGGCAGGAGATAATTACTGCTGCATGCAGGGTGTCGGAAAGGGCCCTTTTTACTGCGGGTACTGAACCGGAGATCCGTCAGATCGAGGAATGGATGAGGGATACAGGAAAAAAAGGTGAAATATTCGAATCAGATGCAGATCCCATATATGATCGGTGGGTCTGCTATTCAGAGTAGGGAACGGTACAGGTCCTCCTCATTCCACCCATGGAAACGAGGAGGTATCATTTTTCTGGCTTGATTTGTCTCAACTCATTAATCTCTGATTACTTCTCCGGTTCTGATCTTGATGGATTCTTCTACGGGTATGATAAAGATCCTGCCATCTCCAATCTTTCCGGTGTAGGCTCCTTTCTTTACTGCTTCTATAACCTCATTGACCTTGTCAGCGGGAACGAGAACTTCCATCTCAATCTTGGGGATAAGATCGACTTCTATCGTTCCACCGCGATACTGAAGGCTGATACCTTTCTGTTCTCCACGACCCTGAACCTCGGTAATGGTCATGCCAAAAAAACCAGCCTCTTCAAGGGCTGCTTTCACGGCATCAAGTCGCTCTGGTTTTATAATGGCTTTTACAAGTCTCATGATTCACCTTTTTATGATCTGGCCCGCTCTCCATGCTGGGAGATGTCAAGTCCGACATATTCTTCATCATCCGATACCCGAAGTCCGATTGTCTTGTGAATGATCATCGCCAGGATGTAGGTCACCACAAAGGCATACCCGACGGCGATCAGTGCATCAACGGTATTTATTCCAAACTGATATGGATTACCGGCAAGAAGACCAGTCTTTCCAACGCTTGCAAATATACCTGTTGCGATTGCACCCCACAGACCACCAACACCATGTATGGCCCATGCATCAAGACTCTCGTCAAACCCTTTCTTCAGCCGCCAGAGGAGTGCTCCATAACATATTAGGCCTGCAACACCACCAATGACAAGTGATGACGGGACATCAACAAATCCGGCTGCCGGGGTGATACCAACCAGACCTGCGATTGCTCCTGACACCATCCCGACCGAACTCGGCTTTCCACGGATACTGCTTGCAAGCAGCCAGGTCAGCGCTCCTGCAGCCGCTGCGGTATTCGTCACCATAAAGGCATTTGACGCAAGTCCATCTGCCGCAATTGCACTCCCCGCGTTAAATCCAAACCATCCGAACCAGAGCAGTGCTGCACCAAGCAGAGTCATCGGGATGTTATGAGGTTCTATGGAGTTCTCACCAAAACCCATCCGTTTTCCGATGACAAGGGCAATTGCCAGGGCACCAAATCCTGAACTGATGTGAACAACGGTCCCTCCTGCAAAGTCCAGCGCTCCAAGCGAGGCAGCCCAGCCGCCACCCCATGCCCAGTGTGCGAGTGGATCGTAGACAAGGGTTGTCCAGAGCAGTCCGAAGACCACAAATGCTGAGAGGCGGATTCGTTCAGCAACCCCCGATGTCAGGATTGCCAGTGTGAGTGCAGCAAAGACCAGTTGGAATGCTGCAAACAGGATGTCTGGTATAGGAAGATTTGTCGCTTCCATCCCAACTCCTGAGAGGCCGATAAAATCCAGAGCACCGATAAAACCTCCAACATCTGATCCAAATGCGAATGAATATCCGCAAAAGACCCACTGTACACTTACGAGAGCATAGCTGAGGAATGCCAGTGCCACCATTGAGATGACATTTTTCCTCCGTACCAATCCTCCGTAGAACAACCCGACCCCTGGAGTCATGAGCATGACCAGGCAGGTAGAGGCAAGTATCCACGCAGTTGCACCACTATCCAGCGTCATTATCTAATCACCTGATTGATCACCAGTATAGCTGATCTCATTTCAGCCTGTAACCATCCTGTTGTTTCAGGAGAGGAATTCCAGAACTGAATATGTCAGCCATCCCCAGTGGGTCTGATCCACGTGGGTAGTAAGAAGTTATCTTCCACCATATATAAATATTATTATTACTGGACAATTACATAAACTATCCCATTGCAAGAGATTTCAAAAAAATAAAAGCATAAATATGTTTAAAAATACTAATGGAGTTAAATTGAAGAGATTATTTTTTTAGTCTTCTACCACGGTGCTTTTTCTTTTTCCTTTTTTTATCATCCGTTTCATGTTCATTTCGCATCTTCTCCCGTGCTGCCTCTTCGTCAGATGCGCATTCCAGGTCCGCAAGAATATCAAGCGGATCCTTCATCTCATTTACAAGACGGATAATACGGGATAACCGCTCAACGCCAATAAAGTGCTCAGCCATCACCCGTGCCAGGGGAGTTAACCTGATAGTACCGTTCTCCTTTGAGATGAGATTTCTGGAAAGGAGCAGCTCTTCAACCGGTTCTGACTCACCGACAAGGTATCCTTCGATTTTATCAATAGCACTCTCATCTCCTTTGGAGATCACGGCATTGGCAACATAGAGCTCTGAACTTTGTTCAAGTGTGTACTGCGGAGCAACCTCCCCCATCTCTCCTTTTAACAGGCCCATCGCCACCTCCTCTTCAGTAAGCCTCGAACCCCGGATATAACTTGCTCCTGGTTCGGCGAGGATGACAACCTTTCCAAGGTCATGGTAATCAGGTCTTCCTGCCCTCCCTGACATCTGGTAAAATTCCTGAACCGTAAGCCATTCAATACCCATTGCAAGCGAGTCAAAAATGACCTGGGATGCAGGAAAATCAACGCCGGCTGCAAGGGCTGCCGTGGTTACTACCGCACGAAGTTGCCCTTTCTCAAATTTTTCCTCAACCTGGCGACGTTCCGCCTGGGTAAGCCCGGCGTGATACGGTGCAACCCCTTCTCCTATCTTCTCAGCAATGATATGACAGCGGGCACGGGAGTTGGTAAAGATAATTGTCTGACCATGATATCCTTTGGTTGACACATGGTTGTACTCCTCGGCAACCAGTATCCGTTCAGTTGGTATCTTCTGTTCCCGTTCTGAAAAGATGAGATACCGTTCAAGAGAGACGGGCCGGTCATCATATCTGACAAGTCTGCAACCAAGCTTCTGGGCAAGCAGTTTTGGATGCCCGATGGTTGCGCTCAGATATAAAAACTGGGCCTTTGGGGAAGTATATTTCATTCGTGCGATCAGGCCGTCAACACGATGACCGCGATCCCGATCCTCAAGCATCTGAACCTCATCAATGATCACGGTACCAATACCAGGAAGGTACTCTCCAATCCGCATGAGATGATCAATCCCTTCATACGTAGCGACGAGAATCCCTGCATTTTTATTCCGGTTCGCCGGTCTTTTTGAATCCTTCACCTGTATCCTGCTGGCACCGGTAATGATTGATACATCGGTAAGATGGCCGTACTTCTGTTGAAAGCGCTCGTATTTCTGGTACGCAAGAGCAACAAGCGGAACAAGAAACAAAACTCGGCCCCTTTTTTCAAGAAAATTCTTCAGACCGGCCATCTCACCAATGAATGTCTTTCCACTGGCCGTTGCTGATACGACCAGGAGATCTTTCCCATACAGCAGACCGGCCTCCACTGCCAGTTGCTGAACCGGCATCAGGGACTCAACGCCACATGACGTAACGAACTCTCTGGGGAAGGGGAGTTCTTCTATCCTTGCAGTCTGCACAACCGGATGAGCCTCAAGACGATCATACAGGGTATGGCTCACC
>ERZ795046.4419-NODE-4419-length-10223-cov-3.735936_pt1 | contig 10223 bp, 19 predicted proteins | sample MGYA00375130_ERZ795046 | MGnify/ENA primary metagenome ERZ795046 (study PRJEB30175, sample SAMN05720202) | activated sludge metagenome | isolation source: anaerobic digester from wastewater treatment plant | place: Japan | collected 2015-05-15 ...
ATAGTTTTACTAGATCGTTCATTTACACTCCTTCATTGCTTCTAAGTACTTTTCTGAACATTCCTTGCCTTTATTATCAACATCCAAACCTTCAACCTGTCTTGCTCGATATTCTTGATAACACATGGAACTAACCCTGGATTTATCAATACAATTTAAAGCTTTCAGACAGAGTGCCTCATCTTTAAAATTATTTTTACATTTTTGCGCCAAAAGATTAGAAATAGATAGAAGCTCTCTCTGTCTAATAAGCTCAGTAGAACAACCAGTAGTGACTAGTAGTAGAAATAACAAGTGTCTCATACAAAAGTTATACCTTATTTACTTGAATTTGTTTCACCTTTTATTATCATTCCTATATGAGAAGGCACCCTTCTAAAAAGTTCATTGAATCACTCATCTTAAAAGGTGAGGATGTTAGAGAAGCATTAGATAGATACGAACTACCTCCTGCAAAGACTGAGTATATTAACAAGCTGAAACTTGAGTTAACAAAGCCAGATGACTTTGTTATTGATTCTTCTCACGAAGAGAGTGTTAAATTCTTAAAGGATCTAAATATCTACAACCTTATATTTCCAGATAAATATACATATGAAGCTTTTTCTTTACTGGGCACGGTGCATATTAGAGAAGACTTGGAAAAACTTCTATTATCAAAGGAGTTGCCAGAAAGAATAGCTAAGAATTTAAATACAAAGTTCCAAGCTACTATATCCTCAAAAGCAATAGAAAGATATGGACACTATTTCTATAATACAAAGGAAATGAAAATGGCTGATTGGTCCATTATTTTTGATAAGGATACTAATAAAAGAACCAATATGAATATTCTTAGGGCCGGACCTGATTACGCCAGATATGTACTTGGTTTTGCGCAAAAAGCACAAATAAGACAAACAATGGAAGAAGTAGCTAATATTATGCACTTTGATCTACAAGCACTTAGATTCAAACCAGAAAGCCCAGAAAAGACAAAAGAGTTAGCAACTATGGCTTCTACTCTCATGAAATTAGAGGATAAGTTGAATACAAATGCTACTAGTATTCAAAATGATATCGCGATCTTTGAACGTGTTAGAGTCGCTCATCTAAAGGCAGATATTCCTAGTATCGAAGATTTTGCGCGCTTAGGAAATTATACTGGTAGCGGCGCGGAGCTAAAAGAAATAGATAAAGAGAGTACTATAATTGATTTGGATGATGAAGATTAAAGCGTATTTATAAACTTTTTAATCCCGTGAGTTATGAGGTAATTTATTTGATCTATCGTTATAATTATCTCATACTCAGACTTAAAGGATTCTTTTCCAGCATATTCCCCATCAGTGGTGAACCTATAACAAGGTCTTTCTTCGTTGGGTTTATTGTTATCTGGATATACATAGAATGATCTTGCACTTTTGTAGTAAGTAACCTCCCAGTTACACTCACTACAAAAACAAATAGCTTGTAGTAGAGTCTTTAAATTCATTTATAATTACCTTTCAATTCTCCACGATCAAATAACTCTTTAAATTTAATATGACCAACTTTAATAAATGTTTCTACATCTTCCTTGCATAAAGTTTTTTCAGTGTCGCTTTTGTAGTATCCAGAACGGAACAATTCGCAATTCATATCATCATCACCTAAACCAAGATGATAGTATACTTTTTTAGTAAAGTCATTAATAAATACAGCATTAACTGTATTGCCTGTAAATGAGATTGTATAACACTCCGGGCAATCAAAACATAGATACTTCAGGTCACGCGGTTTCACTTTGGTAGTTTCTCCCAATATGTGATTAATTCTTTTAATTGCTCCATAGAAGCTCTTACGTTTGTCCGATCACTTTGATAAGACATAACCAAAGAGTAACCTGCATCACTCCAAGTTATTAGATTACTTTTAACAATAATATATTCTTTTTTCGCGCCAGTAGTAATAACACCTTCTAGCCACCAGTAATCAGATTTCTTTTTATTACGTGTATACACAGGACAAACTCTTAAATTATATTTACTTTCACAACAACTCTCTAAACAAAAATTTCTAAAATCTCCTACTACACTCTCAGACATACAACTTCCTTACTTCTTCGAGAGTTTTTACCTCTCGCCAAGGATTACGTTTTCTATTACAGTAACTTTCACATACACTGAGGTCATAATTTCCACTATCTTTTACTTTTGGTTGACCATATCTATCAAACCAAATCTTTTTTGGCCCAACAGCATATAGCTTACTATTAGGCCAACTATCACAAGTAAAGAGTCTATAACAACCAACACCATCCTTACAGTTATCAATACACAGTGATTTTAGTGTTTCTGTTAACATCCTCAATCCTTCTTCTTTGATCTTATCTGTCTTACAAGTTGTTTTTAGCAAGGCTTGGTATACAGGGTGATTTACTATTGTGTATTCTCTAACATAGACGAGTTCACCAAACTTATCATAAACCTGTTTTAATGTATCACTCTCGTCCATGTCTATCCTTTGGAATCCATTTTTTCAATTTCATCTTTTCTTTGATCTCTTTATATTCAATTGGACGATATAACTTCTTACCGTCTGTAGTCCAGGCGTCAACACCAATATCAAATCGTAGACTATTTTCATCGTCAGGTAAACTTCCGTGACTGTGTCCGTGTAGATGCCACGCGCCATAATGAGAGCGATCCCAAACAAGCATAGGATAGTGACAGACTACAATACGCCTGACACCTCCAATAGCTTCTTCATCTTGTACTTTCACCGTTAGTAAGTCGCTTACTGACTCAAATAGAGCGAGAAACTCTTTATTTTTTCTGATGGCTTTATCGTGATTACCGAATACAAGATGCTTCTGGCCCTTCAATTTCTTAACGATGTTATACGCATAATCAGATGAGTATCTCATCGCCAAGTCTCCAGCTATGATCACTCGATCTTTGTTTGTAACAACATCATTCCAATTACTTACTAAAATTTGGTCCATCTCTTCAACAGAAGAGAAGGGTCGATTACTGTAATTAATAACATTACTATGTCCAAAATGAAGGTCTGATGTAAAAAAGGTGTTTTGACTCATATAGAAGTTATACCTAGTTTTCCTCAATAAATTTCACTTTATACTTCTCCTTCCTTCGTTTGCCTTCAAATACTTGGTTCTTTTGGTTGAGGCTAAATTGACCTTCTTTGGCTTTGTTCAATAAATCAAGTTTTCTCTTCTTTTTCTTCTTCATTTTCACACCAACCTTACTTACTATACGATATATGAAAGAACCTGTTCTAAAGAGGATATCGTATGATAATTTTACTGTTGATTTTGTAGAGAAAGATGGTTTTACACATCTTCATGTATATGGAAAACTTACTGATATTGATAAGTATGTTTTTGACTATTTCCGCCGCAAAATTAAGGATACTGGAGCAGAAATAGAGAATGCTTTTGAACAGTATAAGAAAGAAGAAGGGGTAGACGATATCTATTCAGATTCTCGTTACATGTCTTCTAATGAACAAGTACACTTTTTTGCGCAAAGAAAAAAATTAGACGATAAGTATAAAGAATTGTTAAAGTTGTACGAAGATAGAAATTATATACATAAGACAGTAACTAAAAAACTATTCATAGATCAAGATATGGAAACAAAAAGAAAACATCAATATGAGTTGTCAGAACAAGTACTGACATACAAAATTCCAGAAGTAAATCCTTTCATAGACACCGTCCTCTTAGATATGACGGCGAAAATAGAAAAGGACTTATTTAATAATACTTAGTAACTGTTTTCCAGTTAACTCTTTTGTATAAGTCCCCTTATGCTGCGAAGTTGAGAAGGCTACTTCTTCTCTATATTTTTTGGCCAGTTCATTAAAAGCTTTGTTAGTGAAGCTTTCAATGCTGCTTGTGTACTCTTGTTTTTTAATTTCTTTAATCATCTCTTCTGTAGACATTTCCCTCATTAACTCCATACGTATAGTTTTTACAAAATGAATACTGGCTACATGCATAAGGGTAATTTTAACATCACCTTTGTCGTACGGTAGAATGTTATAGAAATTAAGTGTTGAAGTTGTCACCGTTTTTCTCTTTCTTTGTCAGAAGAGTACTTCCTACAAGTGCTAGAGTTGAAGGAACTAGTAGAACTACAGGCCAATAGAACCAGTTGTTTGTTTTACTTAGAACGGCGCCCAAAGTATAACTGATGAATGCTCCACCAATATACTGTGCTCCATCGAACATACCTGTTACTGATCCACTCACTTTTTCGCCGCCAAGATCAGCAGTCAGTGTTCCCATAAGAATGTTATTAACTCCCTGAATAGAAAACATAATAAAAACCAATAAAATTGATGAGATAAAAGCATTCTTCATGTCAAACATTAGTGAGAAGATTCCTATAAAAGTTAGAAGGAAGGCACCAGTCATTACAGGAAATCTTCGACTATCAAAGTATTTATCAGAACTCGGCCCAGAAATAAGACTAGATAGAATCATGGCGAATGGTGTTAGTACTGCGTAAATTTGATAAGGAAGATAGCTCTTTATTGCTGTCGCTTCTACATTAAACTGTTTAGTAAAGAATATAGAGATTTGATGTTCAATACCGTTTCTGATCATTCCTGTCAGTAGTGCAATGAAGATGCACATAACAATCATTTCTCTCTTGGGCGCGTTTATAATAGCTTTTATGGCTTCTCTAATAGATGGGTGAGAGTGTCTATCGGGATGTTCTTCTACTAAGTTCCAGATAAGGAAAAACATAATTGCTTGGAATAGCGCAGGAATGAAGAATACATAGCACCAAGGAAGACTGTATAAAATCCAGGGACAGATCAGTAATACCAACATTCTACCTAGTTGAATTACCGATCCAAACTTACCAGAAAATGTTCCTCGCTCCTTCTTTGAGTACCAAGCACTATTTATTTTTACTATTGCTAATGCGCCGAAAGATTGAAAGAAGTAGTTAAGGCTCCATATAAAAGTCATGATACTAACTATATTTAGTAAGTTGAAGCCAAACTTAAACGAGGCGTCCACATTAGCAACTATGTTTCTATCAACAAGAAAATAAAGGGAGCCAAACAGTATATTAGAAACAAGTGCTCCAGCAGATCCAGCCAATATAGCTTTTTTTCCTCCAAATATGTCTGTCAGAGGTCCACCAAGAAATACAGTGAGTCCGTATATAAGAAGAGCAGTACCAACAATGGCTCCGTAGCTGTTATAAGGAATACCTATAAGTTGTTTTAGAAGTGGGTGTGCGGTAGAAAGATTGAATCGAGAGAAATAAAAGACCGCATACGCAATACCCAAAACATAAAAGTTTATCCACCTTTGTTTAAGGTCTTGGTTATTCATAAACTAAGTTTACCTTTATCAGATAACATGAGTCATTCATCCTTTTAAAGTTTCATATCACTACGACGGAATAATTTCTATTGGTTCATATGTTACTTTGTACACAAGAACGTCTTTATGATCTTTTCTTAGCTCCTTTACTATTACTGCGGTTGATAGATCGAATAAATAAGCATTCTTTCTTTCAGTATTCATATAGAAGTTTCCATCAAACTCTATTAGATAACTGTGCCTATCTATAACCACGATATACTTTTCGGCGCGAAAAGATAAACACTTGGAACACGTAACATTACTAAAATCATCAGTAACAGGTTCATCAAATTCTATTAAGTTAATAGAAGATCCACAAAGAAGATGAGCATTCGGATAATTGGTCTGATAGATGAAGTGCATATAAATGTTATACCTAAAAATATATAAATAATTGCTATCTGGAAAACCAGTCTTTATAGCCTCTAGAAATCATTATTTGTACAAGTTCCTCGTAAGACTTTACTTTTCTATCATACTCATCAAAACAATATCTATTTCTAGCCACATACGACCCTCCGGCTTTCCTTGTATTATATTCAAAGTATACACCGTAGTTTAGAGTTCTTAACCACACTGTATCTCGTATATCCCAGTCATCCTTCTCTGTAACAAACACGTCAAAAGGATTGTCTTTACATTCTTCACAACCAAAGCAGATGTTTTTTAGATCCGCTTTGGTCATTTTTAGAAGTGGATTAGACATCGTACTTATAGTAATAGTGGCGCATAGCCTCTTTTAGCTCGTCCACAGTGTTTATTTTCGTAGAGTCGCGCTGCGCTCTACCTTTACTAAATGTTAAAGACTCCTCTCCATGTGTGTTGTTTCTCAACCATAAATCATTACCATTATCTATGTGTATGGACAGTGTTCCCTCCTCTTCTACAAAAACACCCTTACACTCGTCACAACCAAGGCACAGAGACAGTAAGTCCTGTGCCGTTATTTTTCGTCCTATCATTTCAACCAAGCTCCTCCGTCGCTATAGTGGTTTAAGAGTTCTTCATAGGATGTTATTTTCTTGAAACTAGAGTCACGTTTGATATAACTCTTACTTAGACCAGATTTCTCTATTTTCCGGCCGTTCGTTAAATATACCAGGAAATTATTTGAGTATATCCATAAACACTTAAATCCTGTGTATACCCAAACCTCTATACAAAAGTTACAATCTGCGCAACCAAAACATAAATTTTTAAGATCTTCTTTAGTTATTTGAAGAAGATTATAGGCCATAATAGTCTTTCAGTTTTTCGAGCAAAGTATCCAAATCAGGTATTCTAATAAAATTTGAATTAGTTGTATATGATTCATAATGGTATCGAACAGATTTTACTAGCATAAACTTTCTATCATACACAGCCACACACTGATTTTTATGATCTATTCTATAGGTATGCCTAGTAAATTCACTATAATATAAACCACACTCACTACAATCTAGACAGGCGGCCAGTATAGATTGTTTACTCCACGCTTGCGTCATAGGTTCCTTTCTTTCCACCACTCCGCTGTTTTGTATTTTTCAGGTATGGTGTTAGGAGCAGAGATCCAGTCGAATCCCAACTTTTCTAATAAATCATAATAAACATCAGATAAATCTGTAGGAAAGTTCTTCCCACACCAAGGACAGTATCGGGCTATATAAGTAGCGTTTCGCCCCTCAAGAAGAAAAGTACGAGTCTTTTCTCTATAAAGCAGCACCTTATCTGGACAATCTATTCCATGTTGTTCGCAATTATTAATAAACTGCTCTTTCATAATTTCGCAGCAGATATATTCTTCTGGCGGAATTTTAGTCATTTATATCAATCACCATCGGCTTAGATACCATATCGTAAGCGGGATAATCTAGTAATGCGGCGTTTACTAGTAAAGTGTCTTTGTATTTATATTCTTTACCGCCTTGTTCATGTATATGTCCAAACGCCATAAGCTTCAGGTCAGGCATATTAAGAACTTTCTCTTTTAGTGCAAAACTGCCTAGATTTTTATTATAGTGACCACCAAGATCCAGATACCCTAACGGAGGTCCGTGACTAACTAAGATATTGCAGTCGAGAATATTATCCACCAACTCCTCGTGCCTATCCTCTTCGACGAAAAAGTCATTAACAGTTCTATGAAAAGGAACATAAGGGAAGCCGAAAAATGAATATCCGTCAAACATATATACCTGATTCTTTCTATACGTTTCAAGCCATAGATCGACTGTATTCTTCGTATGAGCCTTTAGGAGATCTTCATATATCAGACGGTAACTGCTAATGGCTCCATCATGATTTCCTGGCACGATAAATACTTTTTGATAGTTCTTCTCTATTTCTCCTAACCACTTCAAGAAATCGGTGATTTCATTCTCTTTTCCGCCCATAGTGAAATCACCGCAATGAATCAATATATCTCCTTCAGGAAGATTTATATCTCTATGTTGATTATGACTATCTGATAAAATTACACACTTCATCTATAGGCGTCTTTCAATACGACCCTGTTTTACAGTACTTCCATCAAGGCCGGAAATAACAAAAAGAACTTTGTCACCAATAGTGATATTGATCTTGTTCTTATTCATCTTACCACTCTTTTTACAGAGAGTGATAAGAGGAGGAGATGTACATTCAACTTTGAACATTCCTCCTCCAGTTTTATCAATAATTGTTCCTTCTAGTTCTAGGTTCGCGTCTTTCATAAGATTGTTATATCAATAAATGAGTTAAAAATTTCACTTAGCGAAGCATATAGTCGTAGTTGTAATCTTCACCATAGCTGCTTCGAGTATCTGGATTTAGAATATCTCGTCGAGGTTCTTCAGTGAAAGAAGATAAGAAGCAATATAACAATGAGTGAAAACTATCGTCAGTATTTGCTGGATTCTTCTGATACATGATGATTCGAGTACGTGGGTTATATTCACTAGTGATGGCAAGAAAGTCTCTACCAAAAGGTTCTTCAAACTCTTCCCATCGAGGAAATCTAAATACATCCTTTCTCTTAATGGCGGTGAATAGAGCAGACATACACTCACTTCTATGAATAATGAAACGGTACAAGTTAGGTTCCCATTTCATTTTTGTCTTAGGGTTACTATATTGATATTTTAACACTCTCTGTGCGCCGAACTCTCTCATAAGTTGATCGTTCTGTACCATACCACCACCAAAGTCGGTTCCAATGTATTTCACTTTATACTGGTGGAGTAGTCGAATAATGGATTGCATCATACTGGTTGATTCAGCCTCTGGACCTTCAAACCTTTTCCAGAAAAACGGTACGAAGTAGCGTCGTCCACCAAAGTTGAAATACTTAGCAATAGTTAATACTGTATACGATTTTTCCGTCTGCGCGCCCCAGTCAATACCGGCATAAATAGGTTCTCCGTCCATAATACGGTACTTTAACATTTCTTGAAAATCTGGCTTTAAAGATAACCTATCTTCTTCATTAGAGTTGTTATCACAGTTATCAATGAGGTCTTGTCTAGAGATTGGTTTTTCGCCGCTATCATAAGAAATACCAAGAACCTCATTGTAGAACTGAGCTTTTCCGTATGTATTCATGTAGTGTAAGACTCGACTCCATTTACAATCTGGAGAGATTAACTGAGGAATGTGATAACCATGGAACGGTTCAGCGACTGATTTAACTACATTTGGATTCATAGATACCCAAGTAGCTAAAGGATCTCTAGCTGTAATAGGCTTTCTACAAGAATCACAAATAATACCTTCTTTACCAATACACTTCTCGTCAGTAATGACGTTCCAGTGTTGTTTAGTTAATTTTCCGCCGCCAAGATAACTATGTCGATGACAAGGGATCGCCCACTCATTCTGTGTTGATTGATTTGCCCACATGTCTTCAATCGGATTATCTAGTCCGAGAGGAGTTCCTGAATAATATGTCTTCTTATATTTTGCACTGGCGGCGAACTGTACTTGTTCGATAATAGGAATGTTATCTTTAATGATGTTTTGAACTTCGTCGATGATTAGAAGGTCAACACCGCCGATACCACGAATACGATCTGCGTTTAAGAATGCATATCGAAATAGAATTTCACTTCTAGTAACGAACTGTTTTACAAGTGTGTTATCAATACCCTTTGTATCTTTATACTTCTTTAACACCTCACTATCTTCTATTGGACCAATAATACGATCCTTCATAAACTCTTTCGTCTGTGTTTGTGAAGGACTCACGTACAGAGTTTTAAAGGCAGGTTGAATACAGCATAAACTAAGAGAGTAATTACCTAACCACGTACTCTTGTTTACCTGACGACCACACTTAGCGATGATTTTATCTGCCGAGGAGTCATAAATAGGAATCCAGTATTCGCGACCCTTAAAAGAAAAATTCTCATATTTGTTCTTGTCCTTATTGAACATTCTAAAAGCATGTTCCGTCCAACCAGAAACACTTATGTTGATTTGATCACTTCTTATAGCATCTTCACTCGATCTGACGAAGTTGTCATCGAGTTTTATATTGTAGAATCTGAATCTATCTACTGACATGTTTACGACGATAGACTAAAAAAAACAAAATACAATAATATTCGTAAACCCCTTAGTTGGTTAGTGGAGGAGGCTCTCCGACGGTTCCTCCATAACCGTCATATCCTCCTCAGACTCAGAGTCCTGATTGGAACGGTACTTCTGCACCAACAGGGTACTGCCCACACCAATTCCCATACCGCTGAAGAAAACGGCAATGTAACCCTTTCGGGCTGACATCCACCGACCGGCGCGGCTGATGAGAGAAGGCTTCTTTGGAAAATTATCAGTATTTGGTTCTTTGTTTTCTGCCATACATATCTTATACCAATAAATATGTAGAAAATTTCAT
>ERZ795046.4423-NODE-4423-length-10219-cov-4.080972_pt1 | contig 10219 bp, 7 predicted proteins | sample MGYA00375130_ERZ795046 | MGnify/ENA primary metagenome ERZ795046 (study PRJEB30175, sample SAMN05720202) | activated sludge metagenome | isolation source: anaerobic digester from wastewater treatment plant | place: Japan | collected 2015-05-15 ...
GGCTTTTTTCATTATGACAGGTTCCACAAAATTCTGCAGTACCTAGAAAATCATTTTTTTCAAGATTATGTTCAGGAGAGTTATTACCTACTCTATTTGTATATTTAGTCTTTCCAGGATTACTAATATAATTAAAATTGTGAGGAGTATCTCCAGCAAATCCGTTAATTGTATGGCATACATCACATGATACAGATTCATTTGCCCTACTATTTTTCTCTGGTCTTGGAGGCGGAACATCTCCAGCAAGAAATGCGATCGGTGAATGACATCCATTACATCCAGCTTTTACTCCTTCAACTACTTTATCTTTTTCAGCATGAGGTACAGCTAAATTAAAATATTCAATTTCATCCCAATGATGAGTATAAGCTTGTGACATCATAGCTTGTTTCCATTGTTGGTAAAAATCATTATGACAAGAGGTTCCACAAAAAGCAGGTTTCTGAAAATCATCATATTTTCTTGTGCCCAGTGCTTCATCAGAGGTTTTAACCTGTGTATAACTACTATTACCCAACAAGATAAATAGTATTATTAAATAATACTTTTTCATAGCAATAACTCCTGAATAATATTTAGAATGGAAGTTACAATATATTAACTTGTTTTAAATATAGAAAAAAAGATGTCAATTGTCAAACAAATTCAAATCGCAATTCTTATAACGTTGTTTAAACAAATAAATTATTTTAGCAGTTCTATCCTAATTCTTCTTTAGGTGTTTATTATTATAACCCTGATATAAACAAACTTAAATCAAACACAATTATTTAAAAATTATTTTTTTAAATTTTTCCAATAATTAAGATCAAATAATTTTGTATTTATTTTTTAAATTTATAATTTAGTTTTAATTTAGAAATGATACTTTTTGTAAAAAAATTATAATAACTAATTTGTATGTTTTTAATTCTACTATTTAACTATTTCAAAAGCGTAAAGATTTACATTAGGGAGGAGCAACCAATATAATAACCACATTGTGCTACTTATTGAAACTGGTATTGCAAAATTATCATCTAAAAGGTTAAAAGAATACAATTCCGAAAGAGTACCAATTAAAGCACCAATAATTCCAATTATATATTCTATGGGTGTATATGTAATTTTTGGAGTAACTAAAATTACTATTACTGCACTAATAAAAAAAGCTAAACTCCCTTCAAGAGTTTTGCTATTAATTTTTATTTTTCCAATACTCATTCCCACAAGAGCAGCAAGTATATCAGAAATAATTAATATCGAGAAACTCATAACCACTAATACTTTTGGAAAAATAAAAATACAAATTGATGCTGATATTAAAACATAAGTTCCACCATTTAAAGTTTTCTTAGAACTTACTTCGTGTTTTCTTAAAATATTTCCAAATATTTTATAAAAAACATTCGCTACCGTAGAAGAATAATATCTCAAAATATCTAGTATAATTGAACCTAATGTTAAAGGAATAATTATTGAAAGGGCAAGATCTTTTGGAATATAGTAATAAATAATAGGTATAGAAAGGGATATCATATGAATACCCTTTCTTATCAATTCTTTTTTTAAATTAGTTTTATTTGAAACATTAATAATATCTTTCAATAAACCACCTTTACTTATGATTGTTGATCACTTTTACCTGAATCTGATTGTTCCTCAGCTTTTTTCAATTCTTCAACAGCTTTTCTTATTTCATCAGCTCTTGCAGATAGATCAATTTTATCTTTTGGTGGTTCGGTCTTTTTTGTATTGTTAACAGGAGGTAATTCTTCTCCTTTTATAATCTTATCAATTTCTTCACTATCTAATATTTCTCTTTCTAATAAAGCACCAGCTAATCTATGTAAAGTATCGATATTTTCTCTCAATATTCTCTCAGCTCTCTCTAGAGCAGAATTTACAATTGATTTTACCTCTTCGTCAATCTCAATAGCAGTTTTTTCACTATAATCTTTATGTCGTGTAATTTCTCTTCCTAAAAATATCTCTTCTTCTTTAGAGCCATAAGTTAGAGGTCCTAATTTCTTACTCATACCCCATTCACAAACCATTTTCCTCGCAAGAGCAGTAGCTCTTTCAATATCATTACCAGCGCCAGTAGTTAATTGATTGAATACTATCTTTTCAGCTACCCTACCACCAAGTGCATAAGCAATCATTGCTTCAAGATAATCCTTAGAGTATGTATGTTTTTCATCGATTGGCAAGTAAGTTGTAACTCCTAAAGCTCTTCCACGAGGAATAATAGTAACTTTATGAACAGGATCTGCTTCTGGAATCATTTTTGCAACAAGTACGTGGCCAGATTCATGGTAAGCTGTAATCTTTTTTTCCTTATCAGAAATAATAAGACTTTTCCGTTCAACCCCCATCATTACTTTATCTTTGGCTTCTTCAAAATCATCCATTGATACTTTTGTTTTATTCTTTCTTGCAGCAAGTAGAGCAGCTTCATTTACAAGATTAGCTAATTCAGCACCAGCTAAACCCGGTGTTCCTTTTGCTAAAACAGAAATATCTACATCAGGTGCAAGTGGAATTTTCTTTGTATGAACTTTAAGGATTCCTTCCCTTCCTCGAACATCAGGTCTATCAACAACAATTTGACGATCAAATCTGCCTGGTCTTAAAAGAGCTGGATCTAAAACATCAGGTCTATTAGTTGCTGCAATTATGATTACACCCATATTCTGCTCAAAGCCATCCATCTCAACTAACAATTGATTTAAAGTTTGTTCTCTTTCATCATGTCCACCACCTAAGCCCGCTCCTCTGTGCCTACCAACAGCATCTATTTCATCTATAAATATAATACAAGGTGCATTTCTTTTACCTTGATCAAATAAATCCCTTACTCTTGAAGCACCAACACCAACAAACATTTCCACAAAATCAGCACCACTTATTGAAAAGAATGGTACACCAGCTTCACCTGCAACTGCTCTAGCAAGAAGAGTTTTGCCAGTTCCCGGAGGGCCTAATAACAACACTCCCCTTGGTATCTTTCCACCTAATCTTTGAAATTTACCAGGTTCTCTTAAGAATTCAATAACTTCCTGTAATTCTACTTTTGCTTCATCAGCTCCAGCAACATCAGCAAAGGTAACCCTCGCATGACCATCACTAATTAACTTAGCTCTACTTTTACCAAAAGTAAATATACCCTTGTTACCACCAGTTTGCATCCTTCTCATAAATAAGAACCATATTCCAATTAAAAGCAACCATGGCAACATATTGATAAGTGCATTTAGCCAGAGATTGTCCTCTTTCTCAACAGTAAAAGATACTGATCTTTCAGTCCAAGTTTTTACCATGTCAGCATCAATATACGGTAAAAGTATAACAAATCTTTCAACTTTTACATCTTTACCATCAATTTTTAAAAATTCAGGTTGCTTTAAGATTCCGTGAAATTCAACATTGTTTAACTCAGACTTTTTAACTACAGCTTTTTCAATTTTATTGCTATTAAGTAAAGCTTCATATTGAGGATATGTAATTTTATATTCAGAACCTTCAGTACCTCTAATAAAAGTCATTATAAAGAAAACTGCCATAATAATAGCAGACCAACCCAAAATGACTTTCAGAATACGATTCCAATTCATATCATCATCGTTTTTTGGAGGAAGAGGTGTTTTTTTCCTTGAGGACTTCTGAAAATCATTCTTATACTTGTCATTCTGATTATTGTTATTATCCGATTTATTTTCGGAATAAAATTTTGTCATATTTTTAAAATACGCTCCTTTTCTTACATTCTTATTTATTTGATTACATAAATTGACTTTAGGTTACGTGCCTTTTGAGCATAATCAAGGCCATAACCAATAACAAACTTATCTGGAATTTTAAAACCAACATAATCTAAATTAATATTTAACTTTACATCTCTTTCTTTATGTAATAATGTTACTACTTTTAAAGATTCAGGATGATGTATATCAATTAATTCCTTCATATAATTAATCGATAAACCTGAATCAACAATATCTTCAACTATAATTATATGCCTACCTTCTATCTGACAATTCAAATCTTTTAAAAGCCTAACATTACCAGATGAAATTTTTCTATCACCATAACTTGATAATTTAAGAAAATCAATTTCGCAATCAATGGTAATCTCACGAATTAAATCTGAAAGAAAAATAAAAGAACCATTTAAAACTCCAATAAAAATCGGAACTTTGCCTTCATAATCTTCGTTAATTTGTTTTGCTAACTCTTTTATCCTTTTTTGAATTTCAGATTCAGAAATAAATTCAGTAAATTGATCTCCATTAACAGTAATACTTTCCAATTATTCTTCCTTTATCATTTCTAATTTTAAATACTTTTTTGTTTTTTCATTACATCTAAATCTATTATCAAGTCTTAATCCAACAATCCATACAATTTTATCATTATTCAAAAGAACCCATACGTTGTTTTTTTCGGAACTACTTATTTTAATATCTGTTAAGAAATCACTAATTTTTTTTCTACCATTCATTCCAAAAGGATAGAAATAATCCCCATCTTTCCACTTTCTTAAAATAAAATTGTTAGATACTAACTCCTCATCAATATACTCAATCTTAGGATTTAAATTAAAAATTGGTTTAGAAGCTTTCGAAATCTTCAATTTTATATCATTAATATTTACACTATCACCAATTTTTAATGTTATTAACTTCTTTTCTTCAAAATTTCTTTTCTTTTGAAAAATTAAACTATTCCTATCTTTCCAAAGAACAATATTTTTATTTAAAATTAGCCTCTTACCAGATTGAGATTCTAATAAGTTTAATATTTTCAATACCTTGTTAAAAGATAAAGTTTCTTTCGTCAGATTATAATAAGCTGAAAGAATTACTTTTTCTTTAATATAGTAAATGTAATTATTTAATTTTTTAATATCAAGTGAAATTTCATAAGATGATTTTTGGGAACAGACAGATTTGTATGCATTTTTGACATACTCATCAACGAAAGTAGAAAAGTCATTAAAGATTTTAGATAAATGATTTATATTTTCAACTGTGTTATTATTGATTCTTTCAATAATTAAAGGAATAACTTTTAACCTCAGGAAATTTCTATCATAATCATCCTTGAAATTAGATTTATCGTGTCTATATCTTATCTTATTTTTAATAGCATACTCAAGTATCTCATTCCTCGATAAAAACAATAATGGTCTAATAATGTTATCCCTTATAACTGGAATACCTTTTAAACCGTCAATTCCAGTACCTCTGAAAATGTTTAATAAAAAAGTTTCTGCATTATCATTTGCATTATGAGCTAAAGCAATTTTTGTATATCCATATTTTTCACTAAGTTTTGAATAAAATTTATATCTTATCTCTCTTGCTTTTACTTGTAAAGAATTTTTTTTCAAATATTCTGGATTCTTCACCTGATGAATATACAATGGTAAATTATTTTTTTTACATATATTTTCAACTAATTTCTGATCTTTATCTGAATCTTCTCCTCTTAATTTATAATTTACATGAGCTACACCAAATTCTAAATTTTTAAAATACTTCGATATTTCTAATAATAAAAAAAGTAAAGTAACTGAATCTACTCCACCCGATACACCTACCAATATCTTATCGTTATTATCTATAAGATTATTTTTTTTAATAAACTCTAATAATCTTTTTTCAATATTTTCTTTTTTTATCATTTCTTAGTATTATTTTAAAATAAAAAGAAATGCCTACAAAATGCAGGCATTTCTAAGTCAATCATTATTTGAAATACTAAAACAAATACCTTTCTACAAGATAGCAAATAATATGTGCAATAGTAATATGACCTTCCTGAACTCTTGCAGTTCCATTAGCAGGTACAATAATGGAAACATCACTAATATCTTTCATTTTTCCACCGCCGTTTCCAAGGAAAGAAATAACCTTCATTTTCTTTTCTTTAGCTTTATAAATTGCACGAATTAAATTCTCAGAGTTACCACTGGTACTTATTGCCCAAAACACATCACCTTCAGACCCTAATCCCTCAACAGTTCTTGCAAATGTATTTTCAAAACCAATATCGTTTCCACCTGCTGTAATGTTTGATGTATCGGTTGTTATAGCAAAGGCTGGTAAAGATGGACGTGGGAAATCGGCGCTAAATCTAATAACAAATTCAGTAGCAATATGCTGAGCGTCAGCAGCACTACCTCCATTACCTGCTAAAAGCAACTTCTTATTATTTTTAAAACATTCAACAATAAGATCAACTGCTTTTTCAATGTCATTAGAACATTCATCTATAATTCTTTTTTTTACTTCACTGCTTTCAATAAGAGTATCTTTTATATATTTTTGAGCATCAATTTTATTCATTTATTTTTCCTATAAATTTATTTTTTATATAATTTTTCAACTATAGATTTTGTTGTTTTTAGTGCTTCATCAAGTTTTGATACATCTTTTCCACCTGCTGTAGCAAAATTTGGCTTACCACCTCCACCACCATTTATAATTTTTGCAACTTCATTTACTATACTACCAGCCATTAATTTTTTCGTCTTTACAAGATCATCTGTAACAATTGCTACAATTTGAGCTTTATCGTTTACAATTGCACCTAACACTGCAACACCTGATTTCAATTTATCTCTTACCATATCAGCTATTGATTTTAACTCATCAATAGATTCAACATCTGTTTTATATGATACGACCTTTATATCTTCAACTTTTGGCGAGTTATTTATTATATGCTCAATTGTATCTTTTAAATTCAAGGCTTTGAATTTTTTAATTTCTTTTTCAAATTGTTTTAATTTTTCAGTAAGAATTTCATTCTCTTGTTGCTTTTCTAATAATTTTTTATCTAATTCTTCTAAATATTTTTGAATCCCAACAGAAGTAACCGCTTCTATTCTTCTAACTCCACTTGAGATGCTTGATTCGTTAAGAATTTTGAAGAACCCAATATCGCTTGTATTTTCAACATGAGTACCTCCACAAAACTCCATACTAAAATCGCCAAATTTTATCACATTAACTTTATCACCATATTTATCACCGAAAAAGGCAAGAGCTCCCATTTCCTTTGCTTTTTCCTGTTCAATATCTGCATATCGTATTCTAGGCAAAGCTTCTAATATCTTTTGATTAACAATTTTTTCTACTTCTTTTATTTCCTCTTGTTTCATTTTTTGGTAATGTGTAAAGTCAAACCTTAAATGCTCCTCATCGACTAACGAACCTGCTTGTTGAACATGGCTACCCAAAACTTTTCTAAGAGCAGCATGCAAAAGATGTGTAGCTGAGTGGTTTTGCATTATTCTTCTTCTTCTCAATACATCTATTTTTAATAAAGCATCAGTACAAGAATCTTCAAGAATTCCATCAATAACATGTATAAAATGTGAACCTGCTTTATTCATTCCGATTACACTATACGCTTTACCATTAATTAATATTTCTCCAGTATCACTTACCTGGCCACCTGACTCTGCATAAAAAGGGGTTTTATCAAACACAATGTAAGTTCTATTATTTTTAACAACTTTTGCTAATATATTAGATTTAGATTCTGTTTCTTCATATCCAATGAACTTTGTTTCAGGAATACTGTCAAAATCAAGTTGTTTAATAACCTCGTGAATATCATCCAATACTAGTGAAAAGGATTTACCAGAAGTTCTTGAACGTTCAATCTGCTCGTTCATTAACTTATTAAATCCTTCCATATCAATTGAAAATCCTTTTTCAAGAGCAAGCAAATTTGTTAAATCTACAGGGAATCCATAAGTATCATATAATTTAAATACGTCTTCTCCAGAAATAACCTTTATGTCTTTTTTTACATTTTTCTTTACAATATCTTCAAATATTTCTAAACCACGATCCAAAGTAGAATTAAAACTCTCCTCTTCCGAAAGAATAATCTTTTGAACTAAATTTTGTTTTTCTTTTATTTCAGGGAAGAAATCACCAAAAGCATCAACTACAGTTGGTACCAATTTATGCAATATTGGATCTTTCATCTTTAAATTTCTTGCAAATCTTAATGCTCTTCTTAGTATCCTTCGCATCACGTATCCACGACCTTCATTAGAAGGTACGGCTCCATCAGTAATAGCAAATGTAAGTGAACGAATATGGTCAGCAATCACTCTCATTGCTACTTGATTATTTTCTCCCTCATATTTTTGTTTCGTTATTTCAGATATTTTAGTTATTATTGGTGTAAAAATATCAGTATCATAATTTGATTTCTTTCCCTGCAAAACAGCACATATTCTTTCAAAACCCATACCAGTATCAACATGGGTAGCAGGCAATCTCTCAAGTGAACCATCTGGTAATCTATTATTCTGTATAAAAACAAGATTCCAAATTTCAATAACTAACGGGTTACCAGCATTTATATCTTCAGGTTTACAACCATTATCTGTTAAATCGAAATGAATTTCAGAGCAAGGACCACAAGGGCCTACCTCCCCCATTTCCCAGAAATTATCTTTCTCCCCAAATCTAAGAATATGATCTTTTTTAATATCTGTAACTTGAGTCCAAAGATTATATGCCTCATCATCAGATTTATACACTGTTGCCCACAATCTTTCTTTTGGTAGGCACCATACCTTTGTTAGAAGTTCCCATGCCCACTCAATTGCTTCTTTTTTATAATAATCACCAAAAGACCAATTACCAAGCATTTCAAAGAATGTATGGTGGTATGTGTCTCTTCCTACTTCTTCTAAATCATTATGCTTACCACTAACTCTTATACATTTTTGTGAATTTACAGCTCGAGTATAATCTCTTTTACCAGTTCCTAAAAAAACATCTTTAAACTGATTCATACCTGCATTTGTAAAAAGCAAGGTTGGATCGTCGTAAGGGACTAAAGAACTAGAAGGAACAAATCTATGATCTTTTTTTTGAAAAAAATCAATAAAACTCTTTCTAACTTCGCGATAATTCATAAAATTTCCTTTATTTTATCATTCTACGATTCTATCTGAGTATGTAACCCAATTTCCTCAAGTATACCACTTACTCTAAGACAATCTTCTATTTCCCCTTCATAAACACAAGCTTTACCCTTTGTATGAACTTCCCATGCAAGATTTTCAGCGTGTTCGGTGCTACATTTTATTGCTTTTATTAATTGAGCTATTACTTCATCAAATGAATGTATATTATCATTAAATAAAATTACCTTAGAAGGAAAAGCTGTGTTAATTGTATCAGTCTCATCTGTAACGAGTTCTGGTTTATACTCTTCACAATATATATTATAATACTTACTCATATATCAAAATTAAATCTTTTACTTTTTGGATAATTTTTTGGTTATATTTTTCATATTTATCTTATAAATTTAATAATTTTGATTATAGTTGTCAATTCAATTTTAATAAGAATAATAATATCCATAATCTTGATTAATATTACATCTATAATAAAAAATATCTGTTTTCATTTTTTTTAAAAGTAAATATTTTTTAAAGCTCTGATAATTGAAGAAAATATCATCAAAAATTTACTTTCTTCCAAATTTTTTATCTAGTTCATCAATAGAAATTTTGATTAATACAGGTCTACCATGTGGGCAAACGTAAGGTATTTCAGTAGCAAAAAGTTGATCAATTAAAGTAATCATTTCTTTTGGACTTAAGATATCACCAAATTTTATTGCAGCTTTACAGGCAAAAGTTCGTGCAAGATAATCTTTTTTATCAATTTCAGGTTCTCTATTATTTCGAATATCGTAAATAATCTCTTTCAAAATATTTTGTTCGTTGCCAAGTTTTACATCAGAAGGAATACCTTCCAATACAATGCTTGTATCTGAAAATATTTTAATCTCAAAACCTAGATTTTTTAAATCTTCCATTAATTCTTTCACTATTTGAAAATCTACAGGCGAAAGATCAATAGTAATTGGGAAAAGTAATTGTTGTGTTAAAGGTATCTTAGTTTTTTGAAACTTTAGTGCCTTTTCATATAAAATTCTCTCATGTGCTACATGTTGATCTATAATCAATATGCCTGATGAAATTTTTGCTACAATATATTTTTCTTGAATTTGCCAAACATTTTGAGGCATTATCTGACCTTCAGTTGTTGAATTTTTTTCTGAATAATCCTGAGCTTCAAAAGTTAAAAAACCAACCTGGTCAGTATTACTTTCCTCTTTATCTGAATCTCCTCCAAAAATTCTTTTATAATCATTTATAGTATAATTTATTTTTGGCGAATCATTA
>ERZ795046.4429-NODE-4429-length-10211-cov-4.600039_pt1 | contig 10211 bp, 10 predicted proteins | sample MGYA00375130_ERZ795046 | MGnify/ENA primary metagenome ERZ795046 (study PRJEB30175, sample SAMN05720202) | activated sludge metagenome | isolation source: anaerobic digester from wastewater treatment plant | place: Japan | collected 2015-05-15 ...
CATTTTATAAACAGTCCACATACTTTCAATTGGATGAATTACAAGTAAGTCCCTTATTTCTTCTCCCTGTGTCATAACAAGATGTATTCTTGCAAAATAATCTTCAACGTATTTATAAACATTCCACCAGGGAGATTGATAAAAAATACTTGCAGGATAATCTCTTTTTGCTTCTCCAAGCATTGTATACCATGAAAGGTGTTGACATCTTAAATTTATACCGAGTGCTACCTGCCAATCACCCAGTGCTTTATGTCCTTCAAATGAAAAGTCCCAGCCAGTACATCCATATGTTTCTGTTAATCTCCATTTTCTTCCAAACTGTCTTGCAACTGAACTTACCTGTTTTGCTGTATTAAAAATTCTCCAGTGTTCTGTTAATAAATCCATTCCAGGTGCCTGCATATATTCATAAAACCTTAAACAATTTCCAACAACATGTGCTTGCCTTAAAAGTGTATCTTCTTCAAGAATATGTCCTGTAAAAAGAAGTTTATTTTTCTCACACCAATTTCCTATCTGTTTTGCAAATGAATTCACAAAAAGATATGTAATACAGTCAAAATAATTATGCCTTACCTTTGATATTTTTTGTCCTTCTATTTCAAAATAAATTTCAGGAAGATGGTCTAAAATATCATATCCATACCTTTCTTTAAATGTTTTTGCTAATTTATCAGTCCATGGAATAGCAATATTTCCTTCATCAGAAGATGCCCCTTCATAATGAAAATAAACATTTCCATAATTTGGCTCATCTGTAAAAATACCTGGTATAACTTTTTCAAAATATTTTCCACAATATTTTTTATAATTTTCATGTGTAATTTTGATAAATTGTTTAACTGCCTCCGGATCCATTGTATCAAGATATGTATAACCATTATACCAGTCACTTTCTTTTGCAAATTCCTTCGTAAAAACAAGTATTTTTTCATTTTCAGATAATTTCTTTATTTTTTCATCTTTTTTTAATCTTCTGTATTTTTTTATAATATTTCCTTCAAACTCTGCAAGAAAAATTCCAACAACATTTGCAATGTCTTTCATTTTTTTGGGTTCATTAAAAATTCTCATAACAAGATGCCTCATTCTATATTTTTTATCTTTTGTAACAAGTCCTCCTGCAGCACCGGATGGCCATCTATCCTCATCGTAAAGAAAGGCGAGCATACTCTGTTTTTTCCCTTCATCGGCACAGGCATTTATACATTCAAACCATTCCTTTGACAAATATGGAGTATCAAGTCCAACTCTTGAATGCATAAAGAAACCACCAAGTCCCATCTCTTTCATTATCCTTATCTGCCTTCTTAATTCTTCTGGTTTGAGTTTTCCATTCCATGCCCAGAATGGAGCTCCTCTATACTCACTACCAGGATTTTTAAATTCATTCAAAAATTTTTCCATTTTTTCCTCCTGTTTTTATTTAGTTTTGAAATTTTATATCTTATTTAAAAAAAAGTAAAATATTTTTATGGATAATACATTTCATATTCAGTGGCATATCACGGATAATTGTAATTTAAGGTGTAGACATTGTTATCAGGAAAATTTTACACCAGAAAAAGACCTTCCTTTTGAAAAACTGACTTTTATTTTTTCAAATATCTGTGAATTTTTAAAAAAAAGAAAAAAAAAACTTGTAATAGATATAACAGGTGGAGAACCTTTTTTACATAACGACTGGTGGGAATTGGTAGAAAAGATTGTGAATTCAGAAATGGTTAAAGATACAGGAATAATTACAAATGGTTTTTTTATTGATGAGAGAATTATTTACAAAATTGAAAAAAATAATATAAGATTAAAATTGTCCTGTGAAGGAGTGGATAGAGAAGTTTATGAATATTTCAGAGGTAAAAATTATGAAAGGTTTATAAATATATGTGAAATGATAAAAGAAATAAAGACAGAAAAATTTTTGATGTTTACTTTGCTTGAAAAAAACTGGGAACAGATTTTTAAAATTTTTGATTTTGCAAGAGAATATAATTTTGATGGTATCATTATTGAAAGATTTATTCCCTATGGTTTTGGTAAAAGATTAAAAAAAGAAGCAATCTCTTTTGAAAAATGGATTTTAATTACAAAATTTTTACATAAAATATGTGACATTGATTTTGACATAAAGGACATTATTGAATACAGGGGATATATGGTTAAAATTGAAAAAAAGGGGTATGAACTTTATGGAAGTGAGTGTATTGTGGGAAAAGATGGTATTGCTGTTATGCCTGATGGAACTGTTTTTCCTTGCAGGAGATTTCCATTACCTATAGGGAATTTATTGAATGAGAAACTTTTAGATATATGGGAAAACTCAAATGTTTTAAATCTTATAAGAAATAAGGCATTTTTGAAAGGTAAATGTAAAAATTGTATAATTGATAATTGTTATGGTTGCAGGGCTCTTGTTTACAGTTTTTATGGAGATTTTCTTGAAGAAGACCCATTATGTTATTTAAACTTAAAAACAGGAGGGAAAAATGAATTATGTTGAAAAAATTTTTTCTTTGAAAGAAAAAGTTGCAATTATAACTGGTGGAGGAGGAGTTTTAGGTTCTGAAATAGCAAAAGGCTTGGGACTTGCCGGTGCAACTGTAATTATTGGAGATATTAAGAATTACAAAGAAGTTGCAGATAATTTAAAGAATTCAGGAATTGAAAGTGAAGGAGAATATCTTGATGTTTTTGATAAAGGAAAGATTGAAGAAGTTGCAAAAAAAATTGTTGATAAATTCGGAAAGATTGATATACTTGTGAATGCTGCCGGTGGGAATATTAAAGAGGCAACAACTTCTCCTGAACTATCTTTTTTTGATTTACCTTTATCTGCTCTTGAAAAAGTAATTGCTCTTAATCTTTTTGGAGGTGCTATTTTACCATGTCAGGTATTTGGAAAATATATGGTTAAAAATGAAAATGGTGCTTCTATAATTAATATCTCTTCAATGAATGCTTTTAGACCTTTAACGAGAATTCCAGGATATTCAGCAGCAAAAGCAGCGGTGAGTAATTTTACACAGTGGCTTGCTGTTCATTTTGCTTTGGAATACAATAAAAAAATAAGAGTTAATGCAATTGCTCCTGGATTTTTTTTAACACAGCAAAATAGATATTTATTACTGGATGAAAAGGGGAATTTAACAGAAAGAGGAAAGACAATAATTACACATACTCCAATGGGAAGATTTGGAAATTCAGATGAACTTATAGGTATTTGTATATTCCTTTCTTCTGATGCTTCTTCTTTTGTTACAGGCACAGTTATTCCAATAGATGGTGGTTTTAATGCTTTCTCTGGAGTTTAAAATAAGTTTGATTAAATATTAACCAAGTAAGGATTTTCTAAATTCTCATCAATAATAACAATGTTTTTAGTTTTATCAAAATCAACTGACTTTTCTTTAACCGGTTTTAGTGTGCTGTAGGCAGGTGCTTGGATAAGTTTAAATAATTGGTTTTTTCTAGCCCAGTTAAAATAAAATCTCTCGTCATCTTTTTCAATAATTTCACCACTAAGTAATGATTTTAATTTTTCAAAATTAACTTTGCCATCCTCAAAAATCTCCGGATAAAATTTCTTTAATCCTTCTTTAATATCAATTTTTACTGTTTTGTTTATCTTTTTATTCATCTTTTACCTAATATTATTCACAAAAAAAATAAGTTTTTAAAAAAATAAGGCATTTTTTTAAATTTATGAATGTTGTAGTTGTTTTCTTTCAAAATATTCGAGATTGGGTTATAATATAAACAAGTAAAAACGAATTAAGAGTTAAAAAAGGAGGAACTATGAAAAAAGCAGAGATTGGAATTATTGGTATGGAAGTTATGGGAAGGAATTTAGCACTTAATTTTGAAAGGAATGGTTATACTGTTTGTGTTTTTAATAGGACAGGGGAAAAGACAAAGGCATTTGTAGAAACGCAGGGAAAGGGAAAAAATATAATACCAACTTATGATATTTCTGATTTTGTTACAAATCTTGAAAGACCAAGAAAAATTATGCTTATGGTTAAAGAAGGACAACCAGTGGATGATTTCATTTCAAAACTTCTTCCTTTACTTGAAAAAGGTGATTTAATAATTGATGGTGGAAATTCATTTTTCAAGGATACTATCAGGAGAAATAAAGAACTTTCTGAAAAAGGAATTCTATTTATTGGTACCGGTGTTTCTGGAGGGGAGGAGGGTGCGTTAAAGGGCCCTGCTATTATGCCGGGAGGTCAGTTTGAGGCTTATAAACTTGTTGAAGAAATGTTAAAGAAAATATCTGCAAAAGCATATGATGGAGAACCGTGTGTAACTTATATTGGTCCTGATGGAGCAGGTCATTTTGTAAAGATGGTACATAATGGTATTGAGTATGGAGATATGCAGTTGATTGGTGAATGTTGCTGGTTTTTCAAAAATGGTTTTGGAATGACTTCTGGAGAAATTGCAGATATAATGATTGAATGGAATGGAGAAAATGATATTTTGAGAAGTTATTTAATTCAGATAACAGGTGATTTGATGAAAGAAAAACATAAAGTAAAGCCAGATGAATATCTTGTTGATATAGTTGCAGATATTACAAGAATGAAAGGAACAGGTACATGGACAGTTCAGAGTGCACTTGAATTACTTGTTCCTGTTCCAACAATTGCTTCTGCTGTTTTTTCAAGAGAAATGTCACAGGATAAGGATATAAGATTGAATGTTTCTTCTCTTTTAAAACTTGATATTAAAGAAAAATTTAAGGGTTCAAAGAAAAATATTATAAAAATTGCTCATGATGCTTTATATATTGCTAAAATTTCATCCTATGCACAGGGACTTGCTCTTTTAAAGGCAGCAAGTGAATTTTATAAATGGGATTTAAAACTTGGAGAGATTGCAAAAATATGGAGAGCAGGTTGTATAATAAGAGCACAATTTCTTGATGAAATAACAAAGGCATATAAGGAAAATCCAGACCTTCCAAATCTTCTTGTTGATAAAAACTTCTCTGAATTTATTACAAAAAATATTAAAAAACTTGCAAAATTTATTGAAATTTCCCATAAAGCAGGAGTTCCAGTTCCTGCTTTTTCAAATTCTTATGATTATATTTTACAGATAACAAGTCCGGTTATGTTTTCTGCTCAGGTAAGTGCTTTACAGAGAGATTATTTTGGTGCTCATGGATATTTTAAATTGAAAGGAATTGATAATCCTGAAATTTTAAAAACAGAAGACGGAAAAGAGGGAGAATTTCATACTGAATGGCTTGTTGAAGGAAGACCTGAAAAAGAAGTAACAAAATAAGTGAAAAAGGAGGAAAAAATATGAAAAAATCATATCATTCTATTTGCAGGTGGACTTTTAATCCAGGGAAAGGTGGTTTTGTTCCTTCAAATATAAGACCTTCATGGTCAGGAGATAAATTTAATTCAGTTGATTTTATAAAAATTGTTGCAGAAAAAATAAAACCAAGAATGCCAGAAAATGTTATTCTTGGAGTTGAGTTTCATTATGATTCAGAAGTAAATGAAAAAAATGTTGATGAAGTTGTTGGAATAATGAAGGAAAAAAATATCTATCTTGCCTTGATTACTCCCGGTGCTCATTCTCATTTTGCCTATGGTGGTATTGCCTCTTTAGACACGGATGAAAAGAAAAAAGCAGAAGAATTCGGGATTAAAACAGTTGATATTGCTTATGAAAAAATGAAAGATGTATTTTTGAAAGGGAAAGAACCAACTTTTGTTTTATGGAATGGTTCATGGGGTTATGATATTGCTACTCCATTTATTAAAAAGATGTATGATAATTTAAAAGAAAGTATTGCAAAACTGTGTAAATACGAGGAGAAAAAAGGAGGGAAACTTTATTTTGCCATTGAACCAAAACCAAATGAAGGTCATCCAGCAATGCTTGTTCCAACAGTTGCAAGTGCTATTTTATTCTGGAAAAAGTTGAAAGAAGAATATGGAATTACAGTTGAAAAAAAGGGAGTTAATAAAGAATTCGGGCATTCAGAAATGATAGGACTTGACCATATTTATGATACGGTTGAAGAAATTGATAATAAGATGCTTATTCACATGCATATAAACAGTCAGGGATATAATGATGGAATAATACTTGGTGGACCTGGAAAGTTTGATATTGACCATGGAGCAAGAATTAATGGTATGAATATAGTTATAGCCAAGTTAATTGAGGATGCAGGATTTGACAGATGGAAAGGACATGATATGCAGGCAAGACCCTATGATAATGAAGAAAAGGCAATTGAAAGGGTTATAAGAAGTATTTTATCATGGGAAGCATGTGAAAAAGTTACTGAAAAGATGAATACAGATGAAATTTTAAAATATCTATCAAATAGAGAAACGGATAAAGTTGAAGATATGATAAAGGATTTAGTTACAGAAGGTTTTAAGGTTTTTAAAGAACTTTATGAATGAAATTGAAGAATTTTTAGGTTATATAAAAAATTCAAAATATATAGTTGCCTTTACAGGAGCAGGAATATCAACAGAAAGTGGAATACCTCAATTCAGAGGACAAACTGGATTATGGGAAAAATATAAACCGGAAATTTATGGAACTTTACCTGGTCTGGTAACTCAATTTCTTATTTCTCCTTCAAAAGTTGCAAGTTTTATTTATGATTTCACCTATCCAATTTTAAATGCAAAACCAAATATTTCACATATAACATTATCTGAACTTGAAAAGAAAGGATATTTAAAGGCAGTTATAACTCAAAATATAGATAATTTACATCAGGAAGCAGGTAGTAGAAACGTTATTGAATTACATGGAAATATATATAAATGGAAATGTAAAAAATGTGGAAAGAAGGAAGACATTGGAAAAGAAAATTTAAAAGAATTTGTTGAAAAAATAAAAATTATTGAGGGAAGGAGAAATTTGATAAAGTATATTTCTGATTTTACAAGATGTAATTGTGGTGAAAGAAAAAGACCCGATATTGTATTTTTTGGAGAATTATTACCAGAAGATGAATTTAAAAAAGCAGAGGAAGAGAGTAAAAAAGCAGATTTATTTATAATCATAGGTACTTCAGGATTTGTAAAGCCTGCTTCTGACTTACCCTATATAGCAAAAAAAAATGGAGCAAAAATAGTTGAAATAAATACAGAAAAAAGTTATTTTGAAAATATAGCGGATTTAAAGTTTTATCAACCGTCAGGAGAAATTTTTAAATATGTTTCAGAGAGATTTCTGAAATGAGGAGAATATATATTGGAGAAGATTGTGTAAAAATTAAATGTAATTTTCTGATAAAAGGTGGTACATATCATTATTTAAAAAATGTTTTAAGATTTGAGACAGGAGATAGGTTTATTGGATTTGATGGAAGCGGGAGAGAATATGAAATTGAAATTAAAGAAATGAAAAGAGACGAAATAATCGGTAAAATTATTGAAGAAAAAGAAATCTATAATCCGGAACTTCTCTTTAATTTACAACTTTTCCAATGTTTACCAAAAGGAGATAAGTTTGAATTTATTGTAAGAGAAGTAACTCAACTTGGAGTAAAAAGAATAGTCCCTGTAATAAATAAAAGGACAGTTGTAAAAATTCCCAAAGAAAAAATAGAGAATAAAATTAAAAGGTGGTTAAAAATTGCAGAAGAGTCATCAAAAGTTTCAGGTAGGACTTTTATTCCTGAAATTGAAAAACCTAATAAGTTTGAAGAATGTATTAAAGAGGAAAAAGATTTAGGTATTATTTTCTGGGAAGGAGAAAAAGAAGTGACAATAAAAAGTATTATTGAGAAAATTAAAGGTATAGATATAAAAAATAAGAAAATTAATGTTTTCATTGGACCTGAAGGTGGTTTTGATGAAGAAGAAATTGAAATTGCAAGAGGATATGGATATTTTACTGTTTCTCTTGGAAGGAGAATTTTAAAAGTTGAAACTGCAAGTGTTGTAAGTATTGCTATTTTAATATATGAACTTGAAAACTTATAAAAATGCCATTATATTTAATTTTCTTTACATCCTTTTTAATTGGATTTTCAGGGGCTATAAGTCCAGGTCCATTACTTGCTGTTACTATTGAAGAAACAATAAAAAGAGATTTTAAAGCGGGTCCGTTAATTATTATCGGTCATTCTTTACTTGAACTTTTAATGGTATTATTATTGATTTTTGGATTTGGTAATTTTTTGAAAAAGGAGATGATTCAACTATATTTAAGTATTTTTGGTGGCTCTTTTTTAATCTATACAGGATTTTTATCATTTTTTTCTTCTCAAAAAATAAAAATTGAACAAAATATAAATATTTCTTATAAAAGTAATTATTCTCTTATTTTTGAAGGTATTTTTGTAAGTTTAAGCAATCCATACTGGACAATCTGGTGGATTACAATAGGTCTTGTTTATCTCTCTTTTGCATTTCCCTATGGTTTTAAAGGAATTTTTTTATTTTTTACCGGACATATTTTCTCTGACTTTTTATGGTATTCATTTGTTTCGTATTTTATATTTAAAAGTAAAAAATTAATCAGTGAAAAATATTTAAAATATATTTCCTCTTTTTTCAGTGTCTTTCTTATTCTTTTTGGGGGATTTTTAATTATAAGAAAACTTATTTAGAGTTGCCACATCTTGAGCAATATTTTATACCTGTGGAGTCAATAATAAAAGTAGAATTTTTTTCATCACAGTGATGACATTTTTCTTTCCAGATAAAATCAACTGGAGGATTGCATTTTATTTCATTTCCACAGTAAATACATTTGATTTTATCTTCAAGAATTTTAAAAATTGCTATATCCCCCTTTGTACATTTACAATAAAGTCCTTCAATTCTATCTTTATATATTGTTGCCATTTTTCCCCTCGTTAAGTTTAAAACATTTTTTTGTTTTTGTAAAGTGTAATATAATTATTGTACATTGTAAGATTATAAAGGGAGGGTAAATGAAAATCAGTATGATGAGTTATACAATGTATAGAGGGGACTGGAAACATGATTTCAGTATAAAAAAATTGTGTGAATTTACAAAAAATCTTGGACTTGATGGAATTGATTGGGTAACAACTTACGAGAATAAACCTGAAGAGGTAAGAAAAATAATGGATGATTTTGGACTTAAAACTGTTTGTTATACTTTTTTTGTAGATATTAACTTTAAAGAAAAAAAATTAAGAGATAAAGGTATAGAAGAGATAAAGAAAGGATTTGAAATTGCAGCAATACTTGGAACAGATAAAATAATGTTGCCTCTCAGAGGGAAAAAGGAGTTTTCAAGAGAAGAATCAAGGAGAAATGTAATTGAAGGATTAAAAGAAGTTATTAAGGAAAGTGAAAAATTTAAGATAAAAATTACGGTTGAGCATTTCCCTGATATAAATGGACCTTTTTTAGTTTCTGATGATATAAATTTTGCAATAAAGGAAATACCTGATTTGAGAGTAACTTTTGATTCTGGAAATGTAATAATTGGAGGGGAAAAACCTGAAGAAGCATTTATAAATAATCAAAAGTACATAATACACACTCATTTTAAGGACTGGATAATTTCTGAAGATGGAAAATTGTCAGGACTTGATGGAAAAAAATATAAGCCAGCACTTGTAGGAGAGGGAATAATTGACTACAGAAAACTTATAAAAGTCATGAAAAGTTTTAATTACGATGGATATATAAATCTTGAATATGAAGAGAATGACTATGAACCTGATGTGGCAATGGAAAAAGGACTTAATTTTTTAAAATCAATTATGGAGGAAGAAAATGAGTGAAAAACTTGCAATTTTTGGAGGAGAAAAACTTATACCTGAAGGGATGATAAAGAAGTGGCCTCCTATAGACGAATCTGATATTAATTATGTTTTATCTTCATTAAAAGGAGAAATTCACAGTTTTGGACCTAATTGCAAAGAATTTGAAAAGGAATTTGCGGAATGGAATGGAAATAAGTTTGCAATAACTACCAATAGTGGAACTGCTGCTTTACATATGGGAATTGCTGGATGCGAACTTGGTTGTGGAGATGAAGTAATAGTTCCAGCATATTCATGGAGTTCTTCTGCGACCTGTGTTTTACATCACAATTGTATTCCTGTATTCGTGGATATTGATTTTATGACTATGAATATAGATGTTAATAAAATTGAAGAAAAAATTACAGAAAAAACAAAAGGAATTATAGTCGTTCATCTTCACGGATTACCTGTAGAAATGGATAAAGTT
>ERZ795046.4430-NODE-4430-length-10207-cov-478.939519_pt1 | contig 10207 bp, 8 predicted proteins | sample MGYA00375130_ERZ795046 | MGnify/ENA primary metagenome ERZ795046 (study PRJEB30175, sample SAMN05720202) | activated sludge metagenome | isolation source: anaerobic digester from wastewater treatment plant | place: Japan | collected 2015-05-15 ...
TAAGATCAAAATAGATAGATCCTTTGTATCTAAGCTACCAGATGATAAGTATTCTCTGAAATTACTCGAGGCCGTATACGATATTGCAAGGTCCTTTGAAATAGATGCAATCCCTGAAGGTGTTGAAAATGCCAAGCAATTGCAAATACTCTCCATGATAGGCTATAAATTCTTCCAAGGATACTACTTTGCCAAACCTATGCCCGTCGATGAATTCATGCAACGTCTTGATAAGAATTCTTGATGAGAATTGTGATGATTGTCAAGAACGTTCGTATATACCCGAGGTGGTAAAATGAGCTTGTTAAATGTATCATTTTCACCTGATTTTCTGTTGAGTAGTAGAGAAGATGAAAAGAGCCATTTCGATGCATGTGTTGTTATAGATGTGCTGAGGGCAACCTCGACGATAGTCACTGCACTGAGTAATGGTGCAAGCGAGGTTCTTCCGGTATTGAATTTGGAAGATGCTATCGAATTCGACAAGAACGGTTATTTGATTGGTGGCGAGCGAGGCGGGATTAAACCAAGTGGATTTGCACTTGGCAATTCTCCTGCCGAATATCGCATGGATGTTGTCATGAATAAGAGAATATGTCTGACGACGACAAACGGTACAAAAGCACTGATCAATGCAAGAAAATTGGCAAATGACATATACGTTGCATCCTTTTTGAATTTGTCAGCCACTGTCGAAAAGTTAAGCAAATACGAAAATATAGCGATAATTTGTGCGGGCAACGATGGCGATGTATCGTACGAAGACACACAACTTGCCGGTTGTATAGTCGAGAAATTACATGCTATTCGCGGTTATGACCTTTCAGATTCCGCACTCATTGCATTTAATCTCTGGCAAAGACTTGGAAGGCCACAATTTACAGGTAGTCATGCAAGGAAACTGATCAAACTTGGTTTTGAAAGAGATGTGGAATATTGTTCAAACATCGATGTTAATAGTATCGTTGCTCTATACGATGGCAAAGTGATAAGAAAGTTCGAAGGTTAATGGAGGAATGGAGATGCACAATCTTTTGTTCTTGCTCTTAGAATACTTAGTGTCCGCTTTGATAATACTTTTGGCCTTGCGATTCATGAAAAAGGAGGGTGCTTACGTAGCGCTCACTACACTCATAATCGCTTCAAACCTTGGCGTTCCTAAGTTGTTCAATTTATTTGGGATGGAAGTCACCGCGGCTAACATGAGTATGGGTATGGCGTTTGTGATATATTCGATCATCACGGAAGTATACGGGCAGAGCGAGGGAAGAAAGGCGGTGTGGATAGGATTTTTTGCACAATTCGCCTTCTTATCTTTGGGTTTGGTTTACACGGGATACACGCCATCTCAAAACGACTTAGCTCAGAATTACCTATCACAAGCATTTTCTCTCACCCCAAGAATTGCGTTAGGTAGTTGGATTGCATTCCTTGTGTCTGGTTATGTTGCCGTTTGGGTTTACAGTATGCTAAAGGGAAAGACTAAAATCTGGATGAGAAACAATGCCTCTACAAAGATTGGACAGATAGTGGATAACATGATATTTGTAACGATAGCATTCGCAGGATTGGTAGACTGGACAACGTATTTTCAGATCTTCCTAACTACAACGTTGATGGAGATTGCATTAGACTACGTTGATACATGGGTTGTGTACGTTGGCATCAAATTTCTCAAAGACGACGAGAGCAACGAAGGAGACAACGCGATTATAAATTCCCAAAAGGTGTGATGTATGTTACATGTCTTATCTCCGATGTGTGATATGATAATGTTGGAATAAGAAGCACAAACACATCTGGAGGTGAGGCATATGGTGTTCAAAGTTTCGGATGCTCAAAACCTTAGCAAAGAATTTGGACTTGAAAGAAGGAAGTTCTACGAATCTGATAAAGCCATCGTTGCTCAAATTGTTCTTGAACCTGGTGCACATCTGAAAAAACACGGTTCTGAAGAATTTGCACTCATTTACATCATATCGGGAAGTATAGAAGTTGAAACAGACACCGAAACATACGAGGCACAAGAAGGCACTTTACTCGAATTTCAGCCAAAGGAACAACACGGCTTTACCAATAAGGGTGATACTACGGCGAAGGTGTTGGTGGTCAGGATCAAAGAACAAAAGTGAAGAAAGACAAGTATCGTGAAAATCGCCCCATTTGGGGCGGTCAGACAGGGATTATTAATTCCTGAACGGCATAGTCGTTGATATTCGGCTATGCCGTTTTTCGTTTAGTTTGGCAAGTGATAGCACCAATGCAGTTATAGAAAATTTGAATCCGCTGGGTTCTGCGGCCATCTACTTTTTCAGCCTTGAATTCATAGCCTTTGTTAGCATTGTACTATTCCTTCACAAATACAAAGTTATCATGTTGTATTTGAAGAAAATGTGTTATAATGGAAAAAAATATGTAAAGAGGTGGTCAAGATGACCGTTAGCTATAAAAAGCTTTGGAAATTGTTGATAGACCGTGACATGAAGAAGAAAGATTTACAAGCTGCTGCGAGAATAAGTCCGTCGTCAATTTCAAAGCTTTCTAAAAACGAATATGTCAGCATGGACGTTCTTGTAAAGGTTTGTACGGCACTTAACGTTGATTTTAAAGATATCATGGAATTGGTGCCAAATACAGCTGAAGAAAGGAAGTAAGTTATGGAGAACAACAGAAAAGAACAGGAACGAGCAGAATTACACCGCACGATATGGAATATGGCAAATGATTTAAGAGGCAGCGTAGATGGCTGGGACTTTAAGCAATATGTTCTCGGTATGCTGTTTTACCGCTACATATCCGAAAACATTACCGCTTACATTAATGCTGGAGAATGGGAAGCTGGCAATACGGAATTTGATTATGCTAAGCTATCCGATGAAGAAGCAGAACAAGCACGAGAAGATTTAGTTAGGACAAAAGGTTTCTTCATTTTACCCAGCGAACTTTTTGAAAATGTCCGAGCTCGCGCAAAGGACGACGAAAACTTAAATGAAACGCTGAAGAAGGTTTTCAGCAATATAGAAAAATCTGCGCAAGGAACAGAAAGTGAAGATGATTTCAAAGGTTTGTTTGACGATATTGATGTTAACAGCAATAAGCTAGGCAACACTGTAGCAAAGCGTAATGAAAAGCTGGTTAAACTACTTAATTCTGTTGGAGAAATGAAATTAGGAGATTACAAAGACAATACCATAGATGCCTTTGGCGATGCCTATGAATTTTTAATGGGTATGTATGCATCCAATGCAGGAAAAAGTGGTGGTGAATACTATACTCCACAGGAGGTTTCCGAACTCCTTACTCACCTAACATTAGTAGGAAAAACTGAAGTCAACAAGGTATATGACCCCGCTTGTGGTTCTGGCTCTCTACTACTAAAGTTTGCAAAAATCTTAGGGAAAGAGAATGTACGTCAGGGTTTTTTCGGTCAAGAAATCAACATCACAACCTACAACCTATGCCGAATCAATATGTTCCTGCACGATATTGATTATGATAAATTCGACATTGCCCTTGGGGATACGCTAACGGATCCTCAACATTGGGATGATGAGCCCTTTGAAGCTATTGTATCAAATCCACCTTACTCTATTAAATGGAAGGGTGACAGTGATCCAATTCTCATTAATGATCCCCGTTTTTCACCAGCAGGAGTATTGGCTCCAAGATCTAAGGCAGACCTTGCATTTATTATGCATAGCCTCTCATGGCTTGCACCGAATGGTACAGCGGCTATTGTTTGTTTCCCCGGTGTATTGTACCGCGGCGGCGCCGAAAAGAAAATCAGGCAGTACTTAATTGACAACAACTACATCGACTGTATTATTCAGTTGCCAGATAACCTGTTTTATGGCACTAGCATAGCTACCTGCATTATGGTACTGAAAAAGTCTAAATCAGAAAACAGCACCTTATTTATCGATGCATCAAAGGAATTTGTCAAGGTGACAAATAATAACAAGCTGACACAGGAAAATATCGAGACCATTTTGAACGCATTCAAAAATAGAAAAGATATTGAGCATTTTGCCAAACTTGTGCCAAACAGTGAAATTGCAAAGCAGGATTACAATCTTTCAGTATCAAATTATGTTGAAAAAGAAGACACGCGTGAGAAAATAGACATTAAGAAGCTCAATGCTGAAATAGAAGAAATAGTAGCAAGGGAGCAGATTTTAAGAGAAGAAATAGACAAGATCATTGCGGAAATTGAGGTGGACAAATGAGCAAGTTAGATGAATTGATTGCTGAACTTTGTCCTGATGGGGTGGAATATAAAACCTTACAAGATATAACAAAGGCAGTTAATATTGGCATCAATCCGCGTAAGTTTTTCAAACTAAACCCAGAAGGTGCAAAAGGTTTTTATGTCACTGTAAGAGAATTAAATGGTCTGCAAGGTGTCAAACAGTGTGATAAAACCGATTTGATAGATTTAGATGCGGTCAAAATAATAAACGATAGAGCTAATATTGAAATTGGGGATATCTTATTTTCTAACACAGGTACGGTTGGCAAAATGGCCCTAGTAATAGAACCTCCTAATAATTGGGGAGTTAACGAAGGAATATATGTTATTAAGCCAAAGAATGAAATTATTGAATCGAAATTCCTTTATTACTTACTCTCAGGGAAAGAAGCATATAACGACTATTCTTCCAAATTTACTGGTTCTACTGTTAAGCATATTACACAAGCTGCTTTACTATCGCTTTCCATCCCCGTCCCCCCGCTGCCTGTACAGCAGGAAATTGTCCGTATTCTGGACAATTTTACAGAGCTTACGGCAGAGCTTAAAGCAGAAATTGAAGCAAGGAAAAAACAGTATGAGTATTATAGGGATTGGTTGCTAAGTCAAGAAGGACTAAATAAACTTTGTCCTGATGGGGTGGAGTTTGTAACAGTAGGGGAAATTTGCGATATTACACGTGGAAGAGTACTGTCCAAAGATTATCTAAGAGATAATTTCGGCGATTATCCTGTTTATTCATCACAAACTGCAAATAACGGTGTTTTTGGCTACATAAATACTTTTGATTATGACTGCGAATCGGTAACATGGACAACAGATGGTGCAAATGCAGGTTCTGTTTTTTATCATATCAATGAAAAATTTAGTATAACAAATGTTTGTGGATTATTAAGGGTTAAAAATAACGAACTACTAAGTACAAAGTTTCTATTCTATGTCTTGCAAGTATATGCAAAGAAATATGTTAATGATGGTATGGGTAACCCAAAATTGATGAGCAACGTCATGGCAGGAATTTCTGTTCCTCTCCCCCCTCTGCCTGTACAGCAGGAAATTGTCCGCATTCTGGACAATTTTACAGAACTTATAGCACAACTTGAAACAGAGCTTGAAGCGCGCCAAAAGCAATATGAATATTACAGAGATAAACTTTTATCTTTTAAGGAGGCGACAGCATGAGTATATACAACATTGTTGCAAGTACTGATGAAGCAACGGTTGTTGCTGAATATACTGCTGAATATAATGCACGCTCTGAAAAGTATCAGAGTGAAGCAGAACTTGAAAGAGAATTTATCCGCCAGTTGACTTCCCAAGGATATGAATATATTTCAGTACACAATGAAGCTGCACTTATTTCAAATCTTCGAAAGCAGCTTGAACTTCTTAATGATTTTACCTTTACTGATAGTGAATGGAAGAGGTTTTTCAAAGAGTGCATAGCAAATGATAACGAGGGAATCGTTGAAAAGACCAGAAAGATTCAAGATGACTATATCCAGATTCTAAAACGTGAAGATGGAACAACAAAGAATATATACCTTTTGGATAAGAAGAATATCCATAACAATCGCCTGCAGGTCATTAATCAATATGAAGAAGAGGGCGGCAAGCATGAAACACGATATGATGTGACTATACTTGTCAATGGACTTCCCCTTGTTCATGTGGAATTAAAGCGTCGCAGCATTGCTATCCGAGAAGCCTTCAATCAGATAAATAGATACCAGCGTGACAGCTTTTGGGCGTCTTCTGGTTTGTTTGAGTATGTGCAGATTTTTGTCATATCCAATGGAACCCATACAAAGTATTATAGTAACACCACAAGAAATGCTCATATCAAGGAACAAAGTAGCAGCGAACGCCAAAGAAGTAAAAAGACAAGTAACAGCTTTGAGTTTACAAGCTTTTGGGCGGATGCAAATAACAAAATCATTCCTGATCTTATGGACTTTACTAAAACTTTTTTTACCAAGCACACACTTTTAAATATTCTAACAAAATATTGTGTTTTTACTTCTGAAGATCTACTCCTTGTAATGCGTCCTTATCAAATCGCTGCTGCAGAACGTATCTTATCACGTATTGTAGTATCAACCAACTATAAGAAAATGGGTACAATTGCAGCAGGAGGATATATCTGGCATACAACAGGCTCTGGAAAGACATTGACAAGTTTTAAGACAGCCCAATTAGCGTCGGCCTTGCCTTACATAGATAAGGTACTATTCGTTGTTGACCGTAAAGATCTGGATTATCAGACTATGAAAGAATATGACCGTTTTGAAAAGGGAGCTGCTAACGGTAACACGTCTACAAGAATTCTTCAAAGGCAATTGGAAGACAGGGATGAAAAGGGAAACCCTCACGAATATAAAATTATTGTAACCACGATTCAGAAACTGGATATGTTTATCCGTAAAAACAAACAACATGATGTCTATAAGAAACACGTGGTATTGATTTTTGATGAATGTCACCGTTCCCAGTTTGGAGAAATGCATAAAGCCATCACGAAGAGCTTTAAAAACTACCATATCTTCGGATTTACGGGAACACCGATTTTTGCCGCAAATGCCAGTTCAAACGGTAACCCGCTGTTTCGTACAACCGAGCAGACTTTTGGAGACAAGCTACATACTTATACCATTGTCGATGCTATCAATGATGGAAATGTTCTACCTTTTAGAATAGATTTTATCAATACTATTAAGATGCCTGATTATGTTAATGATAAAAAAGTTTATAACATCGACCGAGAAAAGGCCTTAGCAGATCCACAGCGGATTAGTAAAATTGTCTCTTACGTTCTTGAACATTTTGACCAGAAAACAAAACGCAATAGTTATTATACATTCACTGCGAAATGGGAAGAGAAGGATAAAGGAAATCCCAAGAAGATGATTGAAAAGCGCGAAACAAGGCGTGTTGCTGGTTTTAACTCCATATTTGCTACCGCATCCATTCCAATGGCAATCAAATACTATAATGAGTTTAAGAAGCAGATAGCGGAAAAAAACCGTAACCTTACCATTGCAACTATTTTCAGTTATAGTGCAAATGAGGAGGAGCCAGATGGACTGTTGCCTGAAGAGGATTTTAATATGGAAACCCTTGACCAGAGCTCCAGAGATTTTCTTGAGTCGGCTATACGGGATTACAATATGACATTTAACACAAATTATGATACTTCCTCGGACAAGTTTCAGAATTACTATAAAGACATCTCTCTTCGTGTAAAGAATCGGGAGATTGATATTTTGATTGTTGTCAATATGTTCCTAACGGGCTTTGATGCAACAACCCTGAATACGCTGTGGGTAGATAAAAACCTAAGGCAACATGGACTGATTCAGGCGTTTTCAAGAACAAACCGCATTCTAAATAGCGTTAAGACCTATGGCAATATCGTTTGTTTTAGGGATTTGAAAGAAGAAACAGACAAGGCTATTGCACTATTCGGCAATAAAGATGCAGGTGGTATTGTACTGTTAAAAACATTCGAAGAATACTATAATGGCTATGATGATAAAGGTGAGTATAAGCCGGGCTATGAAGAACTAATTGAAACTCTTACGACACGGTATCCCATTGGTCAACCCATCCTGGGAGAGGAAGCAGAAAAAGACTTCATAAGGCTATATGGGGCAATACTTCGACTCAGAAATATTCTTACTTCTTTCGATGACTTTGAAGGAAAGGAGATTTTATCTGAAAGGGATTTTCAGGACTATCAGAGCCGTTATATTGACTTGTATCAGGAATATAGAAAAGCTGCTAATGCTGATAAAGAAACTATCAATGATGACATAATTTTCGAGATTGAACTGGTCAAACAAATAGAGGTAAATATTGACTACATCCTCATGCTTGTAGCTAAATATCAGCAATCTAACTGTAATGATAAAGACATTCTTACAACTATTGATAAAGCTATTAATTCCAGTATTGAACTTCGAAGTAAGAAAGAGCTTATCGAACGTTTTATTGAACAGGTCAATGTATCGACCAAAGTGGATGAGGATTGGCGTAAATTTCTGGATGAACGTAAGGAAGAGGATATTTCAGCAATTATAGAAGAAGAGAAATTAAAACCTGAAGAAACCCGCCGTTTCATAGACAATGCTTTCCGTGATGGAATGCTTAAGACAACCGGTACAGCTATTGATAAAATCATGCCGCCTGTATCCCGCTTCGGCGGAGGCAGAGCTGCGAAAAAGCAGGGAATTATTGAAAAGCTGAAGATATTCTTTGAGAAGTATTTTGGATTGGTGTAGTCGATTAATTACTTCTATTGGGAAAATGCTTGATGACACAGTTTATAATGAGAATTCAAACGCTATTTGCTACTTATAGTATATCACGAAAAATAGTCAATACTTTATCTAAAGATGACAATCTGAAGCATAAAGAATACTATTCAGAACAAATTCTGTTACTGGAAGCAAAAAACACTGATAGCACTCCTTGATATGCTGAAAAATGCTATCAGATAAACTTGATAAACTGAATTTTGAGTACAACACAGATGCCATTGAAATTCATAACTAGGATGCCTTGCTCAAGGTATCCATTTAGAACAGATTGAAGTTGTTCATTTAAGCTTTTCTTCAATCCCTAAGTGAACGCTTCTTTTCGGGCGATTTTTATAGATCTTTTATAGCCTGTGCAGTACGCATCATCATTCAATGTCACTCAGCAATTTCGCCTCTTTATCGTACACGAATTGCCGAATGTATAACCTGTGATAGTGCCCCTTAAGTTTCATCAATTCCTCGTGCGTACCGTCTTCTAGTATCTTTCCATTCTCAAGGACAAGAATTCTATTGGCATTTCTTATCGTCGATAATCTGTGTGCTATTACAAAACTCGTCCGTCCATACAGAACTTTGTGAATGGCATCTTGAATTAGATGTTCTGTGTAAGCATCAATAGAACTTGTCGCTTCGTCCAATATTATTATCCTCGGATTAGATACGACAACCCTTGCAAGTGATATGAGTTGTCTTTGACCAGTTGACAGATTTGAACCTCCCTCACCAACATTCGTTTCGTAACCATTTTCCAGATTCATGATGAAATCGTGTGCGTTTACAAGCTTAGCAGCGGCAATTATCTCATCTCTTGTGGCATCAAGGTTTCCATACCTGATGTTATCTTCAATCGTACCGTTGAATAAGTGCGGCGTTTGGAGGACATATCCCATACTTCGTCTGAGCGTCGCAAGGGGAATCTTTCGAAAATCAACACCATCTATGTATATGGTACCTTCAGTAGGTTCGTAGAACCTACCAATTAGATTTACTATCGTACTCTTGCCCGCGCCAGTCTCACCAACGATTGCTATCGTTTGACCTTTTTCAACCTTCAGATTGAAGTTTCGCAATACCCAATCGCCTTTCGAATACCTAAACGAAACATCATCGAAGATAACGTTTCCTTCTATGCGTTGATTGTTTTCTTTGGTATCTATTTTGGTATCTATGTAGCTTTGAGATTTTCCACCTTCATTTCCACCTTCTGATTCCTTTTCAAGTAGGTCCAAAACCCTTTCCGCAGCGGCTTGTGCAGCTACTATGTCTGCGATGATCCTTGCAATTTCCCTGACAGGTTCAAAGAATTGAATGGAATACGATATGAAAGCAGCAAGTGTACCAAAACTCACAGTACCAATGTATGCATTTTTGCCTCCGTAAACCAGAAGAACTGCCGTCACGATACTTCCTATCGAAACTACGATGGGAGTATACACCGCAGACAGCACAGCACCTCTAATGGATGCCAATCTCATTTCATTAGTCTGGACTTTGAAATCGCTAATCATCATATCTTCTACAGACAGGATCTTCGCTGTCTTTGCTCCCATGATACCCTCGTTGAACGATCCCGTTATTTCTGAGTTTATCTTCCTTACTTTACGATATTGCGAGAGAATTCTCTTCTGAAAGTACATGC
>ERZ795046.4432-NODE-4432-length-10202-cov-5.408101_pt1 | contig 10202 bp, 7 predicted proteins | sample MGYA00375130_ERZ795046 | MGnify/ENA primary metagenome ERZ795046 (study PRJEB30175, sample SAMN05720202) | activated sludge metagenome | isolation source: anaerobic digester from wastewater treatment plant | place: Japan | collected 2015-05-15 ...
AATAATTTATTGTCAATGAATGAATTAGTAGAGACGTAGCATGCTACGTCTCTACTAAACAGGTTGAATTACAATTGTTTATTTATAGACACATGTTTTTGGTTTTAATGAATATCATTGTTTGTCAGACCTTAATTTGCTAATTAACCTTAGTAACAAGGCAAAACTTCCTTCCCATCTAAAACCTTATTAGCTTATTTTTAACTGCGAAATAGCCTGGAGGCAATACCGAACAATATTTTTTATTTTTATAACTCGTTGATTATGAATTAATTTGTAGAGACGTAGCATACTGCGTCTCTACTGAACAATTTGAATATTGTATTTTTAAAAAAGTACACTTTTGGGGACTACCTGCTTTTGTTTTTTAAAGAAATAAGCGTTAATTTTGCAAAAAGTTTCTGCTGCTTTTCTTGCAGAACGTGTGCTTGAACACCACGTAAAAAACAAGACATATGAAAAAACAAGTTTCCATTTTCTTTATGTTGTGCGGTTTGCTGTTTACCGTCTGTCTTATTACCGCTAACATTGTTGAACAAAAACTGATTGCCTTAGGCCCTATCGAAGCCACTGCCGGTTTGCTTATTTTCCCTGTTTCCTATATTGTGAACGATTTGATTGCCGAAGTTTGGGGCTATCGGAAAGCACGTTTGATTATTTGGAGCGGATTTGCCATGAATTTTTTGGCTGTGGTCATTTTCAGGTTAAGCATGCTTATTCCACCTTCACATAATTTTCAAAATCAGGAAGCTTTTGCTTTGATTATGGGAAATACGCTACGCATTACGATTGCGAGCTTTGTTGCTTTTCTCGTTGGTTCTTTTCTGAATGCTTTTGTTATGAGCAAGATGAAAATTTTACAACATGGTCGTCATTTCTCTGTTCGAGCTATCGTTTCCACGCTTGTGGGAGAAGGATGCGACTCGCTGGTGTTTTTTTCGCTGGCATTTGCCGGTGTCATCCCAACCCGCGACTTGTTTCTCTTAATGCTTACTCAGACGGCTATGAAAACGGGATACGAAATTGTTGTTTTGCCCCTTACTAATTTTGTGGTCAATTGGATGAAGAAAAAGGAGGAAACAGACGTATTTGACTATGATATTTCTTACAGTCCGATTAAGCTGAAAGAAATATAAAAATAAAATTGTGTAGAAGTTGTTCTCAAACCATCTTTGCATCAAACTGTATCTATGTAAATAGAAAATAATCCTGTAACTTTGTAAAAAAATTAACGATCACACTGCATGATAGATTTTTCAAAAATTCCTTCTCCCTGCTTTGTTTTGGATGAGCATGCACTTCGACGAAATCTTGAATTAATACGATATGTGAAGGAAGAATCGGGAGCGGAAATAATATTGGCTTTTAAGGCTTTTGCCATGTGGAGCGTGTTCCCCATTATTAAGGAATACGGTATTACTAAATCGGCTGCCAGTTCTCTGGCAGAAGCCAGATTGGCATACGAAGAAATGGGAAATAAGGCTCATACTTATTCTCCAGTTTTTTCCCAAAAAGAATTTTCCGAAATTTTATCTTACAGTAGCCATATAACTTTTAATTCCCTGCTGCAGTTTCATCAATTTCACTCTCAGGCTAAAGCAAAAGGTGTGTCTTGTGGGTTACGAATAAATCCGGAGTATTCCGAAGTAAAAACCGATTTATACAATCCTTGTTCGCCAGGGTCAAGACTCGGAGTAACTTTCGATTTACTGGGGGAAAAACTACCGGATGGAATAGAAGGCTTGCATTTTCACAACTTATGTGAATCTAATTCCTATGAATTGGAGAAAACGCTCGAAGAAGTAAAGAAAAAATTTGGCAAATATTTTTCGCAGGTACAATGGATCAATATGGGTGGTGGACATTTGATGACAAAAGAAGGTTACGATATTGAACATTTGATTTCAATTATTCGTTCCTTCAAAAAATCGTATTCCCATTTGAAAGTGATTCTTGAGCCCGGAAGTGCCTTTGCCTGGCAAACAGGAGTTCTCCTTGCCACAGTAATGGATATTGTCGAAAATCACGGAATAAAAACCGCAATGCTGGATGCTTCTTTTGCCTGTCACATGCCCGATTGTTTGGAAATGCCTTATAAACCTGCAATTATTGGAGCCACAGATGAGCAAAAGGGGAAACCTACCTATCGTATGGGAGGGAACAGTTGTCTGGCAGGTGATTTTTTTGGAAATTGGTCATTCGACAACGAATTGAAAATTGGCGACAAAATTATTTTCGAAGATATGATGCATTATACAATGGTGAAAACCACTATGTTTAATGGAGTTACACATCCCAGCATCGGGATATGGACGAAAGAAAATAAATTTAAGCTTATAAAAAAATTTGGATATGAGGACTATAAGAGTCGGTTGTCGTAAAATATGATTGCCTAAGTTTCTTACCATATCAGTATCTGCCAAAATATATTCTTTGTCTTAGTACATGACAAAAAAATTTTTAAAAACATTTATATTTTTTATTTTCAGATATTTAATAAAGGGGCTTTGTTCCAAACTTCACTTACTTTTTTGTCTTGAAGCAAAAAAGTAAGAAAAAAAATTAACTTAGTTGAAGTAGCTACGCTCAACATAAATCAAATAAATTTGATTTTGTTTTCGCTTAAACGTTCCTTTCAACACTGTGCCCACTTCACTCAAAAAACTTACGTTCGAAAAGCTGAAATCGTTCAAACTCATTCCAACGAAATACGTCAGAACTGGTACTGAAGTATTATATGGAAATTTTCAAAAATCTTTTTGAATATTTTTTTACCCTTTTTTATCTCAATGTCTTTAAAAACTAATTCTCTTTGAGAAACAGAGGGGGGCTCTTCAATTATTTTTTCAACAAAAGGTTTATCAATTTTCAGTTTAAAAATATATAGATACCCAATTTATAAGGAGTTAATCAATAGTTGTTCAAAAAAATTTTTATTTTTAATATTCCCCCTTAATTCTTTTTTCGATCCAATTTTCTGCCTGTATGTTCACATCGAACGGAATTTTAAAAAACTAACCGTGCGTAACGGAAAATTTCAAAGGATAAGAACCCTTTTTTTTATACTCCTTTTGTCGAGGTATTATTTTTCAGAAGCCAAAAGTGTGTTTATAAATTTGCAGTAGATTTGCAGTAAAATTGGTCAAAAATCGGAGAAAACTTTTAGAATTTGGGAAAAAGTCCAACTTGTTTTTACAATAATATTGAATTAAAAATACAAAAAAGCCTTTGAAACAAATATATTACTATTTGATTATCAAAGACTTTATATTTTGTCGGGATGACTGGATTCGAACCAGCGACCACACGCCCCCCAGACGCGTACTCTAAACCGGACTGAGCTACATCCCGAATGGTTGAAAACGGAATACAAAATTAAGCAATTTTCCCTGTATTTGAAAAATGTTTTTCTGCTTATTTTGAACTGTTCTTTTCCCTATTTCCTTAATTGCTTGAAAATGAAAATATTTTAATGATATTCATCCCAACTTTTTATTTTAACATCTTCCATTGTCAGGTTGCAGAAAGCAAAAATAAAGGCACTTGCCAGCCGTGCATTGGTGAGCAGAGGAATATTAAAATCAATGGCACTTCGCCGAATGGTGTAATCGTTAGCCAATTCTCTGCGCGTAACATTTTTTGGAATATTGATAACCAAATCGAATTTTTTGGCTGCAATCATGTCTTTTACATTGTATTCACCTTCTTCGTCGGGCCACTGAACAGGGATACTCGCCACGCCATTGTCCATCAAAAACTGATGAGTTCCCCGTGTGGCATAAATTTGGTATCCTTTCCTGTAAAGCAATCGACAAGCATCCAACAAATCTACTTTCGACTTGGGTTCGCCTGAAGAAATCAAAATGTTTTTCTTCGGAATGGTTATTCCAACCGACAGTAAGGATTTCAGGAGAGCTTCCGATGAATCGTCACCCAAACAGCCAACTTCACCGGTAGAAGCCATATCGACTCCCAAAATTGGGTCGGCTTGCTGCAAGCGTGCAAAGGAGAACTGCGATGCCTTTACCCCTACATAATCGAGATCGAAAGCCGATTTTTCGGGTTTTTCTACCGGAATACCCAACATGATTTTTGTGGCAATTTCTATAAAATTGATTTTCAGTACTTTCGATACAAACGGAAAGCTGCGCGATGAGCGCAAATTGCATTCTATCACTTTTATATAGTTGTCGCGAGCCAGGAACTGAATATTGAATGGACCCGAAATATTGAGTGAGCGAGCTATCTGACGGGCAATATTTTTAATTCGGCGAATGGTTTCCACATAAATTTTTTGCGGAGGAAACTGTGTTGTAGCATCTCCTGAATGAACACCTGCAAATTCGATATGTTCCGATATGGCATAAACAATAATTTCTCCTTTGTCGGCAACAGCATCTATTTCTATTTCCTTGCAACGTTCCAAAAATTCCGAAATAACTACCGGATGCTGCTTGGAAACATTGGTAGCCAGTTTTAAAAATTCTTCCAATTGCGAAGCATCGTAACAAACGTTCATGGCAGCGCCCGAAAGTACATACGAAGGTCGAACCAAAACGGGGTAACCAATTCGTTCGACAAATTCGTTTACTTCCTCAAAAGTGGTCAACTCTTTCCAGCGTGGCTGGTCGATACCGAGCTGGTCGAGCATGGCTGAAAATTTGTGTCTGTCTTCTGCCATGTCGATAAATTCGGCTTGCGTACCAAGAATATTGACTTTTGCATTGGCAAGCTTCATGGCCAGATTATTGGGAATTTGTCCACCTGTGGACACCACAACGCCTTTCGACATTTCCATTTCGATAATGTCCATGACACGTTCAAAGGTCAGTTCATCGAAATAAAGCCGGTCGCACATGTCATAATCGGTGGAAACCGTTTCGGGATTATAATTAATCATTACCGAGCGATAACCTTCCTTCCGAATGGTGGTCAGTGCATTCACGCCACACCAGTCGAATTCGACGGAAGAACCGATTCGGTAAGCTCCCGACCCCAATACAATAACCGAACGTTGATCGTCTTCGTGCTGAACATCGTTGCCGCAGCCGTTGTAGGTTAGGTAAAGATAATTCGTCAAAGCCGGATATTCGGCTGCCAGCGTGTCAATTTGCTTCACCGATGGTAAAATATTGTGTCTCTGTCGATGAACGCGGGTGAGTTTCATTTTTTCCTCAATTTCTTCCGGCAGACATTTGGTTATCAAACGTGTAACCTGAAAATCGGAAAAGCCTGCTTTTTTTGCTTCCAACAGTAATTCATTCGGAAGTTTTTCGAGTGAATCATATTCCTGAAGTTCATGTTCAAGCCGGACGATATTTTGTAGCTTAAAAAGGAACCAGCGATCTATTTTTGTTAATTCGTACAGTTTATCGATGGAATAACCTTCATGTAGCGCTTGAGCCAGATAAAATACACGTTTGTCGGTAGGCTGGGAGAGAGCCGTTTCAAGACTGTCGCTGAAATATTCTCTGTTGGCAACAAAACCGTGCATACCCAATCCAATCATGCGCAATCCTTTCTGAAAGACTTCTTCAAAACAACGACCAATGGCCATCACTTCACCAACCGATTTCATACTGCTGCCCAGTTGATGGGATACACCGTTAAATTTGCTTAAATCCCAACGAGGAATTTTACATACGATGTAGTCGAGTGCAGGCTCAAAAAATGCGGAGGTTGTTTTGGTAACCGAATTTTTTAATTCCGGAAGTCCGTAACCCAAGCCAAGTTTAGTAGCAATAAATGCCAGCGGATAACCTGTAGCTTTCGAAGCAAGCGCTGAAGACCGACTTAAGCGGGCATTGACTTCAATCACCCGATAATCTTCCGAAAACGGATCCAGCGCATACTGAATGTTGCATTCGCCTATGATACCAATGTGACGGATGATGCGGATGGAAAGTTCGCGCAGTTTGTGATATTCGCTGTTGGTAAGCGTTTGAGAAGGAGCTACTACAATACTTTCTCCGGTGTGAATGCCCAGCGGATCGAAATTTTCCATGTTGCACACCGTAATGCAGTTGTCGTAACGGTCTCTTACTACTTCGTATTCGACTTCTTTCCAGCCTTTCAGCGATTTTTCTACCAAAACCTGAGGTGAATAGGAAAAAGCTTTTTCTACCAATGCATGCAGTTCTTCATCGTTGTTGCAAAAACCGCTTCCCAAACCACCCAGGGCATAAGCTGCCCGTACAATTACCGGATAACCCAAATCGTGAGCTGCGGATACTGCATCATTAACATTGGTAACGGCGTGGCTTTTGATATATTTTACATCAATTTCCGAAAGTTTTTGATTGAAAAGTTGACGATCTTCGGTATCAATAATCGATTGAACCGGCGTACCCAGCACTGTTACATTGTATTTTTCAAAAACACCCTGCTGATAAAGTGCCACGCCGCAGTTGAGCGCCGTCTGTCCGCCAAAGGAAAGAAAAATTCCATCAGGACGTTCCTTTTCGATAACTTTTTCTACAAAGTAGGGAGTAACCGGTAAAAAATATACTTTATCGGCAATTCCTTCTGAAGTTTGAACGGTAGCAATGTTGGGATTGATGAGCACCGTTTGAATGTTTTCCTCTTTTAATGCTTTCAAAGCTTGTGAACCGGAATAGTCGAATTCGCCGGCTTCACCAATTTTCAGTGCTCCCGAACCCAAAACCAGCACTTTTTTTATTTCGCCTTTTTTTGGACTTTGGTAAGTGTGCTTTATAATTTGTTTTTTCTCCAATTCTTCTTCTATCAGTTGAGGAATGGATTTATTTTTTTCGGTCAGGGTACGTATGAGTACATCAAAAAGAAATTCCGTATCGGTTGGTCCTGAAGAGGCTTCGGGATGAAATTGACAGGAAAACCAAGACTTTGTTTTATGCCGTATTCCTTCGTTTGTTCCATCATTCATGTTTACAAACAACGGTTCCCATTCGTCGCTTAAGGTTGAATTGTCAACTGCAAAACCGTGATTCTGGGAAGTGATAAATGCTCTTTGTGTTCCTGCCAGTTGAACCGGTTGGTTATGGCTTCTGTGTCCGTATTTCAGTTTGTATATTTTGGCGCCTCCGGCCATTGAGAGCAGTTGGTTTCCCATGCAAATCCCGAATATTGGCTTGTCGGTCTGCATGGCCTTTCGGATATTGTTTACCGTTGCATCACAAAATTCCGGGTTCCCCGGTCCATTGGAAATAAACAATGCATCATAATCCAATTGATGAAAATCATAATTCCACGGCACACGAATAACGGTGGTGTCGCGTTTGAGCAGGCAGCGAATTATGTTGTGTTTCACTCCGCAATCGACCAGCAAAATACGGTGCTTCCCGTTGCCATAAGTTATCACTTCTTTGCAGCTGACTTTGGCAACCTGATTTTCGGTGTCGGGATCCACAAAATCAATATCTTCACCGGGAAAAACTATTTTTCCCAACATGGTTCCTTTTTCACGTACCAGTTTGGTCAATTCGCGGGTATCCACACCAAAAATTCCGGGAACTTCATTTTCTATCAGCCAATCGCTGAGGCTTTTTCCGGCATTCCAATGACTGTAATGAAAAGAAAAATCGGAAATAATTAAAGCTGATGCCTGAATTTTTTCCGATTCGTAAAAGGTGGATAATCCGTTTTGTTTTTTGTCGATCGGGACACCGTAATTACCTACGAGCGGGTAAGTGAGCGTTAGTAACTGACCCTTGTAGGATGGGTCGGTCAAACTTTCGGGATAGCCAACCATAGCGGTATTGAAAACTACTTCGCCTGCGGCCGATTTTTCGTAACCGAAAGATTTTCCCTCGAAGATGGTTCCATCTTCCAAAATAAGGTGGACAGGTTTGAATTGTTGCATAAATTCCTTATAAACTTTTGAAAAGTAGCAGGCAAAACTATAAAAAAATCCGCCTGAAAAAATGGTATATCCAAATTTTTGCAAAGATACTGATTTTTCTTGGTTGGAGCAAAAATTGGCAGAGGAAAAATTGGAAATCTTGATGGGGAAGGAACGGTGTCAAATTAACAATAACTCAAGTTATTTGCAAACGTTTGCAACGATTTTTTTCGATTTTTCTTGCATTTTGTTTGCATATAGGAAAATCATGGCTTTAATTTGGGAAGTTTTACCTTAAATGTAGTGTCATGAGTCAAAAACACTTACCAACCCAAAACAAGCCTGTTTTTAACCTGACAGCTCATGAGTGTTTTGCAATGAAAATGTTGAAGGTAATACTTTTGAATTCAATTTATTACTAAATGATTTTTTGTTGAACAAACATAACTTTATTTTCGGATGAAACGAAAAATTGGCTGTCTTTTGATTGTTCTTTGCATTTTATCCAACATAAGTGCTCAGGATAATTTCTTTCATTATGCCTCTGCCGTGTGGATAGAGAATAATGGTAATGGTCAATTTTACAACATTTATTCCATTTCCACCACTACTTCTGGTCATACTTATACTGCTCAAGAAAATGCCATTGAACAGGGTGGTGGAAATTGGCAATCAGCATTGTTTCAAGATAGAGATTTTGGCTCTCATGCAGCCAATTCTCATTCTTTGATTTTTAGAGGTGCTGAAGTCAAAACCTACAAAAAAAATCCCGGGAATGTTTGTTCTGCCAAAGTTTTTTATGTAGTATATCCGCAAGGTCAACGACCCGTTTCCCCCACTTTTACCGAACATAACATAGCATGGTTTGATAATTGTGATTTGAGTCAATATAAATTTCCTGATTTACCCGGAGATGGCCCTTGTAATGAATCCGGCTATCAGAAATGGCAATCGTGGGCTTCAGGTGGAGTTGGACATTTAACTGAAAATACCGTACTGGATTTGACTCAGATGAAAGAAGGAAAATATACGCTGGAGCTTTATTACCAGGTTAATGGCAGCAACACTGTTCCCAATGAATGTTCAGAAACAGTTTATATCAATAACGGTGGAAATAATTACAAGGCCAATTTTACGGTATGTCCTGTTATTTCATTAGCTTCTGTGGTCCAGCCTTCTTCCTGTGGCGGGAATGGTCAGATTATTCTCACCACTGCCGGTATTGAAAACGGTATTTACAACCAGTTTTATTATACGGATGCTTCCGATGTTATTCATTCTTTTGGAAATGTGCAGTTGATCAATAATTCAGCGACTTTAACTGTCCCTGCTGGTGTGTATAAAGACATTAGATATGTATCTTCTGTCTCCGGGTGTAGCCCATCAATAGCAGGAAATGTTACTTTACAAGATCCTCCGCTTCCTCAAATTACAGGTATCACCCAATCGAATGTCCAATGTTTTGGTGACAGTTCTGGCTGGATAGAAGTCAGCGTTTCGGGCGGTTCGGGTCAATATTTTTTCTCGAGAGATGGGGGTATAAATTACACTTCTGAGTCACACACAAGTCCTTACAAATTTGAAAATTTGCCGGCTGGAAATTATAATATTCAGGTAAAAGACACAAAAGGGTGCGTGGCAAATAATTGTCCTTAGTTTTATTGAAAAATTGTTTAAATTAAACAAATAATCTTGTGAAAAAATTGACAAATAACCATTAAATCTTTTCAAAATGAAAAAGAATTATTTTTTACTTTCCTTGATAGTTGTCTTAACTTTTTTTGCGCCTGCTATCAAGGCACAATCTAGTGTTTGTCCGGTTATCATCACTCAGCCTAATGAGTTGAAAATTGACAATATTGACAAAAAAACTTATAATGGAGCAGATTTAAGCTGTTCAAATGCTGCCGACGGACAAATTACTGTCACTGCAAGTGGAGGTACTACTCCATATCAATATTCCAAAGACAATGGAGCAACTTATCAATCGAGTAATGTATTCAGTGGATTGAGTGCCGGAATCTACCAAATTGTTGTCAAGGATGCCAATGGCTGTACTACTGCTCCACAACAAATCAACATTACAGCACCGGCAGCATTGACAATGAGTATTGAACAATGGGATGTAACTTGCTTTGGCGATAATAATGGAAGGATAACAGTGACTGTTTCAGGCGGTTCAGGTAAATACCGCTTTTCTAAGGATGGTGGAAGTAAATTTACTCCTTTCCAAGCCGGCAACGAATATACTTTTGAGAATCTTGTGGCAGGAACTTATAATATAGTGGCCGAAGATGAGAATGGATGCAGCGCTGCTTGTCCTTGAAATCTTAAATAAGGGGACGGATTGAACTTAATGTAACGTGAGTCCGATATAAGAATT
>ERZ795046.4437-NODE-4437-length-10197-cov-4.869454_pt1 | contig 10197 bp, 13 predicted proteins | sample MGYA00375130_ERZ795046 | MGnify/ENA primary metagenome ERZ795046 (study PRJEB30175, sample SAMN05720202) | activated sludge metagenome | isolation source: anaerobic digester from wastewater treatment plant | place: Japan | collected 2015-05-15 ...
CTTGTCCATAAGCCAACTTATAGCACTTTTCACGTGCCAAAGTTGTCATGAACCATAAATAAAATACCCGATATTACTTTCTCATCTTAATCAATCTTGCAGGAACACCAGCTACCACAGCCCATTCAGGAACGTCTTTAGTAACAACTGATCCTGCGCCGATGACAGCATGGTTCCCAATTTTCAATCCGGGCATTATTATGACCCGCTGACCAATCCAGACATCATCACCAATTACCACAGGACGTAGTTCTGAACCTCCTTGCTGGTTCATGGGTACATCGAGTCTATCAAACCTATGAGAAACGGACCATATGATGACTTCCGGTCCCATGATCACATCTTTGCCGATCACGGTGTATGCACCAACATATGCTCTTTCTCCAATCTGCGAGTTATCACCTATCCTGATGCCTGTACCCTTCCCGAAATTTGCATACTGTTTTATGATTATAATATGGCCGCATGACTCAAAAATATGCCTGACAAGCATTCTCCTTATGCAATAACCTACCTTATAGCCAGGAAATGGCCGTGTAGGGAAACGTTTTGCTATGAGGTAATATATTATTAATGAGAAATATCTAAGAAAAGTTCTCACTCTTAGCTGCTCCAGCCAGATTCGATGCATATCTACTCCCCTCCCCACGTGTAACAGGTGAGCGGCTGTAGAGTGTGTAGATCTGGTGTGAAAAAGGTACTCAGGGATAACGAGTTGTCATCGAACTGAAAATATTTTCCTTGAAGGAGTCCATGCTTGTGCATCTCCACAGAAGGAGATGGATGATGAACTCCGATCGTATCATGTTTTCTTCCTGCCGATGGGCTTGGGGCCGGTTCACGATTGCCGCAAGTACGTAAACCGCTACAAAGGCAGCGACAAGATCAAGAGCTTCTCCAAGAGCTTCTCCAGCTGGGATCCGTTCCTCTGCAGGGCCTTTGCGCTGCCGACGTACCGGGAAAGCTCGAGAGACATCGAGGCATGCCTCACAGCGTCTCAGGCCAAGCTGTATCACCTGGGCATCCGTGGCAGGGCTCACGGAACACCCTAGCCAATGCCAACCAGGTATGGGTCTGGCAGATCTATTTAGACGTCGCCCACTTCTTGATTGCCAAGGCAAGAAAGCTCTACGCCGGCGTATCCTTCAGCATGGAACCGGATCAGCGGGTGTGCGAACTGGACGCCACGATCATCGATCCCTGTCTCTCGCTCTTTCCCGGGGATCAATTCAGGAAGGACAAGGGTGCGATCAAGCTCCATACTCTTCTCGAGCAGAGATGGAGGATACCCACAGTAGCGATTGTCACCCGCGGTACAGTACATGAGGTGAACATCCTCGGCCAACCCATGAGAGAGGCAGGGGCCCCTATATCTCGGGAAAGGGGGTCATGAGCGCTAGAATTTTTTGATTGTTCGCGCTTGCAGGTCCATAAGAACCAGTATACGTGACTGTTCCGGTAACCATACCTTTGTCGTCAACACCGCTTCATCGTTTTCTCAGTATAAGGATCCTGTTTCCCCTCCGTTAGGGTCATAATATGTTCCTCTCAAAGTACCGCCGATGATCTCAAAGACAAAATCTCGTCCGCGTGAATCAGTGCCTTGGTAACTGTTTCCAACCCGAGTGCCCGATATAGTATAAGTATCACTTCCTCCTTCGTGAGTATATTTAACTCTATAAAAATACCCCGCAAAGGTCGTGTCGGTTTGCGTGAATGTCATAGTGTAGATGCCATAATCACCGTCAGTTTCTTCCCACGATCCCGAATAAGTATATTCATATTGATCATGTTGCTTGTAATAGACTTCATTGAATGTGTACCAGCTACCACCTTCATGACTGCAAAAGATGCCAGATGCCTCAATGTGAAGCTCTGTTAAATTATCCTCAAGCCATCCGGTACCTGTGACGCTCCAGTTTGCACAATCAGGGTCCCCCGGGTCAGGATTGGATGCAGTATAGGTCCAAAGTCCACCTGATACTGTACCTGTTAAAACACTACCACCCGGTGGGAAGACACCAACTAACTGGTTACCGTTAATCGTTATAATCAGAGGGTTTGTTTCTGAAACACCTTCTCCTGTGGACCATGTTCCGACAAAATCATACATGGTCGCAGTGGTGTCGTCGTTTTCATTTTCTCCAAGAGTATCCTTGAGATGGTTTTGAGCTTCCAGAGGTGAAACTAATGTGTGTCCAATTGATGTGAATAAGCCTTGAACGGCTTCACTATTCACGAAAGCGCTCGTACTTTGATGAAAATCAATAGCAATCCCCTCCATGGCAGTTCTAACCGCATCGGTAATAACAATACCATTATAAGGATTGCTGTCGTTATCAAGCGACTGCAAGAGAATGCAAATGTTCGTGACTGTTGGGTCCGCTGCGCCAATCGCTCCCGGCACCAAGTCAATAGGAGTCATGAACGATTTTGCCGTAACAGCCTGCCCTAAAACAACCCCTCCAATTTTGAATGTGATCGTCTCTCCTTCATAATATTTGAAATGACCATTTGAATCAGTCAGGCCAGAGATTGAATTTGTTTGATACATTAATCCCACTACAGGGCTATCCACAAAGGTGCCTTCCTTGTAGGTAGTACCTTCGGCGCTCCCATTTCCCCCACCATTATCACAGTTGCCAAGAAGCAAAAAGACGGCGAGAACTGATACGGTCCATGTGATCCTAACTAATAGTATCTTTTTCATGAGTCTCTCTCCCTTCTGGTTCTTATCTGAACCCCACATCTTTTGATTTTCCTAACAAATGACCACCCCGCGCTCATGTAATAGGGTATATTATTCATGAGATAGCATCAGCACCTTGCGCCTAAGCAAATTAGTGATGAATGTTCAAAGGATATGAGATGCAGAGCTGGATTTCAGATAGGATAGCCTACAATGGACCGGTTACGAATCCCCTGATGGACTTGAACAGCTCCACATCCCTGCCCCTGAGCTCGCCCTTGGTGCATCGGAGCTCAGCTTCCAACGTGATCTCATCGCTGCAGGCGAGAAGATTCATGATGAGATTCCTTCCCGTAACTCCGAACAGGCCAGATGCCAACTGTGAGAGAGTTTCCCGGTATATGTCTCTGTCCCTGTTGGTTTATCGCACATAACCATAGTGGGGCGCCTCATGAGCCCTCTATCACCCTATTTTCAATTTTCGTTGTGCACACGTGTGGGCATGAAGGTTGGTCCGTGTTTCCGGAACAACTTCTAGAACGGTGCGGCGGATGAAGCGACGTTATGGATGGCATTAAGCTCTGGTGTTTTTAAGGTCGGCTTCATCCGCCGCCCAAAGGGAAGCAAAATTCCCCATCATGACACCGAACCCCATTGTACTATCAAATGGGGCTCACGAACCTTCTCCTTATGCCAAAGATACCGAGAAGGCCAGATCCGAGGAGGAGGAACCCTGCGGGAATGGGAACTATCGTCAACTCGGCATAAGTGATGTCACCCCATGAGGAAAAATCAACCTTGCTGCCCCCTGTCATGGTGGCATTTGCACGATAGGACATGGTGTAACCAGGATATTCATTTATTACACCCTGACCTACGTAAGTGATGTTCGTTGACCCTATATACATATTGAGATTGTGATATGGGGTGTAGTACCAGGCTCGGTACGAAAGGGTTTCCGCCGCGGTCGATGTAAAGGCATCTCCAAACAGATCAATCTCCCAATCCCTGGAGGTCAGGACGACAACGTCACAGTAGTAATATGAGCCGAAAGGCTGAAAACCAGAGAAAGAGACGCCTTCTATGCGGTACCCGTCAGCAGACCACTGGCCGCCAGAACTTGTTGCTGTCCCATGGCTTCCCAGAAAATAGGGGAAATCTCCGGCATATGTCTCCAGCCAGGTGCCCAGTTCTATACGGTCTTCGCCTGAATTTGAATACCATGTCCCGTTGTGCAGAGATGCTTGAGCACTCGATGCACATACACACACGGCAATCAGTGCAAAGACCATGCTTTTTATATTTCTCATACTGACTACCCTCCTTTTCTTTTTCATATGCTCATCCTCATGACAACGTAACGCGTACTGACTCAGAGCGGGGCTACGGATAAAACAGTACAGTCCATATGATCAGCATGGCGCAATGGCAAAAGGTAAACAAGGGGTATCTCCTTGAAAGGTAAGCCTCGCAGAATAGAGTGGAGCCACTTGTAAAACGTTTTGGCCGGTGATGGGGTGCAAGAATGATCCAATTGTGAGACTCATTGACGATCATGGGGCCTCTTCCTTGTGGGTTGGATTGAGTTCATCACAAAGTTTGCAGCTAGTTAGCGGCAGGGATATCCCTTGCCGGCCTATTGTGCACTCCGAAAGCAACCGGGTTTGGTGTGCTTTCAATCATCAACAGAGGAGAACGAACAGATGATTTGCCGTGATGACGATGAGGCCGAACATCGGATGAGCCGTAACCCTGGTTGCACCCCGGACATGGACATGACCCCCTCCATGATTGACCTTCAACTATGCGATCACCCACTCTGCCGATCTCCCTTGGTCGAACCTGGCCTTCTTCGCCGTGTGAAGAGGGATCTTCTCCCCGCGCCTCGGGTTCGGGTCGATGACCGGCACATGAGAGAGCTTCACGCTGGACCCCCTGATCTGCGAAGCATCATAGGCCTCATTCATACGAACGTGCAGGCTTGCCACCCCGCTCAAAGGTCATCCGAGAGAAAGCGGCATCGCAGTCTGGGGATCATGCAGTGATGTAAAATCGGCATGGTAAACTTGGCCAGAAATCGTCATCAGGAACGAGGCCACGCTCTTTCATTTTCATGGGGAAGTGTATTCAAGGGGTAAGTCTGAGATGAGGGGCTTGGGCTGGCTTTCTGCTCTTGATAAAATTGGCTCGAAACGGCTAAGAATTGTTCTCACTCTTACCTGCTCCGGCTAGATACAATACATAACCTATAAAAATGACTATCTGAGATATGATGGTGCCAAATGCTGCACCATAGACACCATGATTGCTAATCAGCGGATAGGCTAAAATGGCCATAAAGAAAAGGGATGCACTCTTTGCAAAAAAACCCACATTAGGTTTCTTTCTTGCGTAGAGCACTATCTGGAGAAGCCGGTTGAAGTAGCTGAAGATGTAGTATACGCAACAGATGACAAGGAGAACCCCATAGCCTGCATAATTCTGTTTATAGACGAGGACCAGGATCTCCTCCGAGAAGATCATAGTAATTGAATAAAATCCTAGAATTGGCACTGCCGAGAGAATGCCCGCCTTTATCATCAGATTCGACAGGGCAGTGCTTCCTCCGTCCGCATACTTCTTCGAGGCCACAGGCGTAACGATGTTCGTCAGGCTCAGGATGAGAATATTCGTTGCATTCAGGATATTCTGTGATGCGCCTAGTGCAGCCGTCTCCCTGGCTCCGATAATGAAAGCTGTAAGATAAATATAACCTTGTACGGATAGAACATATGGCAACATCTCGGCCATGACCCATCTACCGAAACGCCAGCTCTCGGTGATATCCAGCCAGAGGCCTTCTCGGCGAAGCCTAATTGTCATATGCGATCTGTTGTATACCAGCAGTGCCCCGACGAGAGAGCCGAAACCTATGATGAACAGGCTCGAGACAGTGTCCAGTATGCCCATGAAATAGAGGGAAAAAAGCCCCCCGAGACGGATTGTGCTGGCGACAAGGTCAGTGAAAAGGGTGTCTTTGAGATTGAGGTTGATAATGAGCAGTCTTCTGAAGAACTCCTGTCCAAGAAGAGACAGGCAGGAGAAGGTGGCTGCCGCGATGAGTGAAAAATGGGAGGAAACGGTAAAGGATGCTGGCGATACACCATACACCATCATGCCAGCGGTTATGATGACGATGCAGATCCCGATGCACAGAAACACTTGGGCAAGGAGCATCGATCCCCAGTATGATGTATTCTCTTTTCTTTGTATCCCGATGACAGACATGGGGGTGCAGATAAGGGCATTCTGAATGGCCAGCGCGATCATAATGGTGGTCCAGACAATGACGAACAGGCCATATTCTTCCGGTGCTGCAAACGCCCCAGCAGCACGCAGGTGATGAAATTGCCCACAGAGACGACCGCTTGGTCGACGACACCCACATACCCCTTCCTTGCCATATCTCCAGAAAGCAAGGAATATCCTTTTGAGATGATCGGCCTGTGCATTATCGGGAGGTCGGCATTCCGATCGAATGAGAACCATTTGGTCAAACTCGGGTACACTTTATTCGTTGCAGAGTATGGAGTTTTATAAAACCTATCCAAAAGATATCGCAACTAAACTAGATCATGGAAATATTTTCCTGGCTCCGCCCTCCCGGGTGCAAACACCTTCTGACTCGGGCTCGCCTATTGTTTGCAGGGACAGATCAGCAAACGAAGAATCAGTCCCCGGATTCATCACGTAATTTCATGATCAGCATGAAAGAATGGGTATAAAAAAGTAACACAATGAAGAGTTTCTCCTAACATATTTCCTTGTATTCCATAATATAGTATCTGCCTCGCCAATGCGGGCGTTGTTTTTGTTATGCGGTTATTCTACAGATGTTCTCAAGATATGGTGGGGCTGATGGTGATAAAGATGAATGGAAATCTTTGAGGGGCTGTTTCTTCGAAGTGTTTCCTTAATTATAAATGCTAAATGCCAATGCAAAAACAATTTCAATTTTTATCACGTCACAGCTAACATGAATTAGTCCATAATGTGCCTCCTTCAAAAGAATAAACCGTAGAAATTTTACCATACAATATGTCAACTCAAAAAGTCAACCCCTTTTTGAAGAGTGTCAAGACTCGTTAGAAATGTCCCCTTGTTTTAAACTCGTTAAAATCACTCCTGTCTCAATGTTGGTAGAATAAAGACAACTGGTTGCCGCGCATGAATATTCAAACCGAGCTGTTTGATGCGTGAGTGTTTTTAGAATGGGCATCTTCTCGAACGAGAGGATACTGAGAAATTATAGAATTGTGTTGAGGCCGCTGTCGATTTTCAGGGGATTTTTTCGCGATCGCCACGAGGATAATCACCGAGATGACTGTCCAGATCTGTGTCTCTATCACGGTATCGGTTGTACCAGTGATCGCCTCGATACGTAAATGTTGCTTGATCCATTTGAATTGAAGCAGAGTCTGATCATCCACCGGCAGAGATATGGCTTGGTCTGTGCCGCTCTCAGGCATTCAGGGATGTCTCTCGAGCTTTCCCGGCATATCGGCTGGGCAAAGGTCATGCAGAACAACGGGTTCCAACTGGAGACGCTCTTGATCTTATTGTTGTCTTTGCAGCGGTTTGCGCACTTGCTACAATCGAGAACCGGCCCCAAGCTCATCGGCAGGAAGAAAACATGATACGATCGGAGTTCATCATCCATCTCCCTCTGTGGAGATGCACAAGCATGGCCTCCTTCAAGGAAAGTATTTTCAGATCGATGACAACTCGTTATCCTGAGTACCTTCTTCACACCTGATCTACACACTGTACAGCCGCTCACCTGTTACACGTTGGGACAGGAGTGAGTAAAAGGAGACATTATGAGAGAGCTGTCACTGTCAGACCTCGAAAATCATCACCACACATTGGTGAAGAAGTGGATAGAGGATAAAAGTTATATAGAAATAAGGTATCAAGCGGTGAGAAGCTGGATCAGTTCTCACGGCAATTGATCAAAGACGACCAGAGAATGAAAATAAGAGAAGTGCATCATCTAAATAGCCAGTGAAATTTGATATTGCAATAATTCTGATAGGTTTAGGGCAGAATGGCAAGATATGAAACGCATAACACAATCATGAAAAATATATTGTAAATGATGCTGGCCAGATAATGCAGCTGTCTTGATGAGGCATACGGAGTACAACCAATGAAATACCTGTCCGATATATTGGTAGACACAAGCTTTCTATCCAAGAAGAATGAGAAAGAATATCTTTATATCAGTGCCCCCGGCAAGGATCGAACTTGCGACACCGGGATTAGGAATCCCGTGCTCTATCCACTGAGCTACGGGGGCATGCGGTGTTCTTAATAGCAGGGTCGGCTCCAGTCAAGGGGAAAATCCCGGGGCATACCGGGGATGTCCCTGTGGCACCGAGCGGTTGGTTCTTGAGGGGAGACGGTGGCTGCGCTATAGGATGGAAGGCGGTGGTACAGGGATGCAGTGTCTCGGGACCAGGGCGGGGCGTTTTACGATGTGGACTCCTTCGCCCAGGGACGATGAGGACAACGAGAGGCGTTGAGGGGTTCCGGCCGGCGTCTCTCGGGATTGCCTGCAGGCTTTCCATGAGGGGTTCTTTCGTCAATAAAGGGGAAGGGTGGCTCCCGGTGAGGAGCCCAGTGGGCGCGAGTCGTAAGGCTTCAGGAACAAGCACGCTACCGGAGCAGGATCCCTCGATGCGCCTGAAAGGGCGCCTGCCCGAGCACGGCGCGTGATACAGCCGACACAATACCACGATGCCAGGGAAGGGCGATCCGGATAGGGTTTGCAAGAAGACGGGGAAACCGCGGACAGCGGCCCTCGCAAGCCGGGGCCGGCGCCTGAGGACCGAGCCGGGATGCGTGAGGTTCCACGGCTTAAGGCTCGTACTTCTCGTGGACAGGACGGTGACGGTCTTCGCATGAAGGGCTTGGGTCGGCATTGCGCCGAGGCCTGGTGATCTCGTCGAATGCCCCGGGGTTCCCGGCCATCCTCAACCCGGCACCCGCATCTGTACTGCAGCACTGTGTGGTCTCATCGAGGGCCCGGTGGGATCCTCTTGCGGTGGTGTCGCGGGGCCGCTATGCTCCCGGTATGGGGAAGGATGGTGTTCCTGAGCCCCACACCCTGATCTGAGGCGCTCAGGGCTCGCGAAGACGCAACCATGCGGTGAGCGAGGCGAAAGGGGGCCGCGGTGCGCATGGACACGGGACAAGACGGCCATGCACGGAAATCCCCGGTGTGTGACGGCCGGGGGCGAAGGGAGAAACAGGGAGAATCTTCGGTGAACCATGGGAAGAGGACATCGCGGTTGCTTGACGGCCTGAACGAGGAACAGGCAAGGGCGGTTCTGCACACCGAGGGGCCCCTGCTTGTCTTTGCCGGAGCGGGCTCGGGGAAGACCAGGGTCATTGTCCACAGGGTCGCCTACCTGGTGGAATGCGGGGCAGAGCCCTCGGGGATCCTCTGCCTCACCTTCACGAACAAGGCGGCCCAGGAATTGAAGGAGCGCATCAGACAGCTGCTGGGGGCCGAATCGATCCCGGTATGGGCAGGGACCTTCCATGCTTTCGGCGCTTGGATGCTCAGGCGCGAGGCGCACCGCATCGGTTTTCCGCCGTCTTTCGCCATCTATGACGAGGCGGACCAGAGATCGCTTCTTTCCAGGTGTCTCAAGGAGATCGGCGTGGAGAAGACTCGCGGCCTTGTTGGAAGGCTGGCATGGCTGGTGAACATGAGCAAGGACACGATGCGGCCAGTACACTCCTTTCCGTTCGAGTACACGATAGACCCGCAGACCGTATTGAGCCTGTACGAAGAGAAGAAGAAGGCCTCTTCCGCCTTCGACTTCGCCGACCTCATCAGTGTGCCGGTGGGCATGCTCGCGACGGACGACATGCTCAGGAACAAGTACAGGGCGAGGTTCTCCCACATCCTCGTGGACGAGTACCAGGACACGAACACCGCCCAGTACAGGCTCCTCATGGAGCTCGTGGGGCCTTCGAGGAACATCTGCGTGGTGGGCGACGACGACCAGTCCATCTACGGGTGGCGTGGCGCCGACGTAGGGAACATCCTCCGTTTCCGGGACGATTTCCCTGATGCCGAGGTCGTGGTGCTGGAGAGGAACTACCGCTCCTCGGAGGAGATCCTGAAGGCGGCCTCGACCCTGATCGCCAACAACACGGTGCGCGCCCCCAAGACCCTCAGGGCCGCCAGAGGCGCGGGCAGCGAGGTGGTGGTCGTTGAGGCGCAAGACGACTCCGAGGAGGCGGATCTCATAGCCTACCAGGTCATGCTGTTGTTGGACGGCGGGGCAAGCCCTACGGACATCGCCGTTTTCTACAGGGTGAACGCGCTGTCCCGGACGCTGGAGGAGGCGTTCGTGAGGCGCTCGATACCCTATGCGGTCTATGGCGGCATCAGGTTCTATGAGCGGAGGGAGGTCAAGGACCTGCTTTCTTTCCTCAGGGTCGCTGCGAACCCT